>Ga0247841_10011429_pt1 | contig 11817 bp, 11 predicted proteins | sample LaCruzMarch2015__2_FD_192410 | JGI IMG/M metagenome (GOLD analysis project Ga0247841, IMG submission 192410) | Freshwater microbial communities from meromictic Lake La Cruz, Castile-La Mancha, Spain - LaCruzMarch2015_18m | ecosystem: Environmental > Aquatic > Freshwater > Lake | place: Spain...
TACCAGCGACCGCGTTATACTGTGCGAACCTACCATGCAGGATATCGTTGAAGCAGAATATTTTATTGATACCGACCCGGGAACAGGATCGGGAACCCCGCTCACATTTGTCAGCGATACCAATGTAAACAACCTTGTTTTCGATCTTGACCTGAATACGATTCCACTTGGTATGCATCGCTTGTTTATCAGGGCAAAGGATGCTTTCGGGCGGTGGAGTATTACCAACGACAGGGTCATACTTTGCGAACCGGGCATACTTCCTGACATCGTGAAAGCGGAATACTTTTTTGACACAGATCCCGGAACAGGCTTTGGAACAGACATTCCGGTAATTACCGGTAACAATATCAATAACCTCGTGTTCCAGATTGACCTGTCGAACCTTACCATTGGGAATCACAAGTTTTTTATACGTGCTAAAGATATGTATGGTAAATGGAGCCAAACCAATATCGGCGAATTTGTTGTTATCCCTTTGACAAAGATCTATTTGAAAGCTTTTCTTGAAGGTCCATTTGAAAATACTTCTATGACCAACAAACTGAATTCATTGGGATTTCTTCCTCTTTACCAGCCCTATCATGTTGCTCCATGGAACTATAGCGGAACCGAAAGTGTTGGTGCAATCCCTGTTTCAACTGTTGTGGATTGGGTGTTGGTCGAACTTCGTGAAACATCAGGTGATGCTTCAACTGCCACAGCAGATAAGACGATTGGAAGAAAAGCCGGGTTTTTGTTGCAGGATGGTGAAATCGTCGGGTTGGATGGCAACCATGCATTATCGTTCGACAGCACCATAACTGAAAACCTGTATGCAATCATCTGGCACCGCAACCATATTGTTACCATGTCGGCAAATCCGCTGGTAGCCGGCACGGGCTTGTATTCCTATGATTTTACCACTGCTCAGGGACAGGCATATGGAAATAACCTGAAAAATGTAAACGGAATGTTTGCCATTTATTCAGGTGATGTAAATCAGGATGGTGCTGTTAATGACCCTGATATGATTTTGGTCGGGAACCAATCATCTGCATTCGGCTCAGGTTATATACCGGAAGATATTAACGATGATGGAGTGGTTGATGCACTCGATATGATTATGCTCGACAACAATGCCGCTATATTTGTATCATTCAGATTGCCATAAAACCCGATGAACGCACCAAAGTACCTATATCCGATGATGAGCAGGTAGGTTCTATCTTTCAGCCCGCATCATATTTTCTGATGCGGGCTATTGGTTTTTTTTGAAGATTGATTCCGGTTCAGGTTAGCTAATAAAACATACCCTGGAAACAGGTATTGAATTTCAACCGTTTAGTGAAGGCAATTTATCAGCAACCGCTGAAACTTTGCCAATGGGAAATAGTATATTTCAGCTATAGCTGAAAGCCAGAACAAGAAGTTTTGTTGGTTTTATCCGGTTGAGGGGGGAAAACATAAACAATAGGCTGCACATTCAGATATAATCGGAGTTTGGGTTATATTCCAACGGCAGGTAACTTTGGGTATGCTACATTGTTTTATCCACCCATATTTCGGGATTTCTGGAAGTATTTATCACGGCTAAAACTTCCAGGGTGTTTAACTCATCGTGTATATAGAAATGTACCATATAAGGAAATTTCTTTACTATCATGCAACGGATATGATTGTATCGTATGGCATAGGTATAAGGGTCTTTGCCAAGCCCGTTGATTTGTTTGATAACAGTTTTTTGAAATTTTTTGCCCTGACCAGGTTGCTGTTGGTTGTACCAGGAAGCAGCATCCTTGATTTCAGCAATAGCCTCCGGATAAACCTTTACTTTGAAATTCTTCATCAGTGTTCCAGGTCTTTTTTTGCTTCGTCCCAATCTAAAAGCATGTCGGGATTTTTTCTGACATTTTCGAAACGCTCCATTACCATCTGCTGCTGTTCTATGGGAATGTCATATTTTTCATTGTCTTTCTTAAAGGCGTAATCCAATATGCTTTTTATCGCATTTATCAGGTTAATGTCGTCCACCTGCTTAAATTGTTCTATAATGATTGTTTTCTGAGCTTGTATGTCCATGGTTGATTATCTGGTTATAAATATGAACGGGTAATGCAAAATTAAGTATAAATTTTCCAACAGGCCCTCGCTCGCCCAAATCTTATTTCTGATGCGGGCGATTGATTTTTACTGCTTGGACAAGGGTAATCCGGGCACATGTCAGAAAGTAAGATAAGCGCCAACAATAGGAACGGGAATGAATATAAACCTGAAGCACCTAAAAGCAAATTTGCTTTATTTCATTATCCATTCTCCTTGTCAGGTTGTCAGGGTATTATTGTTTGCCAAAACGTTGTACATTTACAGCAGGAAATGTGCAGGGTATGATATTTGCTTTGCCGAAACAAAAAAGCGGTCTGGTTTATTTTAGGGTCTGCTGAAAAACATTGCATTATTTGAAGATCAATAGATTAAAAGGAAGTGTATATATTTTAGTGCAAGGTTTACATTTAATTCAGTAGAAAAAGCCTGCATATACTTATGACACTCTACTGAAAACTTTTTGTGCAACTTTGTGACTCCTTTGTGCTACTTTGTGTAACAAACTATTTATGAGATTATTACACAGAGGTTCACAAAGAAGCTCGAAGGATCACAAAGGAAAAGGAAATAGAAAAAACAGATATTGAGTTTTTCAGTAGACCCTATTTTAAACGATACAACAGTTGATATGGCACAAACAGCTATAGAGTGGACCGAAGCCACCTGGAACCCATCAGCAGGTTGTACAAAGATAAGTGCCGGCTGCAAAAACTGCTATGCCGAAAGTATGGCAATCCGCCTCCAGGCAATGCAGGTGGAAGGGTACGAAAACGGTTTCAGGTTCAATACGGTACCAGGCAGGTTGCACGACCCGCTCAATAGGAAAAAACCAACCGTTTATTTTGTCAATTCCATGAGCGACATTTTTCATGAGGATATGCATGAAGAGTATTTGGACAGTATATTTGACGTAATCGCCAAGACACCAAGGCATGTTTATCAAATACTTACAAAACGAGCCGGGAGGATGTACTCCTATCTGGATAACAGGTTTATCCCTAAAAATATCTGGCTTGGCGTAACCGTAGAAAATAAAAAGGACGGTTTGCCGAGGATAGACCAATTAAGGAAATTGAACGCCACCGTATTGTTCCTTTCGGTAGAACCTTTACTCGAAGACCTCGGGAAAATAAACCTGCAAAACATTGATTGGGTGATCGTTGGCGGGGAAAGCGGAAACAAGGCGAGGCCCATGGAAGCTGATTGGGTAATGAATATCAAAGCGCAATGCGAAGCCGAAAACATCGCGTTTTTCTTTAAGCAATGGGGCACCTGGGGTGCCGATAAGATTAAGCGTAATAAAAAAGAAAACGGGAAAACGCTGAACGGTAAAATCTGGCAACAATACCCCGTGCAAATCAGGAAAGAACAACTGACAGCAATATAGATGACAACAACCGGTTTTTACAAAGATTTCGATTTCCAATTGCTCAGTTCCGGCGAATTCAAAGAGGACGCGGTAAGGGAGGAACTGATAAACCCGATACTGAAACAATTGGGGTACAAGGCTTACGGGCACAACCGGATTGTTTACAGCAAAACCCTCGCCCACCCCTTTGTAAAAATCGGTGCCAAAACAAGGCAGATCAACATCGTGCCCGACTACCTGTTCGAGGTGAACGGAAGGTACTCATGGGTACTGGATGCCAAAGGCCCTGAAGAGAACATTTTCACGGGCGACCATATCGAACAGGTATATTCGTATGCCATCCACCCCGACATCAACGCCGATATCTTCGCGCTTTGCAACGGCAAGGAATTTGCCGCTTACTCCAAGGACAAAAAGGAGCCATTGCTCTTTTTCCAACTGTCGGAGATTGACGAACACTGGGATGAAATACAACGGCTGCTCAGCCCCGACAAGTTCGTTGAAAAACAAATATTGTACGACCCTTTGCCCAAATACCAAAAAAGGGATGATTTCTCCTATCGGGATATCAAATTACCAAAAACGATAGATGCAAAAAAGAGGGCTACAAAAAGGCATTTTGGCGTTCATGGATATTTTACCAAACAAAGCTGGGATATTTTACAACATTATATCAAGCATTTTACTAAACCGGGCGATATCGTTCTGGATCCCTTTGGCGGAACCGGCGTAACGGCAATTGAAGCTCTTATGCTTGGGCGCAAGGGGATAAACATTGACATTAACCCTATGGTTGTTTTTTGGGTAAAGGCTTTGACAGTACCTGTTGATTTCGATTTGTTTCATGATGAATATGAAAAACTCATCGAAAAATTCAAAAAGCATTGTCCGGTATCAATGGAAGAAATACAGAAGGCGAAAGAAAAGTATCCCTATCCTACGGATTCTATTTGCATGAAAGGTTCAGATGTTGAAACCGTTGACCAGCTTTTCAGCGATAAACAATTGGCACAATTAGGGTATCTGAAACATCTGATCAAACAAGTTAAAAACGATCCTGTCCGCAATACCTTGTTGCTGATGTTTTCAGGCATTATCACGAAAGCAAATCTGACATATCATACAGGTGATACAGCAACACAAGACGGACAGGGTAATGCAAGTGCTTTTCAGTATTATCGGTACAGGATTGCCCCTGAACCAAAGGATATTGATATTGCAACATATTTTGGTTTGCGCTATAAAAAAATCAAAAGTGCAAAGCAGGAAATGAAAAACTTCATTAACGAAAAGAATTACAAGGACCTGCGTATCGAAAAAGGTACAGCCACCGATTTGTCATTTATTGAAACCGAAAGCATTGATTATATTTATACCGATCCGCCTTACGGGAACAAAATACCCTACCTCGATTTGTCGGTGATGTGGAATGCCTGGCTCGACCTGGAAGTTACCGAAACCGACCGCCGTGAAGAAGCCATAGAAGGCGGAAGGCTTGAAAAAACGAAAGATGAATATAGTGATTTGCTGGCACAATCCATCCGCGAGATGTACCGCGTATTGAAATTCGACCGTTGGATGTCGTTCGTGTTCGCGCATAAAGACCCCCATTACTGGCATATCATCGTTGACACAGCCGAAAAATGCGGTTTCGAGTATGCCGGTGCGGTGAAACAGGACAATGGGCAGACCAGTTTCAAGAAAAGGCAGAACCCTTTTTCGGTATTGGCCGGGCAATTGATTATCAACTTCATCAAGAGGGAATCCCCCAACGCGATACACAAATTCAATATCGGCGGCCAGGTGTATGACCTCATTATTGAAACGATAGAAGGGGCGATAGCACAAAACAAAGGGGCCAACCTCGAGGAAATCAACGATGAACTGATCATCAAAGGGCTTGAACTTGGTTTCCTCGATATTTTGAGCCGGGAATACAAAGATTTAACGCCTCTGCTGATGAACGAGTTCGATTATAATCCACAGGAACAGAAATTCCATATCCGGAAAAACGAGAAATTCAAGACCAAGATACCGCTCGATATGCGGATCAAATATTTTTTGATCGCCTACCTGACACGCAAAGAATTGGAAAAGAAACTGGCAAAAACCGATGATATCATCCTCGACATCATGCCCCTGTTGCGCAACGGGGTAACGCCCGAAAACCAGACCATATTAAAAATCCTTTCCACCATAGCCGATGAGCATGGCAGCAACCAATGGAAGCTGAAACAAAAAGGGCAACTGGAGTTGTTCCATTGAGTGCATTATGTCAGTCCGCATAAAATTCGTGGTCGTTGCCCTGCTTGATGGACGGGTAAAATAGCGGGCGGGGTTTTCAATCGCTCTCCGATATGCGCATTTGAAAATTTTGTACATTTGCAATTATGATAAAAAGAATTTATATTGACACTTCAGTTTTCGGCGGATACTTCGACAAGGAGTTTGAAAAACAAACCAGGCCTTTTTTCGATAAATTGCTGGAAAAGAGGATTAAAATTGTATTATCCGAAGTTCTGGAACTTGAGTTATATCGTGCTCCACTGTATATTCAGGATTTCTTTGAATCATTACCATCTGATATTATAGAAAGAGTTGAGTTGACTGATGATGCACGTGAGCTCGCTGAGAAGTATATCCTTGAAAAAGTGGTTGGAAAAACAAGCAGGGCCGATTGTCAACATATTGCTATGGCCACTATTTACAAAGTTGATGTACTGGTAAGCTGGAATTTTAGGCATATAGTCAACCTTGAAAAAATACGGGGATACAATTCAATAAATTTCAGGGAAGGTTATCAAATGACAGAAATACGAACTCCTAAAGAAATTTTCAATTATGAAAACGATAACCAGTAAAACGCACCTGGTGAAAAAGTTGCGGGCTATCCGCGACAGCTTAAGCCTCGAAATAATGGATATGTCATTCGAACAGGAGAAAGAATATATTAAAAAGCAATTGGCTGAATTGAAAATGAAGAAACAAGGCAGGAAGCAGCAGGTAGCATAATGAAATAAAAGCATCCCCCTCTCGCCCGCATCTTATTTTTTGAAGTGTGCGACAGATAGTTGTGCTGAAGTGGGTAGTTCCGGCATGAGTCAGAAAAAATGGTGCATGCAAACCAGCAACAAATTTACTATTGCTCTGTAAACCTTTGTTTTTACAAAACGTTAAAAACAAAATCAGCGAAAATCAGGTCTTTCCGCGTCATCCGCGTTCTCTTTGGTGGTAGCCTTTAGCTACTTTAGGTATTAAGGTACGTAAGCCAGCTCAGAACTGCTTCTTGTGATAATCAAACGTCTGGCTGTCGCGGAAGGAAATAAACTTGCGGGCGATTAAAAGGAATATCTGCAAATCATGGCGGTTCAGGTAGTCAATGGCATCGGGTTTGGCATGGCAGGCCCCGGCCAGGATGGCCATCATCCGGAAGTCATTTTTATGCAGCCACAGAAAAGCTTCCGGGTCTCCGTCAATAGCCCTGTCGAGCGCGCCAAACTGGGGATAGCCGTTTTGCATCAGCCAGGCAAAGGCTTCCTCGCTGCCACGCAAACTCATACTTAATGCACCAAGCTCGGGATAACCGTTTTTCATCAACCAGTCGAATATCTCCTGATTACCACTCAGTGTTTCGGCAAAAGCGATCAGAATTTTAGGGTCGTAATTCAGCATAGGGTTATAATTTGAAAATTACCGCATTAGCAAATTATCGCATTATCAAATTAATAAAACACTTCCGCTTTTATCCCCAAACCTTCCACCCTCCGGGCAAGGGCATGGAATTCGCTTTCCGGGACTTTCTCAAGGGTCTGGTAGGGGGTTCGGCGATCAATCGGGTAGAGCATGACCAACTTAGGATGGATGTCCGCGATGTGTCCGAGCCAGGCCGTAATTTCTGCCTCTGTGGTATTATCCACCTTTTTGCCATCCACTTCCCCTCGTATAAGCATGGTTTGGATGATAAGGTTGCCGTTGAAATCTTTAAGTTGAGTTACAATTTTCTCCAGAGAAAGAGGTGAAGATGGCCGGTTGATGGATTGAAAGGTAGCATCGGTCCCGGCATCGAGTTTCAGCACATTGTTATCAACGCGCATCAAGGCTCTTTTCACGTTTTCACGATCGAGGCGGGTTGCATTTGACAGGACGGTAACATGGGCTTCCGGGAAAAACTCATCGCGCAGGCGAATGGTATCGCTGATAATCGTTTCAAATTCAGGATGTAAAGTGGGTTCGCCATTCCCCGCAAAGGTAATGTTGTCGGGATCAAGCCCTCCGGTTTTGAGCGCCTCGAAACGGCTTCGCAGCGAATCATGTATCTGCGCGGCAGTGAAAAGCAAGGGTTTTTCTTTTTTTTGCTTTTCGGTGAGGCCGCATTCACAATAAATACAATCGAAAGAACAAAACTTCCCGTTCAAAGGCAACAGATTGATACCCAGTGAAACACCAAACCGCCGGCTTTTTACCGGGCCAAAAACAATTTCATCAAATAATATTCCTGCCATAATTTCCGTTGCTATTAAGCTGCAAAAATATGGGAAATATGGCAATTCCTTAATTTTAAATCAGGTAAGGGATCGTAACTGCTATTATTTCAGGTATAAACACTACTTTTGAATACTGAATCCAACTCTGCCGATACATGCCTACCATTGACCAGATAAAAGCCCCCATAGCTTCTTACATCGAAGAGTTCGAAAAACAATTCCGTGCCTCGATGAAAAGCCCGGTGCCGCTGCTGAACACGATCACCCGATATATCATCAAGCGTAAGGGAAAGCAGATGAGGCCGATGTTCGTTTACCTTTCGGCAAAAGTGTGCGGCGAAGTGAATCAAAGCACACACCATGCCGCCGCCCTCATCGAGCTGCTTCATACCGCCACGCTGATCCACGATGACGTGGTGGATGATTCCAACGAGAGGCGTGGATTTTTTTCGCTCAATGCGTTGTGGAAGAATAAAATAGCCGTGCTGGTAGGCGATTACCTCTTGTCGCGCGGATTGCTGCTCTCGTTGGATAACGAAGAATTTCACCTGCTCAAAATCGTTTCGAATGCCACACGCGAGATGAGTGAAGGGGAGCTTCTCCAGATTGAAAAAGCCAGGAAACTCGATATAGAAGAACCCGTTTACTTTGAAATCATCCGCAAGAAAACCGCTTCGCTGATTGCCTCCTGCTGTGCCGCCGGTGCTGCCTCGGTAGATGCTGATGCCACGATTGTTGAAAAAATGCGACTATTCGGGGAGTGTGTGGGAATCGCGTTCCAGATCAAAGATGACCTCTTCGATTACGAAAAAAACCTTGCCACCGGCAAACCCGACGGGATGGATATCAAGGAGAAAAAGATGACGCTGCCGCTGATTTATATGCTCAACAACGTTTCGTGGAGCGAAAAGCGTCATGCTATGAACATCGTACGCAACCACAACAACGATCCGTATAAGGTTACCGAATTGATCAATAACGTGAACAAAAGCGGCGGTATCGAATATGCAACTGCTAAAATGCTCGAATACCGGCAAAAAGCCCTGGAACTTCTCAATACCATGCCGCTAAGCGATTCGCGCAGTTCGCTGGAGCAATTGGTGTTGTTTACCACCGAACGAAAACACTGATAGGACTTTACATATTCTACAGCCTCAAAGCCTTCAATTTATAAACAACATGAAAACCCTTTTTAGCCTTCTGATATTCATTTTGATTTTTTCGGCAATCCGTGCTCAGGTTACAGTCGAGAAAAACACTGATGGTACCAAAAAAGCTGAAGGGCTTATGGTAAATGGCCTGCGGGAAGGGCTGTGGTACCAATTTGGCCCGAAAGGGATAAAAATAGCCGAAACAAATTATGTGCAAGGCATAAAAGAGGGAAAATCAACAGAATGGTTCCCAAATGGGAAAAAACGATTCGAAGGGAGTTTTAAAAGCGGCAAACTCAACAGCATGGTTACCACTTGGCGTAACGATGGCTCCCCTGAGGAGAAAGGCCGTGTTACCGATGACCTTCGCGACGGTCTGTGGGTCTTTTATCATCCAAACGGGGCAAAGGGAAGTACCGGTTCCTTCACGAAAGGAAAACCGGAAGGCAGGTGGCTGTATTTTTATGAAACCGGCGAAAAATGGAAAGAGGGTGCTTATTCAGGTGGTGAAAGAACCGGGGTTTGGTCATTCTGGTATTCTGATGGTCACCTGCATCATAGCGGAGAGTTTGTTGCTGACAAAGAAAATGGCACATGGATAAGTTGGTTCGCTGACGGACAGATGAAAGATTCAGGTTCCTACATCACCGGGCTGATGGATGGAACATGGAAAGGCTGGTTCGAAAATGGCCAGAAACAATACATCAACCATTATCAAAATGGTAAAAAGGTAGGCAATTTCGATACATGGTTTGCCAACGGGAAACGGCATACCGAAGGTCTTTACAAGCTGGATGTAAAGGATGGGTTGTGGAAAGAATGGTACGATAACGGACAGCTAAGCGAATCGGGAAGCTGGTTGGATGGCGAACGCAACGGGTATTGGGTTTATTTCGATTCGGACGGCATGAAAATCAAAGAAGAAAACTTCAGCAAAGGCCGACCCGATGGGTCATGGAAGTCGTTTTACGGCAACGGCAGGGTTTCCGGAGCAGGCCAGTATGTAAACAAAGTGAAGGAAGGCGTTTGGCAATATTGGGACGAAGACGGAATTTTATTGGTTAAAACTGAATATCGGAATGGGCAGAAAATCAAAGAGAAACGTTACCGGGAAGACAAAATTGAAGAAAGGCCTGCCAGAAAATAAAATCCGGTAACATCCAATACCGATAGGAGCGTTACAAAACGCAAAAGTCCGCTCCGAAAAGTGTTGCTTTCATGGGTCTGCGAATTTATACGAATTACAAATCATTGTTTTACTGAGCCTTGAAAATCAGAAATTTGTATAAATTCCTGAAAACAAAGTTTTCAGGGTGGATTCAAGCAATTGGTTCCATCCCCGTTTAATAAAAAAAGATTTTGATGCTTTATAAAATTAGCTAAATTTGTAAAGTTTACTTTATGAATTCATTATGTACCAACGAGAATTATCCGAAATTATTGAGAAACAATTATTTAGGGGTAAAGTAGTCATACTGTTCGGGCCTCGGAGGGTTGGCAAAACTACCCTCGTGAAGCGTTTGGTCGAAAGCATCGAAAACAGCCGCTACCTTAACTGCGAGTTGCTGGAGCATAAATCGGCTCTTGGAACTACTAACAGCGCTGCTTTGAGGAATTATTTGGGCAGCTATCGTTTGGTTGTACTTGACGAGGCACAGCAAATCCGCGATATTGGCAAGATCCTCAAAATCCTTGTTGATACCTTCCCGGAACTCCAGATTATAGCAACAGGCTCATCGAGTTTTGAACTTGGTAACCGTTTGGCCGAACCTCTGACTGGCCGTGCCAGAGAGTACCTTCTTATGCCATTGTCAATCAGTGAATTGCTTCAAAAAGAAGATAAAATAGCGGTTGCAGCCAATTTGGATCAGATTCTCAGGTTTGGCCTATATCCTGAAGTGTACGGAAAACCTGATGAAGAAGCAAGGGAAGAGCTGAACCAGATTGCGAGCAACTATTTGTACCGGGATGTGCTGCAATTTGAACAGGTAAAACGGCCTGCGCTTTTACAAAACCTCCTTACGGCTATCGCGTTGCAGATTGGCAGCGAGGTGTCGCTCAACGAATTGTCCCGGCTTTTGGGCGAAACAATTCCCACCATTACCCGATACATTGAATTACTTGAAAAGTCGTTCGTGGTTTTTCGCTTGCGTTCGTTCAGCAGGAATCTTCGCAACGAGATTGGCAAAGGGCAGAAAATATATTTTTATGATTTGGGTATCCGTAACGCAATGATAAAAAATTTCAACCAAATCCAACTGCGCAACGATTCCGATGCTCTTTGGGAGAATTTCTGCATTGTCGAAAGGATGAAGCGTAACCTGGTGAATCGGCGATTTGTGAACACTTATTTCTGGAGGACTTACGATCAACAGGAAATTGATTACATTGAAGAGGAAGGAGGCATTATAAGTGCGTTCGAGTTTAAGCTCAGCTACCAAAAACAACCACGCCTGCCTGCCCAGTTCGCGAAATCATATCCCGGTACGTCGTTTGAGTATGTCAATTCTGACAATTTCTGGACTTTTGTGAGTTAACAAACTGATAATCAACTTATGCAAAAATCATTTATCCTTTCTTTCATTCTTTTCGCCACAGCGGTTTTGTCGTTTGGACAGATTTTCAAAGGTGGCGTGTCGGCCGGCATCGTCGGCAGCCAGGTGGCAGGCGATACTTACAGTGGGTTCAACAAAGCGGGTATTTTTGCCGGGGGGTGGATCAGCCTCAA
>Ga0247841_10011431_pt1 | contig 11815 bp, 14 predicted proteins | sample LaCruzMarch2015__2_FD_192410 | JGI IMG/M metagenome (GOLD analysis project Ga0247841, IMG submission 192410) | Freshwater microbial communities from meromictic Lake La Cruz, Castile-La Mancha, Spain - LaCruzMarch2015_18m | ecosystem: Environmental > Aquatic > Freshwater > Lake | place: Spain...
ACAGCAATTGTATTACCCGGTCCTTCTGCCGGCGCCTTTAGACGCCTTGGGCCACACTCCCTGGTATTGGCAGACTTCGGTATATTCACCGGTGATGCTGTACACTACCCAGGTCCTTGATGCAGCGGTCCAGACCATAAATGCCCTTCACAAGCAAAATCCCTTCGACTTCGGGATTTCACTGGGCGATGCAGCCAATTCGACCCAGTACAACGAACTCAGGTGGTATATCGATGTCCTTGACGGCAAGGTCATCACCCCGAGTTCGGGCGCTCATCTCGGGGCCAAAACAATCGACTATCAGAAACCTTTCCAGGCAGCAGGACTTGATAAGACCATCCCCTGGTATCAAGCCCTGGGCAATCACGATCATTTCTGGATAGGTTCATTGCCTGTGAATATTTTTCTGCGGCAGGCCTTTATCAGCGACACCGTCATGGCTGCTGGAGATGTCCTCCTGAACCCCGCCAATATCAACAACCCTTTATACTTTATGGGCGTACTCGACGGCTCGACTCCTAACGGTGACATAATAGGGGCGGGGCCTGTCGTAACGTTCAACAGCTCTCCGAAGGTTGTACCCGATCCGGACCGCCGTTCGCTTTTGAGAACGGAGTGGATTAAAGAGTTTTTCACAACCACTTCAAATCCGGTGGGTCACGGATTAAACCTGGTCGACCCCAAACAGGAAAAAGGCTTTGCCTGTTATAGCTTCCTGCCGAAGTCGAATGTACCGGTCAAGGTTATCGTACTCGACGATACGCAATCTGAAACCGATGGAGATGCCAGCATCCACGGGCATGGCTTTCTTGACCAGGCGCGCTGGGACTGGCTAAAGAAAGAGCTTGCCGATGGTGATGCAGCCGGTCAGCTCATGATCATTGCTGCGCACATACCGATTGGCGTTCAACCGGACGGTTCCTTTATGGAATGGTGGACCAATCCTCAAAATGCCGTGAATATCAGCGGCCTGATTGCGGAACTCCACAACCATCCGAATCTGCTCATGTGGATCGCGGGACATCGTCACCTTAATACTGTTAAAGCCTTCCTGACAGATGATGCCACAAAGCCCGAGCGCGGCTTCTGGCAGGTTGAGACTTCATCTTTAAGGGATTTCCCCCAGCAGTTCCGCACTTTTGAAGTTTTCCTCAATAGCGACTATACCATTTCTATTAACGCGACCGACGTTGATCCTGCAGTCAAGGACGGGACACCTGCTGCGACATCGCGTAAATATGGTGTCGCCGCCCGGCAGATAGCCGGAAACAATCTGAGCCCAAATAATCCCGCTTCAGATCCAACTAGTGTGGGTTATCCGACCAGTCCTGATCCCACCATTAAGCCAATGGTTAATGGTTCGTATGATGCCAGACTTTTCAAGCAATTGAGCCCTGATATGAAGGCAAAAATGCAGATACTATACCCGTAAACAGTAATCACTTTTCAAAATAAAGGCCCGGCGGGTAATTTTACCCGCCGGGCCTTTTGACTATCAACTCATCGCCACAGAAATAGAAATCCCTTGTTCTATGAGAGCGGACTTAAGAGGATTGACGGCAGCGACTGGGATTGAACCGGTGACCAGGGGCTTATGAGTGCCGCGGTCTATCTGCAACCGACAATGCACGATTGGAATGACCTCGATGTTTCAATTTAATTTCAAGGTCAGCATTCAATACATCAGCTATCTTTTTTATCATAGACAACGAAGGAAGATAAGAGCCGCTTTCCATGCGTGCAATGCTGGCTTGCTGGGTATTAACTGCCTTTGCAAGCTCTGCCTGTGTCATACCGCATGATAAACGCAGCTTTATCAATTCAGCAGCGACTTTATATTCGGTTGAAAGCCTCTCGTACTCAATCTTAAATGCCGGGTCCCTCATCAATTGCTGTTTATGTTCTTTCCAATTCATTTTCCTGATCTCCCCCGAGAGCTATAATCTCTCAATCTCTTTTTAGCAATATCTCAAGCAAATCAATTGTCCTGGCTACTTTTGCCCTTTCCTTAACGCTGAGAGCCTCAGTGAATTCCTTTACAGGAATTTGACCATTAGCAGCCGAATAGTACTCAATTTCCCACACGTTGCCTGATTATAACAATATTGTTATATCCTTTCAAGCATCGAATGATTGTTTAATATCTCAGCAAATAAAGAAAGGAATCCCGAAGGCCTTCGTTTGATTACACTTAAAATCAAGTAACCCGGTTCAGATTTTAAAAAAATATCGGGACGTGCGAAATAGGGAATGGGTCTGGCAGAATTTGCGGATTCGTAAATGTAATCTCGTTCAATCCGTCTCGGACGACACCATATATATGCCTATCATTGCAGAATACAAACAGATAGAATATATTTACTGTGTGACGTTCCAAGCTGACACACTTGACGGAGGTTGGCTCGCACATGTTTAATACAGGAAAAAATATTCAAAAGGAATCGGATGTTACTGATACTCACGTTTCTATATCCAAAAGCAACATAGAAATACGCCGTGAAGGAAAGCCTGTTACAGGTACTGCTGTAACAGGACATGTTTACTTGCTTGTTGACAAGTCTGCAAGTATGTCTGGCGACAAAATTAGCCAAGCCAAAAGAGGCGCTTTGAATTTTGCCAAAGAAGCTTTAAACAAAGGATATTATACTGGATTAATTCAGTTTGACTCTGCAAGTAAGCTACTTTGTGAACCATTTAGGGACATATCCACGATAGAGAAGGCAATAGCCAGGATGGAGACGGGGGACAACACACACATGGCGAAAGCTATTAATCTTGCGCATACCTTACTCAATGGTAAATTCGGGATGCGTGTTATGGTCATTGTAACTGATGGCATGCCCAATGGAGAGGGTGATCCGGCAGCTAGTTTAAAAGCAGGTGATGTGGCTAAAAAAGCCGGCATAGATATCATTGTTATTGGGACTGATGATGCAGACCAAGAGTTCTTAAAGCGATTGGCTTCTAAATCTGAGTTGGGAGTAAAAGTTAATAGTAAGAAACTGGAACAAACAATTACAGATTCAGCTAGAATGCTGCCAGTGGGCGATAAACGACTTACCAAGAAATAGGAAGTGCTTAGCGTGGAATCGGTTGACGATTATTACGAAATCCTTCAAGTTCATTATTTAGCTGAACAAGAAGTCATAGAAGCAGCTTATAAAAAACTGGCCCAGAAATATCATCCCGATCTAAATAAAGGCATCGGCGCAATAGACATGATGAAAAAGATCAATGTAGCCCATGATGTTTTAAGTGACCCAGTAAAAAGACGGGATTACGATGCTGATAGACAGAAATATACGAAAACAAGCCAGAATTCACCTACAGGACAACCGAAGCCTACCGTGGATCCTTATCATATAGAATTCAAAAATGTTAGGCCTGGAGAAGTAAAAAGAGCTTCTTTCACGGTGTTCAACACTGGTGGTCAATATTCAAAAATCAATATAAACAACCCTAATACTTGGTTAAGAGTTACCGCATGGCACTCACTTTCGACGACGGATGAATTACCGTTAAAAGTTAATATCGAGGCACAGGGTAAAGATTGGGACAAGCGTTATTCAGACGTTATATGTATTAGTTTGGATAAGGTTAAAGCCAATGTCAATGTGGTATTGAAAACCCGGCTGAGATTTGAAATTAAAGACCATAGCTGGCACAATATCGACTTCGATAATTTAAAAGATTGGGTGAAAAACAGAAAAGATGAATTAGATACGGGGCAAGTCTTAAAAGGGAAGACGTTTCGTTATAGGCTAAATAAAATAACCAGAAAATATCAGGTAAGGTTGCGAAGAGATTATTCACACGGCACATATGAGTCAGCTTAGTTAGCTGTATTGGAGATTACCATCTTTCCGGGCTGCTGTTGCTCGTTGTCATCCACTTAATGGAGTCAATGTTCAAAGCTTCCAGAATATCCAAATTAATCGGTGTATATCCGGTCAACTCCACACCGACATTAATTGTTTTTCTATAACCATTGATAAACGGGTATTTATCCATTTTATTGTTATGCACATGGCCATGTATTATCCACCCCTTCCACCTCCGAGCATCGTTAGGATCATGTATCAGTAAAAATGTATGCTTCTTATTTTTCAGAATTCGGTATTTCCTGCCTTTTTTATCGTGTGATCCTTTAATAGATAGAATTTTCCCATTAAGTCGCTTCCTCCAATACGACGCAGGCCGAGAGCCTTTACCAAATCCCCAATCGCCAAGAAAATAAACAATGTCATTTTGATTGACTGTATTATTCCAATTACTAATTATTAGATCATTCATTTCAGAAACTGATCTGAAAGGCCTATGACAATATCTGATTATATTGTTGTGGTCAAAATGAGTATCTGAGATAAGGTAGACAGACCCTTTACGAAAAAGATTTAAGACTAAGTTGCGTAATTCGTATAACATTAGTCGTTATAGACTATAATTTAGGTGGATTTATCGTTACCTTTAATTAGGATCCTTCAGAGCAGGCAGTTTTGTACTGCTTAATGGCTGGACCTCATATCTCTTTAGTTCTGAATTAAGTCTATATTTGTAATATTTCCCTTCCAATACTTTGCCCATTTTAAGCTTGTCCATATTCTGATTAACCCAGCTTGATAAATATTGTTGTTTAATTGGCTTCCAGTATGCTTTCGTAAATGGGATCGCTCCTTTAACTATCTTATCAACTACACTTTCCAGATCAACTACTCTCTGGACAGCTATACCGGCAAATTTTATTTCTTTGTTGTTCTCGTCGAATGTTATAAAGTCGTAATCGCGATCACCACCAACCGTTTTCGAGTAACTACCAGCATCACACATGTAATAAATCATCACAATTCGATAAAAATAATTCAAACTATCACTATTGGACTCAATCCCTGCCTTTAAAGCCATGTTTAATATTTGTTCACCGCATGTTATTTCATCAAACCTATTATTTAAATACCGCCATATTGGCTCATTTGATACAAGTGCAAGGGACATGCGCTCTTCCTGAGCATTAAAATAATATTCATTTTTAAAGTCTGGTTGAGCTATAAGCCATTTGATCTTTTTCTGTGTTTCATCGTATTTCAAGCTTATTTCACTTTTACTGGATACAATTGCCATGCCCACATCATGCAAGGCAAGCACTATCGTGAATTTATCCCTGCTGATTAGGTTATCAGGGAAGGTAAAGTTGTCATATGTTTGGTATTGCTCGAAAAGGCGCACAGTACGTAACGCATGCTCACCTATAGTGAGCCTTTCTTCCTGTGGATTGAATGAGGGATAATTAAGCGTGAGTTCTTTAACATACTTTTTAAGATAATTAATTATATCTTCAGGTGCGCTTAATTTCTTTTCGGTGGGTGGTTTAACGTCAAGGTAATGACCTACTGCGTCCAGCAGTTTAGGTAAATGTTGGTCAAAAGGTGATTTAAAAGCATCTAGCCATTGAATCGCGCCGATAAAAACCATCAGATTCTTAGGTTCGAAATCTTGTATCCTCAGCGGGATTATCTTTTTCTTTTTATACAAGTCATTAAGTTCGCTATTGACCGCTATTGAATTATCGGACTCAGAAGACAACAGTAGTACTACTACTGAACAACTTTCGCGAGCTTCATTAATACGGCTAGGAAACAATTCCCCTGGCTTTAAACTTCTAATATCTAAAAAACATTGAATGCCGTTTTTTGATAAATAATCATATATGGCATCAGCAATTTCGTTATCCTTGCTATGGCTTATAAAAACATCGTATCCCATTTCGTATCCTTATTCATTTTTAGTACTCTTATTTAACATAGCAAGAATTGCTTTTACATGCGCATAAACTGGAACATCGCTTTTCATGTCCCACCACACGTATGAAATTAGCTCACCGTGCCGTTTTAAATTAACGTGTCCTTCGGCTTCTGTTAAGAATGCTTTGTGTTCACTGACAGCACCATTGAAAGAGCCAATATATGTTAACTTCTTTGCTCGTAAACCGGTCTCCTCATATAATTCCCTTGCCGCAGCCTGATATGATCGTTCTTTATCGTGCACTCCCCCACCAGGAAGCGAATACTTACTTTTTCCTCTATCTTTAACTAATAATACCTCTCCCCGTCTTAGTACTACAGCCACTCCCCTTTTACGCAAATGCCCCCTATTCATGGCGTTCATTTACATTATCACATAGGCTTGAATTGACTGCAATTGACTATGACTTATATCTATTTTTGAGCCTCAAGCTTACTATCTCTTCACGTAGATCAAGACAAGGTTAACATGATTAGCATTCTTATAATATATAGCTTACCCTACGTTAACCTTAATCTCATCGACTAGTAGCCGGGTCGAAACTTTAGAAAAACTGGGGATGTGTGAAATGGGTAACGCTCTGGCACAATTTACGAATTTGTACGCTTAAATAAGGGTATTCCATTCAGTAACATGTAGATGTATAATCACATCAAATCATTAGCCGAGGAACAATTTAATTTATTATGGAACCCTTTGAAGATTATTACGAAATTCTTCAAGTTCACTATTTAGCTGAACCGGAGGTAATAGAGGCTGCTTATAAAAAGTTAGCACAGAAATACCATCCTGATATTAACAAGAGTTCTGCAACCACTGAAAAAATGAAGAAGATAAATATTGCACACGATATATTGAGTGTTCCTGAAAAACGTAAAAGTTATAATATCGAGTGGCTTAAGAGGAATGGACCAATATCGAAATCGGAGGGAGCTTCTACTTCAGCTAAACCCAAACCGATTTTAGAGATAACACCAAGACATATCAGATTTAAGGATTTAGGACATCTTGATATAAAAACCACATATTTTGATATTAAAAACGCTGGAGGCCCATTTACTAATTACACTATCGTCAAGGACTACCTTCAAAACTGGCTAGCTATAACTGAGGTAAGAAGATTAACGAACCAAGCATTGCCAGTACGAGTCACTATTACAGCAACAGGGCAACAGTTGGGATCACAATATGAATGTTATATCCCTATTAAAATTGAAAATAAGGAGTCCCATTATTCTGAAGAATTAAAAGTCCATATCGAGCTTGTTATGAAAGGATCTGCTCTACAAATAGATAGGAATTTGATCGAATTCCATTTAGTCCCAGGTATAACACCCACTGTGCAAACCATAACAATACAGAATATTGGTGTTGGGTACGTAGAAGGGAATTTAATGTCTCGGGAACAGTGGATAAAAGTCAGCCCTCGATCTTTAAGATTCAATGATAGGCAGAATATCCAAGTTCAAATTGATGCATCCAAACTCACTCATGATAGCATTGGTCATATAGAGGTTAAAACAAATGCTGGTGATGAAGTCGTTATTGTCAAAGCAATATTGCAATATCAAAGCAGCAAAGCACCACAGGAAAAGGGACAGGATCCTATAGCTGCTCCTTTCACTTTGTATCGCTGTCCTAAATGCAAAAAGAACACGATTTGGTTTAATCGTCATAACAATAAATACGAATGTTTAAAATGCAAAAGACTTTGGCAAACTCCTAACGACATTAAATAATCAAAACAGACTGAGCAATTAATCTACATACTGCCCAATTCTTCAGGGTTTTTATTCGAATTGAAACTAGTACGCCCAATCCATCGCATCTATTAATCCGTCCTCAAATTCCCCTTTAATAACCGGTGAATCTCAACAAAAAGAACCGACTATAAATATACCCTGGCCTCAATATTAGGTATTCAAATATCATGGGTAAGGTTACTATGGTTAGCGTTTTTGTAATATAGACACCGATAGCCCGGTGAAGAATTTGGAGAAATGATTTGACGCATATGATATGATAAATACATGACAAATGGGACTATGGCTCGACAGGGAATTCTGTTGCTCAGTTTTGGCTTTATATTACTGGCATTCAAGCAGGTGTCTACAACCCCCATAGTCATAATGAACTCCGTACCACCGCCACCTGATTTCCTGTGTCCAGCTGCAAGAATAATCCTCATTTTGGCGTTGATGGTTGCCGCTGTCTGTATCAGGAAACGCACAGCAGCTATAAAATTGAAATCATGGGCTAAGATTTTACTATTCTTCTTGATCGTGGTACTTTCATTTGTTGTAGTATGGCTTATACCGCCTATACCTGTTTTACCTCAATGGTGTTTTACAGTTATCGGGGCAATAGTTGTAGTCGCATCTTTGGTATTCATACCTGCAATTTTTTGTAAATGTTGGGCAGACAAATTAAAAGATTTCACGGAGGATCACAAACAAACCTATTGGATGATAGTCTGGTCTGTCTATATCATTGGTTGGCTTAAAGCTATGCTGAGCATTCCCGCAGAGGAACCAGCCTTCCATATAGTATTTTGGTTCGGTTTTGCCTGGTTTTGTTTAATTACCTTTGTATTTATAAAGGCGGCATGGCAAACAGAACAAATTCAATAAGTGATTAACTATTTCGCCACATATTCACCCGCCCAAATCATTGCGTTACTTATCCCGTCCATAGATTTCCCTTTTGTTACCGACGAATTTCAGCAAAAAGAACCAATCCTAAAACCATCCTTGCCTATATATTTAACGACTTAATCAATGTTAGATATGGTTATCATTCTGATAATTTATACGTCGATAGCCGGGTAAAGAATTTAAAAAAAGTCACTATAATGGATGTTGTGAATGACTCTCGCAGACATTCCAGACCCATGAGCTTCAATACGCATATTCCATTCTCATATGCCCAGGTATATAATTGTCATGAACTTAAATAAATGGCCATATTAACGCTTAAGGAGGTTTCATTGTGGCAGAGGTCATTGTAACTGCCGACATATTCAAAGGTATACTTACTATAATCAATAAGATTAGTGGAAGAAACGATCGAAAAAATGACAAGGTTGATCAAGCACTTTTTGCTTTATTTACAGCCATTGTAGTAACGCGTGGGTACGCAGATAAATTAAGTAATGGAAATGTCCGTAACAGAAATCAAGAGTTAGCCATAGCAGAACTATGGGACAAGGCTTCAATCCCCCTAAGGCATATAGACAAGGATTTTGCCAGCAAATGCTGCGATAAAGGTAATTATTGGCTTAATTCGGAGATATGGACCACCGAAGATATTGATGAAAAAGGAATTACTCTAGATAAGATGGAAGCAATGACGAGAGATCTCTTGCTGCATCAATAAAACGCCTGGCGCTATTGCCTCAACCCATCCACCGGGCTAAATCTTTTATGCGCCTCTACAGCGTCATAACAACCTACTGCCTGGCAATATCTGTTAGTCATTATGAGCGTTGTATGTCCCAATAGCCTCTGTAACATTAAGCTATCTCCACAGTTCTTCAGCCATAACGTAGCAAATGTATGCCGCAATAAGTGTGGATGTACCGCTATATCTGTCCTCTTTGCCAGATGAATAAACAGTGTCTCAACGCTTGAATCCTTCAAACCAGTACCTTCCTTGATTATCCATAACTTATCACAATGTCCGTTCAATACCTGTCTTGCCATCATGTACTTCAACAACGCTTTAGCCGTAGTTGCTCCGAACCTCACTACACGTTCTCCTGTCTTGCCATCGACTTTGAGGAACTGCTGCTGCATATTTACATCAGCTATTTTTATATTAAGTAACTCACCCAGCCTTAATCCACAGTCAACCAATACCAGTATAATGGCCTTATTACGCTTATCTTCAAAGCGATTACCAAAACTGGCTACTATCTGATTTACTTCAGCATAAGACAAGGCCTTGACTACCTTCTTCTCAGCCTTGGGTACTTTGATCTTGATTAATGGATTATATTGAAGCAATTCCTCGCTTATCAGCCAGTTAAATAGAACAGATAATGCCCGATAATACTTCTGAATGGTGGTAGAGTTGATAGGCTTCATGGCTCGTGGGCAGTTACTATTGAACCTATGTGGAGTCTCCCTTAGATAGGCTAAGAATTGCCTCAGGTGATCAGTAGTTATTGCCTTGATATCATCGGGCCATTGGTAATTGGTGGTATACCACAGAAAGCCTTTCAATTTGTCTGTATAGCACTCAATAGTACCGCAAGATTTACCCTCCACCTTACAGGATAGCAGGAAGCTATCAATGGCTTGCTTGATTGTAGTAACATTTACTTTCGTAGACATTGAACCTCTCCTTATTCTCGTTTGAGTGCGTGAGAGGCTAGTCCTTTTGAGGAGAAGGTCAATAGGTATGTGGATACAAGTTTAGGTGATTAGAACTACATCGACTATATAAACAAAAATGCAGTTCTATTAAGAGTGCGATGCGCTGCCATGTATTCCAATCGACGCCGTGGCACATATGTCCCTAGCCAGATTAAACGAGATAATAGCATCAATAACATTCACTGTAGGCGTCTTGATAATGAGTACAAATGCCCGACCGTCATGGCTAGTCGATTTTTGAAGTCGATGCCCCTTATATCCGTTTATCTCAATTTCCCAGTCTTTTTCCTGTGGGCTCATATCTACGTTAAGATGATCGGCTTTTTCATCCCATCTTAGCGTGAAGCTAGGCAAATCACTTCGTTTAGGTATAAGTCCACCCACAATTAGCAAGCCTTGGTCAGTAATTGTATTCATTGGTATTTCCAAATCATATTCATTGTCTAGGCTGTTTATTTCTACTCTCGTATTAAATACCTTAGTCGCAGCTTGCGAAAATCCCTCACTTTCACAACGTGCTCCTTTCCAACGAGGTTTATTCTGCATTGTCATGCCTCCCCAACAATATTTCGAGTGTGTGCTTGGATCGTGGATAATAGAATAGGTTTGTTGGCAGTCACTAGGATTGAACCAGTGACCAGGGGCTAATGAGTACATGCTATAACTATTATTCTATGCACCGGTATTCTTAATGCGGCATTTCAATCCAAACCGCTGGTTTATCTCCGATAGTCCAGCCATCATGTCCGGGAGGCACCCTGCCCGCGTCACCTGGACCAAATTCTTGTTCTTTTCCATCATCCATACGTATCCCTAACCTGCCAGAAATCATATACAGAAGATGGTCCCCCTGACAGCTTTTGGTCCCCGCAACAGGTTTCAAGTGTTTTGACCACTGCCATCCAGGCTCAGCAGTGACTCGCAGAATTTTAAAACCTCCGATGGTAACAGACTCTGCCTTCCCCTTCTCAAACTTTTTGGTCTCGTCTGGCTGATTCAGACTCTTCTTCTCGCCAGTTGCCATTTTTACCCTCCTCCTTTACCGGTTATTTAACCCACTCCACTGGTTATTCCACTTCTGATTTTAGATTTTCAATCATAATAAAGTCAAGGTATAAGGCAATCAATTGATTTCGTAAAGTTCCGTCTTCTGAACCACAAGATTGCCACGGCACTGTGTGCCTCGTAATGACGTTGTTGGATGAATGAGATTGCTTCGCTTCGCTCGCAATAACATCTAGCTGGTGAAGATTTTCATAAAGTGTATAATTCGAATTAATATCTTTTGTGGCGAGCCCTATCATAGTTTTGAAACATCGTCCTCGAATTTAATTTGGGAGGTGCAATATGAAAATAAGCGCCCGCAATGTGCTCAAAGGCAAGGTCAAATCCATCAAGCCGGGTTCGGTCAACGATGAGATTACCATGGTGCTCTCCGGCGGGGACGAGATCGTCGCCATAATCACCAAGGCGTCCAGTAAAAGCTTGAAGCTGGCCAAGAACAAGAAGGTCTACGCGATTATCAAGGCCAGCAGCGTCATGATAGGCACCGACTAAGTCCTTCATTGACAGCAGCACCTCAAGCTAATAGACTGTGCCCGATATCCTATGAATACAATGGATAAAAGGCCGAACTTCTT
>Ga0247841_10011433_pt1 | contig 11815 bp, 10 predicted proteins | sample LaCruzMarch2015__2_FD_192410 | JGI IMG/M metagenome (GOLD analysis project Ga0247841, IMG submission 192410) | Freshwater microbial communities from meromictic Lake La Cruz, Castile-La Mancha, Spain - LaCruzMarch2015_18m | ecosystem: Environmental > Aquatic > Freshwater > Lake | place: Spain...
TGACAAAAAGAGAGAAACTTTATATATTAAAGATGAAAATAAATGGGAAAAAGATGAAAATAAACAAACAATGCATAAATTAGTTAAAAGAGTTGCCTCAAAAAATGCGAGATTATTACCAAAGTTCAAAGAAGCACATCCTGATTGCTGCAAATCTGTTTCAAAATTTTCAGACCAATATAATAAAATTATTGTTGAGTCTATGGGAGGTTCTGGAGATAATGATTATGAAAAAGAAGAAAAAATAATTGCAAAAATTTCTAAGGAAATTGTTGTTGAAAAATAAAAATAATTATTAATAAAAAAATTGATATAAATAATTATTTTTATTTTAATTCATTAAAACCAATATAAAGTGTACTATAACAAAATGAATTACAACAAGTATAAATTACTGGATTGGATACCAAATGATAAATTAGATTGGGATGGTTTATCTGGTAATCCAAGTGCAGGAGCAATACAATTGCTAGAAAAAAATTTAGATAAAATTAATTGGACCAATTTATCTAGAAATCCAAATGCAATTGGATTATTAGAACAAAATATGGATAATATTAATTGGGATTATTTATCTGCAAATACCAATGCAATGCGATTGTTAGAACAAAATCAAGATAAAATTAATTGGGATGTTTTATCTTATAATATAAATGCGATTCATCTCTTGGAACAAAATCTAGATAAAATTGATTGGTATTATTTGGCTAGTAATCCAAGCGCAATACAATTATTAGAACAAAATCAAGATAAATTTAAACGTGTTTGGTATAAATTATTATCTAATCCAAACGCAATGAACATGATACACCAAAATCCAGATAAAATTCGTTTCAATTGGTTGTCATCAAATCCAAATGTAGAAGCAATCCAAATTCTAGAACAAAATCAAGATAAAATTGATTGGGAATTTTTATCTTTAAATCCAAATGCAATACAATTATTAGAACAAAATCAAGATAAAATTGATTGGATTGCGTTATCTTTCAATCCAAATGCAATACAATTATTAGAACAAAATCAAGATAAAATTCAGTGGACTAATTTGTTTACTAATCCAAATATATTTGAACATGATTATTTAAGTATGTCCAAAGAGAGAACAAAAATAATATATCAAGAACTTATTCAAAAGGCGCTTCATCCTTCAAGAGTATTGAAATGGATTGAAGTAGGAATTGAAGACTTTTAATTGATAACTGTGCGTTGTCCTGTGCGCGGCGTCACTCTGCCGTCACTTCTAAGCCAATTTGTCATCAAATATATAAACATGTGTGCTAATCTGTTCCAAGTGTAAATACCGTATTTTTTTCTAATTAAGCAGCAGCAGTCAGCAGTGCTACAGTGCTACAATACTAGACATCAATCTAGACATCAATCTAGACATCAAACTAGACATCAAACTAGACATCAAACTAGACATCAATCTAGACATCAGTTTTGGCATCAGTTTTCTCTCTATAAGTAAATATAGGATAATCATTTATAACCATGAGCAGCAGCAATCAGCAACCAACTGTGTTAATAAACTGAATGTCATATATTGTAGTTCATTTCATCAGCTGTAAATCTCAACCCTTCACTACGTGGGATGTCATCAACTTAACATCAACTATGTCATCAACTTAACATCAACTATGTCATATACTTAACATCAACTATGGCATCTACTTAACATCAACTGTACATCAAAACGTGCGATCAATTGTAGATACAGCTGTAAATTTCAGCAACAGTATTACCAGCTAATAATACCAGCAGCAGACAGCAACCTGAACATCAAACTATGCAATCTACTAATATCAAACTATATATTGCAGCAGCAGCAGCAGACAGCAGACAGTAGAAAAAAATGTTATAACCAAGTGGTCTCACACTCTTTAAAATTATTTAATTAATTAAGTTAAACAATAAATAAACAAGATACTTTTTATATTTTATATTTTATATTTTTATTCATCATATTCTTCCTCTTCCTCTTCATCATCCTCATCCTCATCCTCTTCCTCTTCCTTACTAAAATCAATCTCATTTGTAGTCTCATTCCATTGACCTACAACAACTTGTTTCTCCTCATTTATGTATATATCGTAATCATATACAATGCCAGATTTTTTGGATTTTAAGTACTTCTTATCTTTAAAAGTAATTTTCTTAACAACATTTCCTCCATCTTCCTCATCGTCTTTCTTCGCTTTCTTTGCAGGCTTTGACTTCTTCGCCTCCTTTTCCGCTGCTATTTTGGCTTCCTTTTCGGCTTTATCCTTCAATCTTTGCTCTTCCTTCTGTGCCTTCTTTGCAGCCTCTTCTTCAGCCTTTTTGAGCTCACGAGCAACGCGTTCGGCTTCCTTTTTGGCTTCTTTTTCGGCTTTCTCGACAGCCAGATTTGCCTCCTTTTCGGCTTTCTCGACAGCTAGCTTTGTCTCCTTTTCGGCTTTCTCGGCTTCCTTAGCGATGCGGTCGGCTTCCTTTTCTTCTTCAGTCTTCTTAGGCTTCTTTGAAGCTGGTTTCTTTGAAGCTGGTTTCTTTGAAGCTGGTTTCTCCTGCACCATTTCTTCATCATCATCCGCATTGGCATCGGCAACCAGAGCTGCAAATAGGTCTTCTTCATCATCTCCTTCAATTTGAAGGACCTTGCCAGCCTTTTTGGGGCGACCTTTCGCACCTTTTGGCTCCTTTGGCGATTTATCCTTGGCAGAAGGACGACCACGTTTGGTCTCTGCAGAGGCTGGAACGGTGAAATGATTGGAATCTATTTTAATATTAAACTTACCGGCTTCTTCAAGCACATTTTCCATACTCAATTTGTACTTTTTCATCACTTTAGTGTAGGCTACAGGCTTACGACCAGTAGGATCTACATACTCAAACAAATCTACGGCAAGACGTTGCTGAATGGTTCCATATTCTGGCACACCACAACTATCCACACCTTTTTGGCACGATTTACAGAAATGCTTCTCTCCCACTCCTACTGATTGGCATTGAGTATATAAACCATTGTTTTGACGCAAAGCAAAGCAGAGAGAATCATTGAATTCACCATTGAAGGGCAACGGGAACTTCGGTTTCGCAACCAATGATTTCTCTTTTGGCACACTTTTCTTGCTGATTGGCTTTCTCTCTACTTTTACTGATTCCAGCTCTAGTAGACGAATCGCCTCCACCGCATCGAAATTGTAACGCACTCCACACTCTTTTACAGCACGTTGAGCCAAATCTTGCGCAGCATTTAACATCATACGACTCAATTGCTCCGAAATTAACACACTCGCATTGAACGACATCGCTGACATTTTGAAGTTTATTACTTTGATATTTGATTACTTATACACTTCACTTTTACTTATTAATACATCTCAATTTTTTTTTTTTTTTATTACTTTTACACTTCACTAAAAATTCATAAACTTATCCACCTTTTAAAAGGTGGAGCCAAACTATGACTTAGATATCAGTTGTTAATTGTTTTTATAAATTTTTAGTTATTCATTATTAATGGCTTTTTAAATAAAATTGAGATACTTTTCTCTCTTTAATAATAATGTATACTTATTAATCAATCAAAGTTTTACTTTAATATGTCAAGTTCTAATGAAGATTGTGGAGAGTTATGGAGAAGGTACATCTGTGCAAAATCTAGGGATGTCTGCATTGATAATACAAGTCATAATATACAAGTTATCGCATGTTTAATGCGAACAGGTCAAAAGAAAAAGGTTGAAAATCATGTAAAATATAGCAACCCATATCCTTTAACAGATGATGATGCGTATGATACTGGTCTTCTTAAAAAAACACAAGAAGACGACAGGGTTATTAAATAATCAAGAATGGTAAATGAAGATTTGAGCTTAATTTTATATTTTATATGTATTTTGTTTTAATTTAATTTAATTTAATTAAAGTTTTTTTTCTAAAATGATGTCTGTTTTATAAATTTTTAGTTGTAAACAATTTATCGCTTATTTAAATAAAATTGAAATACTTAAACAAATAAGTATTACATTATTATATACAAGATGAGTGAAACAATTTATAACAACGATATTTCTGGATTAGCAAATATTAATGATCTTTATGAGAGTTCATTAATAAAAAAATGGATTAAATTAATCCCATCTGATAAAACAATTCCATTTGAGGAATATAATAGAAAAGACCATTTTATTCCAATAGCAGATATAATTTTAGATAGTGAATTATTTACTTTTGGAAAAAAACAAGGAAATAAAAAAAGAAATACTTTAATTAAATTTGTTCCAACCATTTTAACCGATGCGTTTAACAAAAAAACCGAATGGTTATATTTACTTGTAATTAATGGTATGATTGTTAAAATTGGTGGAACGAGAACTGGACTTAAAGGAAGGGTAGCATCTTATCTTTGCGGTCATCATATAGAAGAAAGAGGAAAATCTGGCGATTGCTCTAAAACAAATGGTTTTATTTATAACACATTTGAGTTTTACCTAAATTTAGGTTGTAAAATTCAAATGTATGGATATGAATTACCGAAAACCGAAACTACTATTGAAATTTTCGGTAAAGAAACAAAAATAACAGCACAAACATACCACGCTTACGAAAGCACATTTTTGGAAGATTATAAAAAAAATTATAACGAATATCCTATATTAAGCGACAATTGCGATCCAGATTACAAAGAATAATTTTATACATAAATTTACAGATTAGCACAAATATATTCAATTTCTTCTTTTGTAATGTTAAAATAATTATATATTTCTTGATGATTTCCAGAATATTCTATGGTTGGAATAGGAAAACTTTGTAATATTCTTATGTTGTTAAAATTTCCCCAACGACAAATATTATTTATAAATACATATAAGGGATGCAGTAATATTTGTAAATATTTTTTTGCTTCTTCTTCATTAGGGCATATTATAAATACGATTGATTGTGTCATTCCACAATTATCAATAAATACACTATACTTATCTGTTGTTGATATAAATATTTTATATCCTTCTTGAAATTTATGAGGTCTTGATGAATATACGGTTTGCTTTGGTGTATGAATTAATTTGTATTTAAATTCTGTTGTTTTTTCATCATGAATAAATTCCGCCTTTGTATATTTATGTAAATCACTACTGGTTTTAACCTCAAATTTTGGTAGCATTGTATTATCAATTGTTTTTGATAATATATTTTGAACCATTTGATTATATAATAATGGAATGTATTTGCGTTGTTTTGATATGACTGAACTAACATATTCTTTTTTCTTCCATATTCCAGAAACATTAATGTTTTTATAGAAAGCACAATTTTGAATTATATACCAAGTAAAACTGGAACCAATTTTTTTAAAATATTTTTTTGCAGTATGTATATCTAAATGTATTATTTGTAATGATGTAATTATTTCAATTAATACATTCCTATCAGCATAAGACATCCAATTATCTGGTGTTATAAATAATAAATAACCATTTGGTTTTAGTTGTGATAATGCTTTTTCAATAAAATCCTTAATTAAGTTGTGATTTTTGGATGCTCTTTTACCATTTTCTAATAATTTTGCGTATGGTGGATTTGCAACGATTAAATCATATTTTTTACTACTATTAAATGTAATAAAATCATGGTTAGTTATTTGTAAATTGTATTTTTCACTACAAAATACACTACGCACATTTTCTAATCTACTTTCATTAATATCATTAAATTCTAATATTTGTTCTAATATTGTTTTTTTATCGTGATACTTTAACAATTCAAATATGATAGGAATACTGAAATTTCCATTACCGCAACAAGGGTCTAATATAGATAAATCACTTTTTCCCCATAACTCGTTAGGAATTTTACTTATCATTTCACTTATACAATCAATCGGTGTAGGTTCATCGTTGCTTGATTTGTATGTGCTTTTATCAGTATTTAATGTTTCATCATAATATTTTTTAATTTCATTAAAGGTTGATGTATCAATTGTTATTTTTTCTGTATCTTGAATTACGAGAGACGATTTTTCAACAGACGAATATAACGGAACATTTAATTTAGTTAATTTTTCTTCAACTGACTTATCAATAAATTCTTTAATTTTGCTCTCATTAACACAAGGAGATTTTCTTTTTTGATGTTGAGTATAATGAGATTTACTATTAAACTCTTTACCGCATTTTTCGCAACTAATTTTAGACATTTTTAGAGTTTATAATATATTGTAATATTATATTTTTAAATCAATTTTTTATTATAATAATTAATATTAACTATTTTCAGTTTTCTTAAATATTGTAATCCAACAATTCAATTATAATATTCATTCAATTTTATGTAAATAAAAAATCAGCATTTTGAAGATTTACACCCTTGAAGATTTTTAGTTAAATTTTAATTAAAAAATTGATATGTTTTTAACGAATATGGTGATTGTTATGATAATACAAAACAATGACTAATTTCAAATTACTAATTAAAGAATTTAATGATGAGATTATTGCAGCACATAATAAGCATTATGAATGTTCAACGACTGGATTAATAATTCCGTCTAATTCGCCAAATGGAAACCCTATATATCATTTATATTCAAATGGAGAGATAACATATCAAAAAGGAGGTTGGGTTTATCTTCAAAGAAGTGAATTTTGTTTTCATCAAAAAGTGTATAATTGTGACAAATTATGGTTAAAATTTGTCAAGTCAACAGATTATTTTGATGGACTAACATATGTTATTCTTACTGAGAAAGAGTGTAATGAATTTAGAAAAAGAATGATTGAATTTGTTGAAATGATGAATAAATAATTTTTAATTATTTAAATTAAAAATTGATATAAATTTATATTTTTTATTTTATTTCATTTAACAATATTAATTCAAAAATGAATTATAATAAATATAAATTACGTGATTGGATTTCGGTTGACAAATTGGATTTTAATAACTTGTCTCAAAATCCAAATGATAATGCTTTACAATTATTACAAGAAAATCCTGAAAATATTGATTGGTCATATTTATCTTCTAATTCAAATGATATGGCTTTGGAATTATTACAAGAAAATCCTGAAAAAATTCAGTGGTTATATTTATCTTCAAATACTAATGATATTTCTTTGAAATTTTTACAACAAAACCCAGATAAAATTAATTGGGTTGTGTTGTCTTCAAATTCTAATGATATTGCTTTGAAATTGTTACAACAAAATCCTGAGAAAATTGATTGGTATAATTTATGTATAAATTCAAATGATATGGCTTTGAAATTATTAGAACAAAATCCTGAGAAAATTAATTGGGATTTATTATCTTATAATTCAAATGATATTGCTTTAAAATTATTAGAACAAAATCCTGAGAAAATTGATTGGGATAATTATCCTAATAATACAAATGATATTGCTTTACAATTATTAGAACAAAATCCAGAAAAAATTTATTGGGATATGTTATCTAATAATACAAATGATATTGCTTTACAATTATTAGAACAAAATCCTGAGAAAATTCATTGGGATTTGTTATCTTTAAATACAAATGATATTGCTTTACAATTATTAGAACAAAATCCTGAGAAAATTCATTGGTCTATGTTGTCTTCAAATTCGAATGATATGGCTTTGAAATTATTACAAGAAAATCCTGAGAAAATTGATTGGTGTAGTTTATCTTCCAATCCTAAGATTTTTGAACATGATTATTTAACTATGTCTCAAGATAGAACGACACTATTTTATAAAGAACTTATTGAGAAGGCATTGCATCCTTCAAGAGTATTAAAATGGATTGAAGCAGGAATTGAAGATTTTTAGTAAATAATATTGAAGTAATACAATTATTTGTTCAATTTATAATGTATTTTAAATTGATTATTAATAAATTTTTTATTTGATTTAATTTCTTGAGATTTTTTTTTAATTATTTCAAATATTTTTTTATTTCGTATTTCGTGAAGGTTGTTAACAAGAACATCATGAATAATTTTTTCATTATTAATCTCTCCATTTTTTGATTTAATATATAATTCAGTGCGTTTATTTTTGCATAAATTACAAAAGCAACCATTGTCAATGTAATGTTCATGTTGTATGTCATTAATATATTGATTTTCTAAACACAAGTTTATGTAAAATATATATTCAACATGTGTATATGGTATAAATTTATCAGTTAATTTTGACTTCCAAGCTTCTAAATAATTATTTCTCTCTTTTTCATTATAATAAAAGTTAAGATATTTACAATTTTGAATTTCATTGTAAAAGTTAATTGGTATTTTATATTCTGATTTAAATTTTTTATATAATTGTCCAATGCTTTTGGATTCAGTTTTATAATCAGTAATTAAAATAATATCTGTTTGGAAAATTTTGGAGAGAATATTTGACCATAAATGAGAATCACATAATCGTAGTTTGATATATATGGCATTATTTTGTTCTTGAATTGTATATTTATTTTCAAAATCAAATGATATTATATTTTGTATATTATAATTGTCAAAATAATGGTCTCCATTTTCCAAATGCGGAAATACTTTATTAAATCTATCTATAATTCGTTCAATAGAATATGAATTAATATTTTCTTCAGAATTATTAAAATGATATGGAGATATTTTTTCAAAAAATTCAGACATTTTTCTCTCAATTGGTGTTCTATAAACATCAATCACATATATTTTTTTTCCATTATTTAATAGATAATTGATAATGTCATTTATTTTAACATCAATTATTCCTGTTAAAACACTTAACATGACTTCATCATGGATATGTATGATATTAAAGTTTTTACCTAAAGATAGACGTAATGACGAAACAAGTGTGGTTGAACCTACTTTGGGTGGAGTATAAACAAATATATAATTATTTATACTAATATTAAATAATTTATTTATTGAATTTGAGATCAACTCTTGTTTTGACATTTAAATATATATGGTTAATTTAATTATATTATTTATATTTATTAGAAAAATAAAATTATTTCTTTAAGTAGTTTTACAAATGGTAAATGTCTTTAAGTAGTTTTACAAATGGTAAATGTCTTTAAGTAGTTTTACAAATGGTAAATGTCTTTAAGTAGTTTTACAAATGGTAAATGTCTTTAAGTAGTTTTACAAATATAATAAATATATTTTTAAAATAAAAAAATTGATATAAATTTATATTTTTTATTTTATTTCATAACAATTTAAATAATTCAAAAAATGAATTACAATAAATATAAATTACTTGATTGGATTACGGTTGACAAATTGGATTTTGAATCTTTATCTTTAAATTCAAATGATGAAGCGATTAAATTATTACAACAAAATCCTGAGAAAATTGATTGGGGGTTCTTGTCTCAAAATCCAAATGATATTGCTTTACAATTATTACAAGAAAATCCTGAGAAAATTAATTGGAGTAATTTATCTTATAATTCAAATGATAAGGCTTTGAAATTATTACAAGAAAATCCTGAGAAAATTAATTGGAGTAATTTATCTTATAATTCAAATGATATTGCTTTTAAATTATTAGAACAAAATCCTAAGAAAATTCATTGGGATGAGTTATCTTCTAACTCAAATGATATTGCTTTTAAATTATTACAACAAAATCAAGAGAAAATTAATTGGTATTTGTTGGCTTCAAATACGAATGATAATGCTTTGAAATTATTACAACAAAATCCTGAGAAAATTAATTGGTATTTGTTGTCTCGTAATCAAAATGATAATGCTTTGAAATTATTAGAACAAAATCAGAAGAAAATTAATTGGGGTAATTTATCTTATAATTCAAATTATATTGCTTTACAATTATTACAACATAATCAAGAGAAAATTAATTGGGGTAATTTGTCTTTAAATACAAATGATATGGTTTTGAAATTATTAGAACAAAATCCAGAGAAAATTGATTGGTATCATTTGTCTTCAAATACAAATGATATGGTTTTGAAATTATTAGAACAAAATCCTGAGAAAATTGATTGGCTTTGGTTATCTAATAATTCAAATGATAAGGCTTTGAAATTATTAGAACAAAATCCTAAGAAAATTAATTGGAGTAATTTATCTCGTAATACAAATGATATTGCTTTGAAATTATTAGAACAAAAGCAAGAGAAAATTAATTGGGATTGTTTATCTCGTAATCCTAAGATTTTTGAACGGGATTATTTAACTATGTCTCAAGAGAGAACAAACATAATTTATCAAGAACTTATTGAAAAAACAATGCATCCTTTAAGAGTAATGAAATGGTTGGAAGCAGGGTTTGAAGATTTTTAGTTAAATTTTAATTAAAAAAATTGATATAAATTTATATTTTTTATTTTATTTCATAACAATTTAAATAATTCAAAAAATGAATTACAATAAATATAAATTACGTGATTGGATTTCGGTTGACAAATTGGATTTTAATAACTTGTCTCAAAATCCAAATGATAATGCTTTACAATTATTACAACAAAATACTGAGATAATTAATTGGTATTTATTATCTCATAATACTAATGATATTGCTTTAAAATTATTACAACAAAATCCTGAGAAAATTGATTGGTATAATTTGTGTATAAATTCAAATGATATGGCTTTGAAATTATTACAACAAAATCCTGAGAAAATTAATTGGGGGTTTTTATCTCGTAATAAAAATGATATTGCTTTGAAATTATTACAAGAAAATCCTGAGAAAATTAATTGGGAATTGTTATCTTCAAATTCAAATGATATTGCTTTGAAATTATTACAACAAAATCCTGAGAAAATTAATTGGGATTTATTATCTTTTAATACAAATGATATGGCTTTTAAATTATTAAAACAAAATCCTGAAAAAATTGAGTGGTATTGGTTATCTCAAAATTCAAATGATATTGCTTTGAAATTATTACAACAAAATCAAGAGAAAATTAATTGGGATACTTTATCTTTAAATACAAATGATATTGCTTTGAAATTATTACAACAAAATCAAGAGAAAATTGATTGGTATAATTTATCTAAAAATTCAAATGATAATGCTTTGAAATTATTACAACAAAATCCTGAGAAAATTGATTGGTGGTGTTTATCTTCAAATCCTAAGATTTTTGAACGTGATTACATTGGTATGTCTCAAGAGAGAACAAAAATAATTTATCAAGAACTTATTGAAAAAGCTCTACATCCTTTAAGAGTAATGAAATGGTTGGAAGCAGGGTTTGAAGATTTTTAGTTTAATCTTAATTTAAAAATTGATATAAATTTATATTTTTTATTTTATTTCATAAACAACAACTTAAATAATTCAAAAATGAATTACAATAAATATAAATTACGTGATTGGATTTCGGTTGACAAATTGGATTTTAGGAACTTGTCTCGTAATCCAAATGATATTGCTTTACAATTATTACAACAAAACCCAGACAAAATTAATTGGTTATATTTATCTTCTAATTCAAATGATAATGCTTTGAAATTATTACAACAAAAACCTGAGAAAATTAATTGGGATAATTTATCTTCTAATCCAAATGATATTGCTTTACAATTATTACAACAAAATCCTGAGAAAATTAATTGGTATTTATTATCTGGTAATAAAAACGATATTGCTTTACAATTATTACAACAAAATCCTGAAAAAATTAAGTGGTATTATTTATCTCAAAATTCAAATGATATTGCTTTACAATTATTACAACAAAATCAAGAGAAAATTGATTGGAATTGTTTATCTAAAAATTCAAATGATAATGCTTTGAAATTATTACAACAAAATCCTGAGAAAATTGATTGGTTATATTTATCTTCTAATTCAAATGATCATGCTTTGAAATTATT
>Ga0247841_10011434_pt1 | contig 11815 bp, 13 predicted proteins | sample LaCruzMarch2015__2_FD_192410 | JGI IMG/M metagenome (GOLD analysis project Ga0247841, IMG submission 192410) | Freshwater microbial communities from meromictic Lake La Cruz, Castile-La Mancha, Spain - LaCruzMarch2015_18m | ecosystem: Environmental > Aquatic > Freshwater > Lake | place: Spain...
TAATTGTACCTATTCTTGTCGCCTTGTGGTTTTAAACCACTTCTCGCCCCGTAGTGAAAATAATATGCATCCGATATTATTTTCTACTACTGGGGTGATTAAAATTCTTAATATTATCGCATTAATTATTGTACCGATACTAGTAGCTATTTGGTTTTAAAAAATAAATTAAAGAATAAACAGCACCGCAGGTAAACCTGCGGTGCTGTTTATTCTTATCTTTAAACACAAGCACTTTTATGATAGAGTTTATATATGAACGTAATATCTGTAAAAAATTTATCCAAGGATTTTAGCTTTCCAATAAAAAACGAAAAAGTTGGATGGTTTAAAAACTTATTCTTTCCTGAAATTAGAAAAATTACAGCTGTTTCTAAAATATCTTTTGAGGTGCAGAAAGGAGAGAGAATCGCCTTCATTGGACCAAATGGGGCTGGTAAATCTACAACAATTAAAATGTTAACGGGAATATTATTCCCTACTATGGGAGAAATAAATATTCTAGGATTGAGTCCCGAGAATGATAGAAAAAAATTAGCTTATAAAATTGGTACTGTTTTTGGACAAAGGTCACAATTAATAGCCAACCTTCCTCTTACTGATTCTCTTGAATTTTTTGGAGTTATGTATGATATGACAAATGAACAAATAAAAGAGAGAGTCATTGAGCTCACAAAAATTTTCAGTTTAGAATCATTCATAGACCAACCAGTACGTAAATTATCTCTAGGTCAAAGAATGAGAGCAGAAATTGCTGTATCATTAATTCACAAACCAGAAATTATTTTTCTTGATGAGCCGACAATCGGACTAGATGTTGTAGCTAAAAAATCCCTCCGTGATTTATTACTAAAAATAAACAAAGAAGAACAAACAACAATATTCCTCACTTCTCATGACGTAGGAGATATTGAATCCTTGTGTAACAGGACAATAATCATCAATCATGGTGTCGTTATCAAGGACTTGCTGACTGAAGACTTAAATAAAACTTTCTTAAACGAAAAATATATTGATATTGTTCCAATTACAAAGTTTGAAGAATTCCCAACTTTACCCGAAGGACTAGAGTATTTTTGTAAAGATTCAAATAAAATAACTCTCCATGCAAAACTTGATAAAATAAGTGCCAAAGAATCATTAAAAAAACTTCTAGATATTTTTGATATTGAGGACATTGACATTTACTACGCAGACCTTGAATCAGTAATTAGAAATATTTATGAAAGAGATTCGACTGGCAATTAAAACAATTAAAACCCTTACAAAGGATAGCATTCACTATCCGAGTAGATTGTATTCCAACATTCTAATCATCACCGGAAGAATGGGGGTACTTCTCGCATTATATTGGTACGTATTTAAAATAAATGGTGGTGTTATAAATGGGTCTACTTATCTTGTTGTTGCTTGGAGTATTTTTTTCTACTTCATATTTTCCAATTTTAATCTACGCCGTATTTCGAGACTTATTATGGCAGATGTGCAGTCAGGAAATGTAGAAGTTTTTCTCAGTAAACCTGTGTCATATCTGACATATAAAATATGGTGGGCCTTAGGATTAGGATTTTATAGTTTTGTTTTTATTAGTTTCTTGGGATTTTTTGTTCTAGCTTTAATTATTGGAATTCCAGAGTCAATGACAATCAGTGTTTTTATACCGACACTAGTTTTAGAATTTATTCTTACAACTATTTTGACTATTATTATTTACTCAATCGTTGGGCTGTTTGCTTTTTGGGTTGAAGATATAAATCCGATATTTTGGATTGTTGATAAATTTGTAATGATTTTGGGAGGTTCTTATCTTCCAATAGCATTGTTCCCTAGCCTGATGTATAAGATTGCAATCTACAGTCCATTTGGAGCATCCATGTTTATTTCTCACATTGTATATGATTCGTGGAGAACAGATTGGTATAAATTAATGGGCATACAAGTTATTTGGATTATCATTCTTGGTTTGGTAATGGTCTGGCTATTTAAAAAAGCCAAGAAGAATGTATCAGTTAACGGAGGATAATTTTATGATGAAAGAATTATTATTTGTATTTTATACAATAAAAAAGAATATAAAAAATAGTGCCGAGCTACGGACTAGCTTCCTTATGAATATATTTGGAATGGCTATAAATAATATCGCCTTTGTTTTCTTGTGGGTGTATTTTGTTAAATCTGTCGGAATAATTGGAGGATGGACAACATACGACATTATTGGATTAAATGGTTTTGCGGCGCTTACTTATGGAATTATCTTTTCTGTATTTATGGGAATAAGAAAATTACCTGATTATATTTCCTCAGGTTCATTTGATAGATTTATGCTCTCACCAAAAAGTATTATTATGAGAGTCGCTACATCTGCCTTTAGTCCTTCCGCAGTAGGAGATATTATTTTTGGAATTATTTGTTTGTCTGTGTATGGTTTTCTAATACACATAAGTATGATTCAAATAATTTTTATAATTCTCCTAATATTATTCGCCGCAATTATATTCTTTTCATTGGCAACAATAATTTATTCACTGGGTTTTTATATTACAGACACAAGCGAAATTTCTGATGGAGCCTTTCAGTTGTTTTTTACTCCTACACTTTTTCATGGAGGAGCTTTTCAGGGAGTAATAAGATTTATTTTCACTTTTGTTATACCTTCTCTTTTAATTGCGGCTATACCAACAGAGACAGTCAAAAACATCTCATTTGGCACTCTTTTGATGACAGGACTTTTATCTTTCTTTTGGTTATTTATCTCAATAAAGCTCTTTAACCACGCAGTTAAAAAGTATGAAAGTTCCAATCTCATGAATTTTGGTCAATAAATAAGTACCCTTTTGACAAAAACTACTCAGCCATATAAGATAAGAACATTATTTATCCCGTTAGAAGTCATACATGTTATATTTATTAACGGGAATTATATAAAGGTATTATTTAGGTTTTGATATTTATTAATTAATTTTATGTATGTCTTGTAACCAAGACAACTTCTAACGGGATGAAAATAACAATTAAAAAATTAGACAAAAGTGAAGTAGAAATATTAGGAGTTTTAGAAGTGGCTGAATTTGAAAAATTCGAAGAAAAGGCATTAGAAAAAATTGGAGAAAGGCTAGAACTTCCAGGTTTCCGTAAAGGCAAAGCTCCTGTCGCAGTTGTTAAAGAAAGCACTAAAGAGATGGAACTCTTAGAAGAAATGGCAGAACTCGCATTGTCAGATAACTATGTAAAAATTTTAGAAGAAAATAAAATCGATGCTATCGGCCGTCCACAAATCGCTATTACTAAAATCGGCAAAGGTTCCCCTCTTGAATTCAAAATAGTCACCGCAGTACTCCCTGAAATAAAACTTCCTGATTATAAAAAAATCGCACAGAAAGAAATTGCCAAAGGTGACTACACAAAAGAAATCACTGTTGATGAGAAAGATGTCGAGAAAACAATTCTTGAACTCCGTAAAATGCGTGCCCACCAAAATGCAAGCAATTTAGGTGGGCAAGCTGAGCAAGATCATTCCGGTCATGAGAATATGACTGAGGAGGAACATGCAAAAGCCCATGTAGAGATTCCAGAGAGTGAATACCCCCCATTTGATGATGAATTTGCAAAATCTTTTGGCAAATTTGAAAATGCAGATGCTTTTAAAGAAAAAATCAGGAATAATATGAAGATGGAAAAAGAAGTTGAGCAGAAAGATAAACTTCGTCTCTCTATTGTAGAAGAGATTGTGAAACAAGCAGATGGTGAGATACCTGAGATACTCATTCAAAGTGAAACAGACAAAATCATGTACCGTCTCGAAGCTGATATCACTGGCGCAGGTATGAAAGTTGAAGATTATTTAAAACAAATAAACAAAACTGAAGCAGATCTACGGAATGAATGGCGTCCTGATGCTCTGAAACGTGCCAAACTTCAAATGATTATTCACAACATTTCTGAAAAAGAAAATCTTAAACCAACTGAGGAAGAAATTGAGAAGGATGTTACACAAATTACCGAGATGTATAAAGACGCCGACCCAACGCGTGCTCGTGCTTATGTGGAACAGATGTTGGAGAATGAAAAAGTATTTAATTTTCTTGAGAAACAATGAATTAGGTTCTAGTTTCTAGAAGCTAGGTGCTAGAATCTTTAATATGTTATTATTTAGATGTTACCAGTTAATTTAACTAGCTACTAGAACTTAGTTACTAGTCACTAACCCTTATGTTAATACCAACAGTAACCCCAGAAGTAAAATTTCAAATCGAATGCATTTAAAATTTACTACGGGGCAAGATGTGGTAATATGAATAGTCGTTAGTATATTATTCTTAATCTTTATTTTAAACTATGTTGATTCCAACCGTTATAGACCCCGAAGGAAAGATTACTTCCTACGGGGCAGGAAAATCACAATTATCAGATTAATTTTTTAATTTTTATGCTTATACCTACTGTTATTGAGAAGTCCCAGTTTGGGGAACGGGCGTATGACATATACTCTCGCCTTTTAAACGAACGTATCATCTTCCTAGGTGGTCCTATTGATGATAATGTAGCCAATTTAGTTATCGCTCAACTTCTTTATTTGGACCACACCGATTCAAAGAAAGATGTCTACCTTTATATCAACTCCCCTGGTGGTTCAGTTACCGCCGGACTTGCAATCATCGACACGATGAATTTCATCAAGAGTGATGTTTCTACTATCTGTGTCGGTATCGCTGCTTCAATGGGTGCGCTCATTCTTTCTTCAGGGAAAAAAGGTAAAAGATTTTCTCTTCCAAATTCTGAAGTAATGATTCACCAAGTCATGGGTGGCACAGAAGGACAAGCAAGCGACATTGCAATCAATGCAAAGCATATACTTCGAACGAAAGACACGTTGAACAAAATTCTCGCTCAGAATACAAACAAAAAGATTGATCAAGTTGAAAAAGACTCCGACCGCGACTACTGGATGACTTCCGATGAAGCTAAAAAGTATGGCATCGTAGATGAAATAATCTCAAAACAAAAAATAGAAAAATAAAAACTTAAATCAAAAGCCCTTCGAGCCTTTCTCGGAGGGCTTTTGTTCTAAATTTTTCGCGCTCTTTACAAAATTCAGGTTTTGGAGTATTATAGAAGTATCGAAATTTAAAAGTTTTATTGAAATGTTCGCTTTTTTAATGCAGTTACGATATGAATTTTTTATGAATCATACTTTTGGTTTACAGTCCTGTTATAAATCAATCATACTTGTTCGAATAAACTGCCCTAGTAGGGGTGGAATAATCTCTGTGTTTTAAAAGCGACAAAAAGTCGCTATGAATAATTTAACAATAATAATAATCGGAGCTCTTGCCCTCGTAGTAGGTGTCGGGGTTGGGTATTATTTGCGTCTCATTATTTCTCTTGGTAAGAAGGGCTCAATGGAGCTTGAAATCAAGCAAGTAATGTTGGGTGCAAAAGAAGAAGCACAAAAGATTGTAGATGAAGCCAAGAAAAAAGGTGAAGCCCATCTTGACGAAGTCAATAAGGAAACAAAGAAAAAGGAAGATGAGTGGAAATTAACTGAGAATCGCCTTATAAAAAAGGACGAGATGCTAGATGGTCGCCAGGTAGAAATTGATAAAGAAGTAGAGAAAATAAAACTAAAGATAGAAGAAGTAAAGAAAGTAAAAGAGCGTGTCGACAATATGGAAGCTGAGAAAGATAAAGAACTTGAGAAGATTACTCATCTGTCTATAGATGACGCTAGAGAAGTATTATTTAAGAATATTGAAGAAAAATATGAGGAAGATTTGGTTGTCCGTATGCAAAAAATGGAAAGCTTGAATTCTGAAAAGTTGGACCGTCGAGCTAAAGATATCCTATCTACGAGTATCAATCGTCTTGCTTCATCAACCGCCAGTGAAATGATGACTACATCAGTCAATATTCCAAATGATGATATTAAAGGAAAAATTATTGGAAAAGAAGGAAGAAATATTCGCGCCTTTGAGAAAACTTCTGGTGTTGAACTTATAATAGATGAGACTCCAGGCGCTATTGTCATTTCATCCTTTGATCCTGTACGCAGACAAGTTGCTCGTTTGGCTCTTGAGAACCTTATTCTCGATGGCCGAATTCAACCAGCCAAAATTGAAGAAGTTGTCGCTAAGGCCCAAGAAGATATAAATAAAATAATTAAAGAAAAAGGTGACCAAGCGGTGTATGAGTGCGGAATATTCAATCTTGACCCCCGCATTAGTGCTATTGTTGGTCGTTTATACTTTAGAACTTCTTATGGACAAAATGTTCTTCAACACTCTATAGAGATGGCTCACATTGCCGGAATGCTTGCGGAAGAATTGGGAGCTGATGTTCAAGTCGCTAAAGCCGGAGCATTGGTTCACGATATTGGTAAAGCCCTCGACCATGAAGTCCAAGGCACACACATAGATATTGGTATCAGAATCCTCCAGAAATTCGGTGCTGACCCAAGAATTATCACTGCCATGAAGAGTCATCATGATGACACACCACATGAATCTATTGAATCAGTCATTGTTCAAACCGCTGACCATATTTCAGGTGGTCGCCCAGGAGCAAGACGTGACAGTGTTGAGAACTATATTAAGCGTTTACAGGACTTGGAAGCACTAACAAAGACATTTGAAGGAGTTGAAAAGTCATATGCACTTTCAGCTGGACGTGAAATACGTATATTCGTCACTCCAGAAAAAGTCTCTGATTTAGAAGCTAAAGAAATGGCCCGAGATATAGCCAAGAAAATAGAGCAAGAACTCACCTACCCTGGTGAAATAAGGGTTACAATGATAAGAGAAAACAGAATTATTGAATACGCCCGGTAGTGAGACTTTGATTTGTTATGTTCTACATTTATTGTTTGCAAAGTGAAAAAGATAATGATGAGTTATATTTTGGTTTTACGAATGATTTAAAGAATCGTTTGAAAGAACATAACTCTGGACACAACTTTTCAACAAAAAGGTATCTTCCGTGGAAACTCATATATTATGAAGCTTGTTTATCAGAAAGTGATGCTCGTAGGCGTGAAAAATATTTAAAAACCAGTATGGGTAGAAGGATGTTTAAAAGAAGAGTAAAAGATTATATGAAAGTTGTGTCCTAATCAAAGCTCTACTACCGGGTACGCCCGATAATATAATAACCAATTACTGATTATCGATTTAAATGCTGTAAATTTGGCTTTAGCTAAATTTACAGCATTTTTATAAAATAAAAGTGTTTTTTGTCAAATATGGAAAAGGCTTGCCCCTACACCTATATCCGCATTATTCTGTTTTTGATAAAATTATGTTTTATGCTCAATATTCCAACCAAAATATTTATAATGTCAAGACTTTTAATACAGAATAAAAACTATGCGGATATAGGTGTAGGGGCTTGTATTAAAATTAGCTTGGTATATAATAACATCATACCTATTTATTAGGGATCGTTTGCAAACGGTCGAATATTATTCAGATAGAATTTTATATTTTTGAAAGAAAGTATAAAAACTAAAACAATGAATAAACAAGGATTAGTAGAACTCGTTCATGAGAAGCTCGGCGGTACGAAAGTACAAGCAGAAGAACTCGTAAACGCAATGTTTGATGCTATCGTTGCTACTTTGAAAAAAGGAGGCGAAGTATCAATCGCAGGTATTGGGATATTCTCTGTTAAGGCACGCGCAGCCCGCATGGCTCGCAACCCAAAGACAGGAGAACAAGTCAAAGTAGCTGCAACAAAGGTTCCTAAGTTTAGAGCAGCAAAAGCTCTTAAGGAAGCTGTAAAATAATCCACCGCTAGGCGGATTAAAGAAAAACCACTCTATTCTATCTGTGAGTGGTTTTTCTTTTGTATATTGTTAAAATAAATTAAATAAGCTACTATTTGTGTATTATTAATAGAATGTAAAATTTTTTATAAATAAAATCTACACTAATAGGTTTTTCGTTATTTAAAAATATTTCCAGTATAGCTCTTCTGTTTGGGGTGTCCTTAAACCCTTTTCCCTTTAATATGTCTCTAAAACCTTCTATTGCATTATTCTTTAACATAAATAACATATTATCATAAATGCAAATGACTTGCAAATAGAAATTACAACTTATTAAAAATAAATTGTAATTATTCTAAAATATGCTAATATAAAAAGGTTATATCGGGGTGTAGTATCCGCCATAGGAAGTCAGGCGGACAGGTATCGTACGTAGGCATGCAGAAGAAAATTAAAATATCGGGGTGTAGTATATCGGTAGTATCCATGTTTTGGGAACATGAGGGCCGGGTTCGATTCCCGGCACCCCGACAATAAATAAAACTATTGCTTCAGCAAGAGATTTATTTATTGTCGGGTGAGCAAGCAAACTGCTTTGCTTGCACCCGGGAATCGAAGACCTTTTCCTTATGAGTGTATTCACGGATGGAAAAGGTGTACTGCTCCTGTAAGGAGAGGTTCCCTTCCACCCCGACAATATAAAAACTCCCTATTCTACATAAATAAGTAGAATTGAATAAATATTTCAAATAGTGTATATTACCTAAGTATTTGCGGGGTTGGTTTAGTGGTAGAACACGTCCTTGCCAAGGATGAGACAGGAGTCCGATTCTCCTACCCCGCACAAAAGCGTGAGACGGAGTCATATTTTTTCAGTAGAAAAAATAGACAAGTCAGGGTCGTGAAAATTTATTTGTGACGACAAATAAATTATTCCTGACCAGAAAAAACACATCAAATTGAAAAACACCTGTTGATGTAATCGCCGATTCTCCTAAGTAAACTACAATATTATATTTTCCACCTTTCTAACTCTGGCTTTTCTATGATCAATATCTAGATAAACAACCAAAAGGTCAAATTGCCAAGGAGTGTTCCCTATTCTTTTATTAATCAAATATGTCTGGATTGTTCTCGAAAGACGTTTTAACTTCCATGGATGCATATTATCTTCAGGTCTACCTGTTCTATTTATTTGTTCATCAAAGAGATTGGAAACAAAATCTAAATTCGATACACTTTTTGATTTTACCTCAATAAAATATAAATTATCATTTTTTTGAGCAATGATATCAATCTCTCCCCATTTTTTAGTATAATTTCTTTCTAATATAGAATAGCCATGTTTTACAAGGAAATTACACGCAATGTCTTCACCCAACTCTCCTATTTTTTGAGTTTTTGAAGTAAAATTTTTCATAATCGTTTCACGTGAAACATTTTTAATATAATGGACATCAAATACTAGGCCATTAGAAAACTACTGAAAAATATCCTTATATTTCAAGCTTATATACAAAAAACACAAATCCTGTCCAAAAATAAACTTTTTTATAGATGTCTTTTATAAACAATGCACACATAGTTATCCACACAAATCATAATTTAAAAGGGTTTTTGGTGTGAATAAAGGACTAATAAAGGTCAAAAAGAGAAGAGGGCTTGCCGGAATCTTTGTGGTCACACATAAAATTCTACTGAATTTTTGCGCGACCCCGCCTCGGCACCGACGTGCCTGCGGCTTGCACAAAGTGCCCCGCACTTTGTGCACCCGCCAGGAATCGAACCTGGAACATCTGCTTCGAAGGCAGGTATGATATCCGTTTCACTACGGGTGCATAATTTACTATTTTTATTATACATCATTGGTAAATATTTGCATAATATCCTTTATTTATAAACATAATAATAAATTGCATTTAATCAATAAAAATATTATAATAGCTATTAGTTATAAATAATAAGCGGGGTTAGTTAAATGGTATAACTCTAGTTTTCCAAACTAGTGTCAGGAGTCCGATTCTCCTACCCCGCACAAAGAAATTATCATATAACTTGGCGGGGTAGCAAGCAAACTGCTTTGCTTGCGTAGGAGAATTGGAAAGCTTTTCCATCTCAAAAAGGGAAAAGCACCTGGCGATGTAATCGCCGATTCTCCTACCCCGCACAAATATAACAGAATAATTTATGGCAAATGAGCCTAAAATAAATAACTCAAAAATCCCAGGTTACGTTACACGTGTAACTGAAACACTCGAAAAGGCAGGTTTCGAGGCTTTTCTTGTTGGGGGGTGTGTCCGAGATCTAATTATTGGAAGGAATCCAAAAGACTGGGATGTTACAACAAATGCTAATCCTGACCAAACAATTTCACTGTTTGAAAAGACAATATACGAGAATACATTTGGAACAGTAGGTGTTTGCCTGCCAGCCATCCCGAACGGTCGGGAGCAGGCGGGTATCTCAAAACAGGAACAAAAAGTTACACATGAAACATCTAAGGATGTTACATCCACCGACGAATTATCTGTGGTGGACAGGCATGTAACAGGTGATAGTGTTACACATGAAACTATTCAATACAATATCATAGAGGTTACACCTTACAGAATTGAGGCTAAATATACTGATTATAGGCATCCAGAAGAAGTTAAATTTAGCGATAATCTTGAAGATGACCTTAAAAGAAGGGATTTCACAATAAACGCTTTAGCTTATAATCCTAATAAAGGACATATTGTTGACCTTTATAAAGGACAAGAAGACTTAAAAGACAAAGTAATCCGAGCTGTAGGGAACCCAAACGATAGATTTAATGAAGATGCTCTCCGAATGCTTAGAGCTGTTAGATTCTCGGCTCAGCTTGATTTTGCCATTGAATACGACACCATGCAGGCAATTGCTAATAATGCTGGCTTGCTAAAAAACATCTCAGGGGAAAGAATAAGAGATGAGCTAACAAAGATAATTGAAAGCCATAATTCTGCTCAGGGAGTAGCACTATTGCAGAAACTAGGATTATTAAAATATATCATTCCTGAACTAGAGGAGGGAATTGGATGTGAACAAGGAGGAGCTCATAAATATGATGTATTTATGCACTGTCTTGAGGCTTTGAATCATGCTAGTAATAAAGGGTGGTCTTTTGAAATTCGCCTCGCTTCTTTGTTTCATGATATCGGGAAACCAAGGTCTCGCAGACCAGGGACCAAGAAAGAGTACACTTTTTATGGTCATGAGGTGATAGGAGCTAGGATGGCAAAGCAAATTATGGAACGTCTTAAATATCCAAATAAAACAACTGATTTGGTTGTTTCACTCATTCGTAATCATATGTTTTTCTCTGATACAGAAACAATCACTTTGTCTGCTGTCCGTCGAATTGTTCAAAAAGTAGGGAAGGATCATGTTTGGGAACTCATGAATATTCGTGAAAGTGATAGGGTTGGAATGAAAAAAGCTGAAGCCCCATATAGACTACGTAAATACCACGCCATGATTGATGAAGTTCTTCATGATCCAATTTCGGTTGGCCAACTTGCTGTTGACGGAGAAACTCTTATAAAAGAGTTGGGCATGTTGCCATCTAGACGCATGGGGTGGATTTTGAGTGCACTTCTTGAAGAAGTTCTTGATGACCCAACAAAGAATAAAAAAGAACATTTGCTTGAACTTGTTAAGTCACTCGATATCCTTGGTGACGATGAATTGAAAACATTAGGGGAGAGAGGAAAAGAGAAAAAAGAAAAGCTCGAAGGAGAAGCGGTTGAACAACTGCACAAAAAACATGGGGTATAAGAAAAGGCCAACGTAAACGTCGGCCTTTTTATGTTTACCCTAAGGTCTCTTTGATTCTATAAAAAGAACAATTGTAGGCGTGTTCCAACGCCTCGTTACTTGGCATTAGACCAATACCTTAGTTGGACTTTAAATCAATTACCCCGCGGCAAGCCGACGGGGTATGACCGGAGGCATGAGTTAGAGTAACTTAAGTTGATAATTTGTCGACATTGTCTTTCCTTGGTTTGAAACATATCGTTCGACTGATTTCCAGTC
>Ga0247841_10011435_pt1 | contig 11815 bp, 13 predicted proteins | sample LaCruzMarch2015__2_FD_192410 | JGI IMG/M metagenome (GOLD analysis project Ga0247841, IMG submission 192410) | Freshwater microbial communities from meromictic Lake La Cruz, Castile-La Mancha, Spain - LaCruzMarch2015_18m | ecosystem: Environmental > Aquatic > Freshwater > Lake | place: Spain...
AACCTCAGTAACCCCTTTTTGCCGGCCATGGCCTAAGACCTCGCTTACGGTTATCAGATTAACTTCTGCCTTATAGAGCTCATCCTTTACTTCCTCAAGCTTGTGAGGTTGAATTATTGCAATAACTAGTTTCATACCCCCTCCTCCGCAGTTAGTGGACACCAATCCATCCGATAGAATTGGGTGTTACACGATAATTACACATCAGAATATCCAATATAAAACCAGACGCTATTCCAATACCGTATACGCCCTTTCATGATGTTGAGTCAAATCAAGGCCAATTGCCTCTTCTTTTTCGCTTACGCGTATACCAATAACAAAATCAACAAGCTTATAAATAACCAAAGTACCCACAACAGTAAAGATAATCGTTACAGCCACTGTAGTCAGCTGGACAAGAAATTGTTTCGGATTCCCAAATAATAAACCATTATTGCCTGCTGGATTTACAAGTTTTGAAGCAAATAAACCCGTAGCTAATGCCCCCCATATTCCGCCGACACAATGCACACCGAAAGCATCTAAAGAATCATCATAACCGAATCGCGGTTTTATCACACTAACTGCTATAAAACAAAAAATACTCACCATAAACCCAATAGCCATTGCAGATATAACACTGACAAATCCTGCTGCCGGAGTAATAGCCACTAAGCCTGCCACAGCACCGGATGCAACACCAAACATTGTTGGCTTACCATTACGTATCCATTCAATTAAGGCCCAGCTTAAACCTGCAGCTGCAGCTGCGGTATTAGTTACTACAAATGCGTTTACTGCCAGTCCGTTAGCAGCTAAAGCACTTCCGGCATTAAATCCAAACCACCCAAACCAAAGTAGGCCTGTACCTAAAACTACAAAAGGAAGATTGTGCGGAGCAGGCGCATGATGGTCAAGATTACTTCTCCTGCCGATTACTAAAGCTGTAACTAAAGCTGCTATACCTGCGTTAATATGCACAACTGTACCTCCGGCAAAATCAAGAGCGCCCATAGCCCTTAAGAAACCACCTACACCCCAAACCCAGTGGCAAAGCGGGTCATAAATAAATGTCGCCCAAAGAAGAGTAAAGACTAAAAATGCCGAGAATTTCATTCTCTCCGCAAAAGCCCCGATAATCAAGGCTGGCGTAATTATTGCAAACATCGCCTGAAAAATCATAAAAGCCTGGTGTGGTATTGTAGCGGCATAATCAGTATATGGCTCAAAACCAACGCCTCTTAATCCCATCCATCCAAATCCTCCCCAAAATCCGTTCCCCGGATGAAAAGAAAGGCTATAGCCAACAAGCACCCATTGAATACTCAACACGCACATGGTTATAAAGCACTGCATTAAAATACTTAACATATTCTTTCTTCTAACCATACCTCCGTAGAAAAATGCCAAACCTGGAGTCATGAGTAAAACCAGTGCTGAACAAATCAACACCCATGCTGTATCACCTGAATTAATCATTTCTTGTCTCCTCCATAGTTAATGGACACACCTTGCCAAAAATGATTGGCAAGTGTGCATTTCTATGCTACCGAACCATCAGCCCAGTGAGGGCGCACTTGGCAATCCTTTATGCCAAGGTGCCGATAGGTTCGGGTGTAGTGTCAAAAATCCAAATCCAATTGAAAAGTCACTGTATCCGTTAAATTCCGGTTATTATATAAATCGTAACCTATAATTGCTGATATATTCTTGGTAAATCTCCAAGAAAATCCTAAGTTTAACGCGCCATAAGCAGATTGAGTTGCCTGATAGTCAATGCAAACCCATAATTTATCGCTAACTTCAGAAATCGTCCTTTCCCATGCTAACATTGATCCTTTATTATCCCTTAATCCATCTTTATCTCTAAGTAATCTTCCATTGCCCACAAAATAACCTGCAGAAAACCTACCTAAGTTAATTTTACCAATATTAGCAGTCTTAGCTAATCTCCCATACCAGATATTATTATTAGTCCTGTGACTTCTAGTACCAGCATCGTATATACCAATAGCAACTGCAGGCATATACTTAAAATATGCATCCTCTGGCAAAGCTACCTTCGCATGGAAATAAAATGGATAAGTATCATAAAATGACCCTAGGCCTTTTTTATAATCAAATCCAGTTTCAGCCATAATCTTACCCAGCGGCTGCCAAAGTTTACCTAATATATTATCTTTGGGGTTATCAGATAAAAGACTAAAAGTCGGGCCCCAAACTTGTAAAACATAATTATGCTGATCATAATTATCTACGTTTGTGCCTTTTCCTGTTGTAGGCATATATAAATCATAACCTAAATGAATTCTTTTATACGGCTGTATATCTGTAGAAGGCGTCCAAATAAGCGTAGTTGGAGTAGCATTTGCTAAGGTAGAACTTAAGAATAATGCTACAAACCCTAGTATATAAATCTTTACTTTCCCCATCTACTTCCTTTCTAATTAAACAAAAATAGCGTCTTTATCCTTCCTAGGATTTAAAGACGCTATTGTCTTAAATGCGTTAAAATAAAAAAACGGCTCCCCATGCTATCAGGAACGCCGTAGTTTTTTTACACTGCTATGTGTGTGTTACAACAATACAAGTAAAGATATCTTAACTCTGGTAACTAAATTCTATATTTTCCGCATTTTTTCCTTAATTCTTTTAGCAACTTAACTACCATTACATGGGAAACGCCGATTCTCTTACCTATATCTCTAGTCGTCAAACCTTCTGCGCAAAACTTTAAGATCTGTTTTTCCCTTAGATTAAAACCGTTATTCTGAATAGTCTCACTTAAAAATTTATTGTTAAGATCTTCACGCAAATCACTTGCGGTATTCAAAGAAATAAGCTCTTCAAGCCTGGTGTCCTGACCCTCCCAAATTGCTGCCTCAATACTTAGCATGTTTGATTTCTCATTTACCTTACGTATATAGTTTTTTAAATGAAAATAACAACCCTGCAAGATATAGCTATCGGTTTTATCTCTTAGCTTACCCCAGCGAAAGTTATTCCAAAGATGCAGCATTGCTTCCTGACATAGATCATCATGATCAAAAGACCGATAACGGCCATTTAATTTATAAGCAATCCTTTTAATTGTAGGTGTGTATTTATTTGCTAAATCTTTAAATTCCATACTTACCTCAACAAAAAACGCCCTTCACTCCACTCTAGCAACACCCAAACAAATACTCAAACTAATTGGATAGTTCGGTATGCCGCTTCTACGGCATCGGATTGTTTGGTGTGCCCTTGTGGGCAAAGGACGTCTTAGTCCTTAAAACAAACGAGGCCTTCTGCTAAACTTTTAGCTAGAAGACCTCACCGTCTTAGTGCTACATCTTTGTAACAATTAAAGCTTAACATAAGATAATCTAAATGTCAAGCCCTTTTGCCTTTGATATCCTTAGCCAAAATTATGGCCTCGGCAACTTCGCGCATGGATTTACGCGAATCCATGCTTTGTTTTTGGATTAAACGATACGCCTCTTGAGGCAATATATTTGCTTCCTGAGCCAAAATCTCTTTTGCCCGCTCTACAAGTTTACGAGTAGTCAATGCCTCTTCTGCGCTGCGCGCGCGTAAATCTAACTCGGCATTCTCAATAGCTATGGCTGCCTGATTTGCCAAAGCAGTAAGTAGATCTAATTCAGATTTGGTAAATTTGTGTTTTTTAGAAGTATAGCAATTAAGCACTCCAATGACCTTTCCTTTAACGGCCATTGGAATACTGGCTAAAGAGCAAAGTCCTTCTTTTTTAGCAATATCCTGATTTAAGTAACGCTCGTCATCTTTAACATCTAAGACTATTATAGATTTATTGTCTTTAGCTACCCTGCCAGCAATGCCCTCTCCTAACTTTAAATTTGGCTTCTTATTATAGGCGCTAGAAATAGACTGAGTAGCCTTAACTACGAGCTCTTTTTTATCAGGATCAAATAACATAAGCGAAGAAATCTTAGAATTCATAATTTCAGCAGTCACCTGAACGATTAAGCGCAAGAGCTCTTCCACATACATTCCTGAAGTAATAAGATTTGCGACTTTAGAAAAAGCCTCAATTTGTTTAACATAAATTTGATAACTATCTTCTTTTTTCTTAGCCATTTAAAGTCTTTTTAGGAATGAACCCATGCGGTTTAATGCCTCTTTAAGGTTGTCAAAACTAGAAGCATAAGATATGCGAATATAATCATTCAAGCCTTTTCCAAATGCTGTTCCCGGAACAACCGCGACTTTCTCTTCTTTAAGTAATTTCTCTGCAAAGTCTAAGGAACTTAACCCGGTTTTCTTAATACTTGGGAAAGCATAAAAAGCCCCTTGAGGTTTATGGCAAGATAAACCAATGCCGTTTAAGCCATCGATAACAAACTCCCGGCGCCTTTTATATTCGCGTTTCATCTCATCAATTAATTTCTTGCTCGAAGGTTCTAATGCTTCACAAGCTGCCATCTGAGATGTAATAGACACGCACATAATTGTATACTGATGGATCTTGGTCATGCCTGCAATTATATCTTTAGGTCCGCAAGCAAAGCCTACCCGCCAACCAGTCATTGCATACGACTTAGAAAATCCGTTTAAATAAACTGTGCGCTCTTTTGCGCCCTTTAACGTGGGAAAAGCCGTATGTTCGAAATCATATGTTAAATCACCATAAATTTCATCCGAAATACAAATAATATTATGTTTATTTAAAATCCTGTTTATTTCTTCAAGTTCCTTCTTGTTATAAGATATGCCCGTAGGGTTTGAGGGATAATTAAAAATAATACCCTTAACGTTTTTATCAATATGTCTGCTTAAATTTTTAGGGGTAAGCTTAAAATTATCATTCTTTGTATCGATATATACCGGAACCCCTCCGGCAAGTTCAGTCAATGGTCCATAAGAAACATAGCTGGGACTAGGAATTAAGATTTTATCCTTAGGATTAATGATCGTACGCAGGCATAAATCCTTTGCCTCGCTTACTCCGACAGTAATAAGAATTTCTTCATCCGGAGAATATTCTAAGCCGTATTTATTCTTTAAATAACGGGAGATGCTTAAACGCAGCTTGTAAAGACCTTTATTCGAGGTATAGCTGGTTAAACCCTGCTCTAAAGAATAAATTCCTGCTTCGCGTATCGGCCAGGGTGTCACAAAATCCGGCTCACCTACACCAAGAGAAATTACGTCCTTCATCCCAAGGACTAAATCAAAAAATGCCCGGATTCCGGATGGCTGCAAATTTTCGACTACTTTAGATATTTTTACCATAAGTTTTTCGCTTTTCGTTTTACGTTTTTAGCTTAATACGATATTGCTATTCTTTTATTCTCTTCTTTGTGTTTTAAAATAACTCCGTCTTCTTTGTATTTCTTAAGCATAAAGTGCGTGGTTGTCCTACGCACATTCTCTAAACATGATAATTTCTCAGCCACAAAACTCGAAACTGCCTGGATGCTTTTACCTTCAATTATTACCAAAAGATCATAAGTCCCTGAGATAAGATAACAGCTTGAAACCTCCGGAAAAGAGTAAATTCGTTCAGCCACCTTGTCAAACCCGAGATCTTTTTGCGGTGTAATGCTTACCTCTATTAAAGAGCGGACACTCGACTCCTCGTCTCTTATTAATCCTTTATTAATTACAGTTTTATATTTTAGTATAACGCCGTCTTTTTCATATTTCTTAATGGCGTTTTTTATATCCTGCGGCTTCTTCTTTAGCATCTTAGATATATCCTCTACACTAGTACGCGCATCTTTTTCTAAAATCTCTAGAATTTCATCCATACTTTCCTCCTCCACACAAGTGGATACCAATCCATCCGATAGGATTGGGTATATCGCAGTAAGTGGACACCGGCCGATCCGATAAGGCCGGGTGTTTATTTTTTTATATAGCAGATTTTTGCTAATCGTCTCTTATGCTCTGATCTTTGGATCATTTTCTTGACTTTCTTTACCATTAAAACCGAAGCAACCTGTTTTTTCTTATGCTCCATACGCTCTAAAATATCATCGAGCTCACTGTAAGTTATCCCCATCTCACCTTCATCGGTCTGGCCTGGCCAAAGACCAGCAGTTGGCGGTTTATTAATTATCTCCTGGGGAACCCCAAGCTCTTTTGCAAGCCTACGCACATCTTTCTTATATAAATCTGCAATGGGTAAAATATCTACTCCACCATCGCCATATTTGGTGAAATATCCTGCCATTAATTCTGATTTATTACCTGTTCCGCAAACAAGATAATTAAACTTATTCGCGAAAAAATAAAGCGTCAGCATTCTTAAGCGAGGCCTTAAGTTTGCCGAGGCTAATTTATTCGACGAAGGTAAAGCTTTTAACAATTTATCATATGCAGCTGACAGATCGATTCTTTTAGTTTTTATACCTAATCTTTTAGCGATCAATAATGCATCTTTTAAGTCTTGGGAGTGGCTATGACAAGGTAAGAATAAACCTAAGACTTTTCTTTTCCCTACGGCTTTCTTAGCTAAAGCGCAGACTACCGCAGAATCAATTCCTCCAGATAACCCCAGAACAATGCCTTTAGCGCCAGAATCCTTAACCTGATCCTTAATCCAGCTAATAATCTTATTTTTCATAAAAGTATTTACTTATCTAAAAACTTTAAATTTTTTGCACAACATTTAAGGGAGTTGAATTATCTTACCTCAATTTAATCTGAGGGTCAAGTTGATATTAATCTCTGGATATGCCTAGAATCTTATAACGCAAAGTACCTGCGGGAATTTTGATTTCTACGGTTTCGTTTAACTTATGATTAAGCAACCCCTTACCTACTGGAGATGAAATAGATATCTTATTCTGCTCATAATCTGATTCTTCTTCTGATACAAGAATATAAACAATCTCTTCTTCGGTATCGAGATCTTTAAGCTTAACCGTTGCTCCGATTAAAACTTCATCCGAGGCCATATTTTCGTGCTCAAGTATACGCGCTTGAGCCAATTTTCCTTCCAATTCAGCAATCTTTTTCTCATTCATGCCTTGCGCATCTTTAGCTGCATCATATTCTGCGTTTTCAGAAATATCGCCTTGAGCCCTGGCCTCGCCAATAGCCTTAGACAGTTCCCTGCGCTTAGTAGTCTTTAGATACTCCAACTCTTCAACTAACTTCTGATACCCTTTTCGGGTTAAATAAATTTCACTCATATTTATTTCAGCTCTTCTGGATGATGCTTTACTACTTTAGCCTCTACTAAATATATCACATCTTCGGCTATATTGGTAGTATGATCACAAATACGCTCAAGATGCCTTGAAATTAACAATAGCGGTATCGCCCTATCAGCAGTTTTAGGGTCTTTAATTAAATATTCATTCACTAATTCATCATGAACCCTATTACGTAAATCATCTGCTTCTGCATCAGATAAAACAACCTTTCGCGCAAGTTTCGCATCCCTGTTTACAAAAGCATTAATTGCATCGCGCACCATATCCTGGGCAATAATGGATAATTTTGGTATATCTATTAACGGCTTTAACAGCGGCTTATCTACTAACTCTAATACACGTTGCGCAATATCTACAGCTAAGTCCGCAATACGCTCAAGCTCGGCATTAATTTTCATTCCGGTAGTAATAAAACGCAAATCCCCTGCCATAGGCTGATACCGGGCAATAAGATCAATACATTTCTCATCAATCAACAATTCTAGTTCGTCGATTTTATTATCAGCATCAATTACGGCCTGAGCTTGATTGCGGTCACGATTTTTTAAAGCCTCTGTGGCTTTAAAAATTTCCTCCTGAGCCATTACCCCCATTTTTAAAATATCCTTGTGCAATTCTTTTAATTCATCATCAATATGCCTTTGCATTTTTAGCCTCCTCCACAGTAAGTGGACACCGAACCATCCGATAGGTTCGGGTGCTTAACCATACCTTCCTGTTATATATTCTTCTGTGCGCTTATCTTTCGGCGCAGTAAATATATTCTCAGTTTTACCAAATTCTATTAATTCTCCTAAAAGCATAAATCCAGTATCATCTGACACGCGCGCTGCCTGTTGCATATTGTGCGTTACTATTATTATAGTATATCTGCTTTTTAGTTCACGCATTAATTCTTCAACCCTGGCTGTTGCTTGCGGATCTAAAGTAGAGCAGGGTTCATCCATTAATAGCACTTCAGGCTTAACAGCAATAAGCCTGGCGATGCAAAGCCTTTGTTTCTGCTCAAGGGAAAGACCCAAAGCAGGCTTATTTAGTTTATCTTTGAGCTCATCCCAGAGTAAAACCGATTTTAGACTACTCTCCACTACCTCATCAAACCTATCTCTGCTTAATCCTTCCCCATGAATCCTTTCTCCAAAAACAATGTTCTCATAGATAGACAATGGAAAAGGGTTTGGTCGCTGAAAAACCATGCCTACTTTTTTGCGCAATTTTACTAAATCTACTTGTTCAGCCAGGATATTTTCTTGATCAATCATAATCTCCCCATTCATACGCACACCTTCGATTAGATCGTTCATGCGGTTAAACACTCGCAGCAAAGTAGATTTGCCGCAACCAGAAGGACCGATAATTGCAGTAATCTTATGCTCTGTAAACATCGCATTAACATTAATTAAGGCCTGAAATGTTCCGTACCATAAATTCAAATTCTTGACCTGAATAATTGCGTTATCCAAATTCACCTCTTACGTAACCATCTGTGCGTTTATCAGCCGGAACAGTAAAGATCTTATCGGTTTTATCCAACTCAATAAGTTCACCATTTAAGAAAAATGCTGTTCGATCACCAACCCTAGCTGCCTGCTTTACATTATTAGTAACCAAAACTATTGTATATTTTTCTTTCAACTTAACCATCGCATCTTCTACTTTTGCAGTAGATATAGGATCAAGCCCTGAACAGGGTTCATCAAACAAAATTACTTCTGGCTGAACTGCAAGGGTCCTAGCTATGCACAAACGCTGTTGCTGACCTCCTGAAAGCTTAAAGGCAGACTCGCTTAATCTATTCTGTACTTCTTCCCAAAGATATGATTCCTTTAACGAATTTTCTACTGTTTGAGCCAAAACCTTCTTATCTTTTATACCCTGCATTCTTACGCCGTAGGCTACATTCTCAAAAATTGATAATGGAAGCGGCAAAGGTAATGCAAAAACCATACCAACCTTCTTACGCAAAAATTCCGCATCAATACTGCTAAGATCTTCCTGCTCAAGCTTTATTGCGCCAGTCATTTTAAAGCTTTGATTTAAATCATTTAAACGATTAAGCATCCTTAAAAAAGTTGTCTTACCGCTATTTGAAGGCCCTATAATGCTTAAAATCTCATTGGCCTGTATTTCCATACTTACATGTTTTAAGGCATAGATAGAACCAAACCAGATATTGAGATCTTTTATGTTAAATTTTATCATGTTTACCACCTACTCAATGGCTCTGTGACTTACCATTTCTTCTTCTTTCTGAATTTATAACGAATAATTATTGCAATTAGATTCATGAATAAAACTAAGGCCAATAAAACAAATGCAGTCCCGTATCTTATTTTCTCATCTACATTAGGCACCTGGGTTGATATCACATAAAGATGGTAAGGTAATGCCATTGCCTGATCAAAAATAGAATCAGGCAACCGCGGTAGATAAAAAGCAGCGACCGTAAAAAGAATTGGGGCTGTTTCTCCGGCTGCCCTGCCTAAGCCTAAAATAGTACCGGTTAATATACCCGGTATGGCATTAGGAAGAACAATGTGCCTTATGGTCTGCCACTTGCTTGCGCCTAAAGATAAGCTTACTTCCCGGAATGAATATGGGACACTCTCTAATGCTTCGCGCGAAGTGGTAATAATTACAGGAAGAATCATTATTCCGAGCGTAAGCGAACCGGAAAGAATTGATGCGCCAAATTTAAAAAACACTACAAAAAGAGCCAAACCAAAAAGACCGTAAACTACGGAAGGCACGCCTGCTAAATTTACAATTGATAACTTTATTAAACGGTTAACTAAATTATCTTTTGAATATTCGCTTAGATATATGGCAGCAAGAAGGCCAATCGGCAAAGCAAAGATAATTGCGCCCGTAACTAAATATATCGTTCCGACAATTGCCGGGAATATTCCGCCAGCGCGCATTCCTTGCCGTGGCATATCAGAAAGAAATTGCCAGTTAATAGCCGGTAAACCTTTTTGAATGATAATAACAACAATTAAACCAACAGGAATAACAATTAAGAGCGTCGCTAGCAATAGAAAGAAAAATGCGATATTTTGCGTCCTGTGAGGATTTCTCATTATTTCCTCTTATGCAAAAATAAATCTGCGGTTACATTAATAGCAAAACTAAAAATAAATAAAACTATACCAATAGCAAATAAAGCAAAATAGTGTTCTGAACCTACCACTGCCTCTCCCATTTCAGCGGCAATAGTGGCGGTCAAAGTCCTTACCGGAACCAGAATACTATTCGGTATGACTGCGGCATTTCCTGTAATCATCATTACTGCCATTGTTTCACCGATTACCCTGCCAATCCCAAGCATAACTGCCGCAAGAATTCCGCTTGATGCTGCCGGAAGCATAACCCGCCATATTGTCTGCCAGTGCGTTGCCCCTAATGCAAGCGCTCCTTCTTTATAGGTCTTAGGAATCGAATATAATGCGTCTTCTGCGATTGAGACTATTGTCGGCATAGCCATAAAAGCAAGCATTATTGATCCGGACAAGGCAGTCAAGCCTGTAGGAAGATGAAATACTGTTTTTACTAACGGGACAAGTGTTACCATACCGATAAATCCCAATACAACACTTGGAATAGCTGCCAGTAATTCAATCCCTGCCTTAAGAGTCTCTTTGAGTTTTAGTGGGGCAATTTCAGCTATATAAATCGCGCAACCTACCCCTATCGGGATAGAAATAATTGCTGCACCGATTGTAACCAGTAAAGAGCCCATAATTAACGGGAGAATTCCTAACTGGGCTGGTTCTGAAATAGGATACCAACTTTTGCCAAAAAGAAAATTGAAAGGGCTCACAGTCTTAAATACTGCAAGCCCTTCTTTAAGCAGGAAAAGAAAGATTAATGCTACAAAAAATATTGAAGCTAAACCACAAATAAGTATCAGCTTCTCAATAATTAATTCTTTAAATTTACGCATCTAGCCCTATATAATTTATTTAACTGGCACAAAATCAGTTTTTACTACAATCTCTTGCCCTTCCTTTGATAATGCAAAATCCAAGAATTTCTTCACTAACCCTTTTGGCTCTCCGTTAGTATATATATACAAAGGACGAGATATAGGATATTTACTTTTTACCACATTTTCCGTAGTAGGGATAATATATTCTGATTTATCATCTTTAGCAACTTCTATTACTCTTTGTTTAGGACTGATGTAACCCATTCCATAATAACCTATTGCATTAGAATTCTGCGATACTTCATCTGCTATTGCCTGGCTTGAAGACATAAGCAAAGCTCCAGGAGCAAACTCTTCGGGCCCTTTTTCTTTGCCACGGCGCAAAACGTGTTCTTTAAAAAACACATGTGTTCCTGAATTTACTTCGCGGGATAATATTACTATATTCTTGGATTCTCCCCCGACTTCTTTCCAATTCTTGATTGTGCCCATAAAAATTCCCCGAAGCTGCTCCATGGTAAGCTTACTTACCGGATTTCTTGGGTTTACCACTACTGCGATACCATCTAAGGCTACAATGTGTTCGACTGGTTCTATGCCTTTACTCTCAGCAAGCTTAATCTCCTCTTTTTTCATAGACCGAGAGCATTCTGCTATATCACATGTTGAGTTAATTAATGCAGCTATCCCTGTTCCTGAACCGCCGCCTGTAACCGCT
>Ga0247841_10011438_pt1 | contig 11811 bp, 7 predicted proteins | sample LaCruzMarch2015__2_FD_192410 | JGI IMG/M metagenome (GOLD analysis project Ga0247841, IMG submission 192410) | Freshwater microbial communities from meromictic Lake La Cruz, Castile-La Mancha, Spain - LaCruzMarch2015_18m | ecosystem: Environmental > Aquatic > Freshwater > Lake | place: Spain...
CCTCGTCGCTTGTCTCGGATCCGTCGCCGCACGCGCGGAGTCCATCGCGCTGCCGCACGCCATGCCGTCGTTCAACCAGGCGTACACGAGCGGTCCCGGAGCCTGGGGCGATTGCGCCCTAGGGACGGACGGCTGCCCCGACCGAATTCGCGGCACGGGCTGCCTGATCACGGCGTTCTCGGCCGTGCTCTCCTACGATGAGATCGTTCTCACGATCCCCGCGGCCCACTCGTCCACCGGCAGCGTGGAACAGGGCATGGATCCTCGAATCCTCAATGACTGGCTCCGTGCCCGCCGCGGGTATGGGGGGTGCTCGCAGGATCCGCTCGGCTCATGCTGCTTGGAGTGGAGCAACCTGCCCAAGGGCGTGGCGCTGAGTTTCCACACGAACCGCAGCAACGTCGGGCTGAACCCCGTGGCCGCCGTCATCATCGACCACGCGCTGCGCCAAGGGAACCCGATCGTTGCCGGCGTGCACTGGAACTCAGCCTGCCGCAGCGGGTCGTCCCAGACCGAGGACTGCCACTGGGTGGTCCTGACAGGGAAGGTGGGAACCACGTACGCGATCGTCGATCCCTACAATCCCGACGCGACGAGCCCGACGGGCCTGCGCACAACGCTTGACAAAGGGTCGAGAGGCAGCTACATCATCGATCGATTCGTCGTCGTCTCCCGCGCGTCGGGGGATCCGACGCTCCTGAATGTGCTTTCCGATCCCGCTCTACCAGCCCCCGTCGTCAGTCCTCTGCCCCCATCGCAGCCGAGCGCCGCATCCACGATCGCCGTGCTCCTGTTTGCACTCTCGCTCGTCGCCGCCGCCATCTTCGTCGTGACGAAGACGATGCCCTGAAGGGCCCCTGAAGGGCTCAGCGCAGAGCAGCGAGGAGGAGCGCCGTCACCGAAAGCGCGGCACAGTAGAGGGCGAACGGCCACAATCGCGTCCGCGCGAGGAGCGAGAGAAAGGCGCGCAGCGCCAGAAGTCCGACGAGGAACGCGGCGGCCGCCCCGAGGAGGATCCCAAGGACGTTCGAGTCGCCGAGAGCGTGTTCCTGCAAACCGTCCCAGAGAGTGAGTCCCGCCGCACCCACGACAGCCGGGATGGAGAGAAGGAATGAGAAGCGCGCCGCACGCTCCGGGCGAACCCCGGCGAGCATCCCCGCACCGATGGTGAATCCACTCCGTGACACGCCCGGGACGAGCGCCGCGGATTGCGCCACACCCATCGCGAGAGCGCCGGCAACGGAAGGCTGAGCTGCGCCTGACGGACAGGCACGACGATCCGCCAGGAGGAGCATGCCCGCCGTCGCCATCCAGCCGACGCCGACCACCCACAGCGAGTGAAACCACCTGTCCGCCGATCCGCGCAAGACGAGGCCGACGACCACGATCGGTACGGTGCCGAGGAGAAGGAGCCCGATCTCCTTGCGTCGGCCGATGTCCCCGCGCGGCGTGAGCGCGCGAGCGAGCGCCGCAAGGTCCGAGCGGAAGAACACGAGAATCGCCGCCACCGTCCCAAGATGAAGACAGGCTTCGAACACGAGTCCGGGCGAGGTGAGGCCGAAGAGCCTTTCTGCAAGGACCAGATGGCCGGAGCTTGAGACCGGCAGGAACTCCGTCAAACCCTGGATGAGGCCAAGGACCAAGTAGGAGATCACTTCGCCTTCCTTGGCCCGCAGCGGAGTTTGAGCGAGTCCGGAACACACGACTCAGTGCACGCGCCGCACTTGATGCAGTTGTGCCCATCGTGTTCCTGCCGCGGGTCGATGCCCATCGGGCAAGCGTCGACGCACGTCTCGCAGCCGGTGCACTCGGTGCGGTTCCACTCCAGGTGGAGCAGACTCACGCGGTTGAACAGGGCGAGGATAGCGCCCATCGGACAGAGATAGCGGCACCAGAAACGAGCGATGAGGACCATGCCGAGGAGCGTCGCGCCGAGCGTCGCCATATGGATGAGGAAGGGGCCATTCACCTTGGCCACGCCAAGGAACAGGTACGGCAGGGAGGCTTCGAGCGACGCAGCGGGGCAGAGCTTGCAGAAGATCGTGTCAGTGAGCGCCCACGCCCCAACGAGCGTCCCGAGGAGGATCAGGAACTTGCCATAGGAGAGGGAGGACCGAATGCGCGCCCGACGAAACGAGAGTAGGTCGTTCAACGTCCCGAAAGGACAGAACCAACCGCAAAAGCCGCGCGCCGCAACCACGCCGTAGACGATCATGGCGCCCAACCAGAAGAAGGGCACGGTGCCGAAGATCACGAGGTTCTGAACAAGACCCACCGGACAGACCGTGATGGCCCACGGGCAGGCATAGCAGTGAAGACCCGGGAAGAGGATGTGCGTCATGCCAATCCCGGTAACGCCGAACAGGCCGAGGACGACGCCCATTCCCTGGACGGCGCGCCGCCCGGTCGTGATCCTCATGGAGCCTCCTGCAAGAGGGAAACGAGCCGATTGCCCAGGTCCTCGACTCCAAACAGCACCGTCCCCGTTCCGAGATGGACGATCGCCGGGACGACGGTTCGCCCGGCGCGCGTGACTCCATGCTGTACGGCGAGGTCGCGCTCTGCCTCAGCGTTGACGAGGCGATAGCGAACTAGCGGGTTGCGGGCTGCGACGAGGCCGACCAACTCCTCGGCGTACGGGCAGGACCGACACCACGGCGCGTAGAACACAAGCAGTTCGATCGGTGCGGTGAGCTGCTCGACGGCAGCCGCCTGGGATGGCGACAGTCGGGCGCGCAGGGTCTGCACGGTTTCGATCCCGACGCACGACGTGCACAGCACGGCACCCACGGCCTGCGCCTGCTTGTGCTGGTTGAGCGACACGCCGAGTCCGAGGGCCACGCCGCCCGCGATGACAAGGGTTGCAGCGAGCACCGTGCGGTGTCGCGTCCGCCAGAGGAGACCTGCCACAGCGAGCAGTAGCCCAATGACTCCGAAGGCGACTCCCCGCCATGGAACGCGACCAGGGATCTCGATCTCCGCCTTTGCCGGGGTTCCGACATCGCTCGTGGTGTCCGGAGTTGCTTCCGTCGGAGCGGCGACGCGGAGGGTCAGAACAAGGGGCGCAACGATCTGATAGCAGAGATCATCGATGCAGTACGTGTAGATGGCCTCAAGATGCCCTCGCGTCTCCCCTTGCGGCGCTGTCGCCTCAACGACAACGGTCAGCTCGATGGTGGTGGACGCAAACGCACCGAGCACGGCGACGCTCGCGGGGCCAGGATCACGAGAGAATCCCTCCGGACCCGCCCACACAAGCTCGATGTCATCTGCCTCCCGTGCCGTCGTATTCACAATCCGCACCCGCGCGACTGCCTGCCCGCCGGCCGAGACGTCGAGCGCATCCGGTTCCACCGCGAACGTGAGGATTCCCTCCTGGGGCCAAACGGCGCCCGAGAAGACACAGAGACCAAGAGCTGCGAGGAGAACGGCGAGAGCCTGTCTCATCCCCCGTCACCCTCCGGCACGCGGCACACGAGGACGTCAACCTCGGCCAGCAGGGCCTCGTCACGCAGGCCGCGGGCCCAGATCATTCCGTCGCGGTCGATCAGGTACGTCATGGGGATCCCGTGGATCCGATACAGCGCGCCAAGGGCTCCGGCCGACCCGTCGAAGATCTGCGCAGTCGCAATCGCGTGGTCGCTGATCGCAGCGCGGCACGCCGCCTCGCTACGATCCATGCAGACGCCGACGACGACCACGCCGCGCGACGCATAGTCCTCCTGCACGCGCCGAATCGTCGGAAGCTCCGCCACGCACGGGGCGCACCAGCCGGCCCAGAAGTAGAGGAGGACGATGTGTCCGGGCAGCTCGCCGAGCGAGAAACGCTGTCCTTCAAGATCGGTCGCCTCGAAGAGGGGAGCCGCGAAGCCTGGAAGGAGCGGCAGTTTGGGAGTCGCAAGCACCGGGGATTCGTTGACCGTGATCCTCGAGCCGTCTCGCGCCGCGACCGTCACGGCGTAGGTCCGTCCATCCAGAAAGAACGGCTCGCCGAGAACGAAGCGTTCGTGGGAGTCTCCGGCCGCTGACAGCTGGCCGTCGCCGTCCACGTCGACGATCAGCACGTTGTGCTGGAGATCGTCGTACGCGCCATCGCTGTCCTCGTCGAGCACGGCCAGACGCACGGCTCGCCCACCCAACTCCACCCGCCCGGTGCGGTACGTGTCGCGCATGTAGACGAGCACGGTGGGAAGGCTAGGACTCCAGATCACGAGGAGGCGATAGGCGGCGGGCTCTTCCCCGCCAACTTCGCCGGGAAGCAGGAACTGGGGCCGCGCCACGCAACTTCCGTCCGCAGAGACGCTGTCCCACTCTACCGTCTCGAGAACACCGCGTCCGGCGAAGTCGGCCGAGAGTCCAGGCGTTCCGTCGGAGGCAAACTCGATCCGCACAGCGCGGTCGCAGCCGCAAAGCCGCAGAGCCCCCTCAAGGGTTCCGGGTCCGGAGAGACCGATCGCCTGCAGAAAGCCCTCTGCGGTGAGCGAGGTGACGCCGTCTACGACATCGAGAGGGACCTCCACCCCGCCACCCGCTGCGGCAAGCGCCATCCAGACTGCCGCCGTGAGAAGCGCGATCCTCACGAGCCGCCCTCCCCCGCGCCGCTCGGCCGGGCGTGAGTGGCGCGCAGCCGCGCAACGACCGTGGCCGGCTCGATCGCAGCGAGAATCTCAAACAGCCCGGGACCCGCCTCGCGGCCCGTCACGGCGAGGCGGCAGGCGAGCGCAACGTCCTTCAGCGTGGCGCCCTCAAGTTCGAGGGCCCCCCGCACGGCGCACTCGATCGTCTCCGGCGTGTAGGGCGAGAGAGACTCGATCGCACTTGCCACAGCGCGCATCAGGCGCGCTTGGGTCTCCGTCACGGCCGCTCCGTCCTCGCACTCGACGGGGACCGGGAAGAGGATCTCCATCGTCGCGGCCAGATCATGCAGAGTCTTCGCTCGATCCCGGAGGAGATTCGCGCCGACGCGGAGTCGCTCCGGCTCAACGCGCGCCCACATCTCGCTTGTCACGCGACCGCGAGCGATGACCAGCGGCTCGACGAGACGAACGAGCTCGGCGAGATCCGCACGTTTCATGTGCTGCTGGTTGAGCCAGAGGAGCTTGGCGTCCTCGAACACGGCCGCGGACTTGTTGAGGTCCTCCAGTGCGAACAGCCGCACCAGATCGTCACGCGCGAACACTTCCTCGTCCCCGTATGCCCAGCCGAGGCGAACCAGGAAGTTGACCAGCGCCTCCGGCAGGATTCCCCGATCCCGATACTCGAGAACCGATGTGGCGCCGTGCCGCTTGGACAGTTTCCCGCGGTCTGCACCCAGAATCATCGGCAAATGGTAGAACAGCGGCATCGGGTACCCGAGCGCCTGGTAGATGCGCATTTGCTTCGGCGTGTTGTTCAGGTGCTCGTCGCCCCGAATGACGTGCGTGATACTCATGTCGACGTCGTCAACAACCACGACGAAGTTGTAGACAAACGTGCCGTCTGAGCGTCGGATGACGAAGTCCTTGAGCTGTTCGTTGTCGAAGCGGACGTCGCCGACGAGCTCATCGTGAACCACCGTCGCGCCAGCCTCGGGGACGCGGAACCACCACGCGCCGTCCTTCTCGTACGCGGCACCGGAGCGAAGGAGCGATTCCGCCGCCTCGAGGTGTCGCTCGTGGCGCTCGGCCTGGCGGTAGTACTCGTCCCAGTCCAGTCCGAGCCAGCGCAGCGAGGCGGTGATCTGCTCGATCGCCTCGTCGGTCGATCGCTCGCGGTCCGTGTCTTCGATGCGCAGCACGAAGGCGCCGCCGGAGTGCCGTGCGAAAAGCCAGTTGAACAGAGCCGTGCGTGCTCCCCCGACGTGGAGGTACCCGGTCGGACTCGGCGCAAACCTAACTCGAACCATGCCTAGCCCCCCTCTTCTCGTGCCGGCATTGTACTCCGGCGGGTCACGCCCGTACGTTGCGGCGTTCCTCCTCGCCAGCATCCGAGCGGGAGGCGCGGCGACGGAACTCGGAGCAGACGACGGCGGCGGCCATCGTCACGTTGAGGGAGTCCCGTCCGGGACCGGTTTCTCGCCACGCCGGAATCACGAGGCGATGGGACACGAACCGTAGCAATTGCTCCGACAGGCCGGAAGACTCGTTTCCGAACAGGATCAGGCCGCGGCGCTCAAGATCGACCTCGTAGATGGAGTCCCCTTGAAGCGCCGTACCGTAGATGGGCAGTCCGCGATCCCGTGCCTCGACGAGAAACGGCGCCACTTCGAGAGAGTGCACACGCACGTGAAAGAGCGCGCCCATGCTTGCCTGCACAACCTTGGGCTGGAAGACGTCCGCGCTGTCGGGCGACGCCACGACGTCCGCGATCCCGAACCACGCGGCGACGCGAAGGAGACCGCCGAGGTTGCCGGGGTCCCGCACCGCGTCGAGGACGAGCACAAGGTCCGCGCCGATGGCCCTCCAGTCGAGTGGGGGGTGGGACTGCCGTATGAGGGCAAGAGCATCGTTCGGTGTCTTCTGCGCGCTCAGCCGGCGCAGCTCGTCGGCGGACACTTCGACGGTCGCTCCCGGGAAAGCCTCCAACAGACTCGAGGTGTCACGAATCCATCCGGCAGTTGCGTAGACGGTCTCCACGGCGGCGCCGAGGGCGAGCGCTTCGCGGACCAGCTTGTCCCCCTCAGCAACGTAGAGGCCGAGGCGTTCGCGAGCCTTCTTCTCCTGGAGCGACACCACAACGCGCGTCTCGGCCTTGGTCAGCATGATCCTCGCCTCTATCTTCCCAGAAGGGAGGGCTGAGGGAAAGGGAAGGGCACACCAAGGCCTTGAAAAGCCAAGGGAGAGGGACACGAATGTCCCTCTCCCGGAGGGCTGGTATCGGGGGTGCGAGATGTCTAACTCTCGTTAGAACAGAAGGAGCCTAGAAGGTCGTTGTGAGGGATCTGTGAGGCTCGCTTGAGGAATCCATGAGACGTCGTGAACAGGGGACAGACGGAGAGGGGGCGGATCGCCGCCCCCTTTCCTTCATCTCTAGGGTGGTTCTGCTGATGTTGCGGCTAGTTCGTCGTCGCCGTGTACTGGACGACCAAGCTGTAGTCGCCCTGCGGCAGTGTCGCCAGGTCGTCGCTCGTGAGGACGAGCCTGTAGGAGACGTTCACCGTCTGACTACCCCAGGCCCCAGACGTCTTGTCGAACGTCCGCTGGAGACTCGCGTCAATCGTGGCCGAGTTCGCGCCAACAGGCATCTTCGAGCTCGGGCTCGCCCAGAGAATCGTGTTCGACAGTGACCAGCTCGCCGTGCTCAGCACGCGAAGCTGGGTGCCGTTCGAGCCGTTGTACGTCCCAGGACCGGTGATGCTTGCGAAGCTCACGTCGCCGTTGCCGACGATGGAGAGCGAAATCCACGACGGAATCGAGAACGAGGCGTTGACGGACACTGCCGAAGACGCCGCGAACGAAACCGCTGTCACGCCAGCGACCATCGCCGCCACCAACATCGCCATACCCACTACCTTAAGCATCCTCATTACAAAGCACCTCCTAATGGTTGTTTGTTCGAGCGCATCTAGCGGCTCGGCCACCATTAGGCGCTGCGGCAACCCGGCTGCCCGGCGGTCTTTCGGTCGCCTGAGGGTCCGTGGCTTTGCGTCCCAGGGTTTCCCTTGGTTTGCGTTTCTCAAGAGTTCGCGCCGGCCTTGAGAGCCGACGCAGAGCTGCCTAGAAGGTCCGTAGCTTTGCGTCCCATCCTTTCGGTTGGTTTGCCTTTGGTAGATACTTCGAATGAGGACTTGTGCATTGCGGCGGACCACCCGCCGCAATCTTCAGATCGAGGTTCAAACACCCGCACTGCGGGTTTCTGTCTGTCTCTGTTCACTTGTCAAGGAACAACGACCTGATTGTGCCCCCCATACCCTACTGTTAGACATCCGCCGGCCGCTGCTCTTGCGCCTCCCCGCACCCTCGAGTCTCTTTGCCTCGACAGGAACGAAACGACGGAGGGGGGACGGTGTTCGTATGCTACAGGCGGGTTGACGGAGTCACGGGAATGGACCACAGTGGCACGAGCCATACGACGCGACACAACCACTAGGGGGCAGCATGAGCATGAGGTCGGCGGAAAGGGCGTTGAGAGTCCTCGTTCTTTTGGGAGTGTCTGCCCTTGCGGCAGCGTGTCCGACGTGGGGCGCTGCATCCTCCGCGACGAACGCGGAGATCGCTCCTCCACGAGTCGTAGAGACTTCGCCGACGCGCGGCGAAGAACTGGCTGTCGATGGAGCGATCCGACTTGTCTTCGACCGGCCGATGGACCGCGCCTCGCTTGAGGACGCCGTCGGGATCGCGCCCGAGACGGCTGGACGCTGGGAGTGGACGTCGGACGCGACGATCCAGTTCACCCCGTCGCAACCCTGGCAACGCGACGCCGTCTACACCGTGAGCGTGGCCGCCACGGCCCGCGACCGGAACGCGATCCCGCTTGCAGACCCCTTCTCGTTGCGGCTACACACGGTGGGATTCCTCACCGTGACGCAAGTCGTCCCGGTCGACGGCGCGACCGGCATCGCCGCAGACAGCTCAATCACGGTTCTGTTCAACCGCCCCGTCGTCGCGCTCTCGGCCCTGTCCGCGCCGGGAACAACCCCCCTGCCCGATCCCCTCACCTTCGAGCCCGATGTCGCGGGCACGGGAGAGTGGCTGAACACCTCGATCTACGTCTTCACCCCGAGCCAACCGCTTCTCGGCGGAACGGAGTACACCGTGACCGTTCGCGCGGGCTTGTCCGACACGACCGGCGGTCTCCTCGCTTCCGACGTGGTCTGGCGTTTCGCGACCGTCCGGCCGGAGGTCGTGTGGACGGACCCGCGCGACGGCGATGAGATGGTCTCTCTCATCGACTCCCTGCGCGTGACGTTCAACATGCCGATCGGCGTGGAGTCCGCGCGCAAGCGTCTCTCGGTGCGAGAGGTCTCGGCCTTCGGACTCTGGACCTCCCCTGTGCAGGGAACCCTCTCGGCGGACGGAAACGACCTCGTCTTTGAGCCCGCCGCCCCCCTCGCTTTCAACCGCCACTACGTCGTCACGCTGGAACCCGGCGTAGTCGCCCAGGCGGGTGGCCTGGGCACGACCGAGTTCGTCCGCTTCCGGTTCCGAACTGTGCCGACGCTTCGGATTCTCGGAACGACGCCTCGCGGCGGCGAAACGAACATCGCCCCCTACTCGCCGTTCATCATCGAGTTCACTGCACCCGTCAACGAGGACACCGTCCTCAAGCACGTGACGATCGAGCCCGCCCCAAAACCGGAGGACGTGTACGGCTACTTCAGTTCGTGGGACCTTCGCTACGTCATCTACTTCTCTCCGCAGCCGAGCCGAACGTACACCGTGAGCGTCAGTCCGGGAATCGAGGACCCCTACGGGAACAAGACGACTCAGGAGCTGGCCGTCCGCTTCACGACGGCGCCCCTCGACCCGGCCGCTTGGCTGCAGGTTCCCGGAAACGTGGGGACCTACAGCTCCTACGAGCCGGCGCACATCGTCGTCGCGTATCGAAACACCAGCCGCCTCGCGCTCACGCTGACGCAAGTGGACCTCCCCGAGTACTTCGAGGCGATGAGGGACTGGTACGACTTCACGCCGCCCGCGCGTGGCCGCGGTCGGACGTGGTCCGTCGCCGTCTCATCCCCGCTGAACGAGGTCGGCTACACGCCCATCGACCTCGTCGAGGACGGCGGCCCTCTTGCCCCTGGGATCTACGTCATCGACCTCCAGGCCGACGGCGTGGAGTGGAGTCGCTGGCAAGGCCGTCACGTGCTCATCTCGACACCGACGCACCTCGTCATGAAGATGTCGGAGGCCGAGACCCTCGTCTGGGCCACGGATCTCGAGACCGGCGCGCCGGTGGCCGGACTCATCCTGTCCGGCATGAACGCAGACGGGGAGACGGTCGACGTCGACGTCAGCGACAGCCGCGGTCTAGCACGCTTCCCCGGCACGGCTTCGCTCGACTGGCGTGGCCTCACGGTCAGCGCGAAGAGCCCGTTCGCCTTCTCGAGTTCGGAGTGGAGCGACGGAATCACGCCGTGGGAGTTCGGCTTCACCAGCGGGACGCCTCCTTCCGGCCGCGCCTACCTCGATTCCGATCGCCCCATCTACCGAGCCGGCCAAACGGTCTACTTCCGCGCCCTCCTGCGCGACGAAACGGACGCTCAGTACGCGCTGCCCGCGATCCGCGAGGCGCACGTCCGAATCAGGGATGCAAACTGGAATCTGGTCTACGAGCAGACGCTTGCCCTGGACGAGTTCGGCGCTATCTCCGGCGACCACGCGCTCGCAGCCGACGCGGCGCTCGGCGACTACACCCTGAGCGTCGAGATCGGAGACCGATCGGAGTCCCACGCGTTCCAGGTCGCCGCGTACCGAGCGCCGGAGTTCGAGGTCACCGTCGCCGCTGACCGAGACGAAATCGCGAAGGGCGACCCTGCGCACGCCGTGGTTCAGGCGTCGTACTTCTTCGGCGCTCCGGTGGCCGACGCGCGCGTGGAGTGGCGCGTTCTGTCGTCGTCCTACACGTTCTCCCCCTCCACGTTTGGCCAGTATTCGTTCTCCGATATCGACGACCCCTGGACTTGCCGCGGCTGCTGGTGGCAGACGCCGACACCCCCGGCGCCCGTGCTCGATGGCAGCGGCCGAACTGACGCCTCGGGCGCTCTGTTAATCGAACTTCCGAGCGACATCGCCTCGCGCGATCCGCACGCCGAAGGCGGAGTCGCGCGAGGAAGCCGCCTCCTCACCGTGGAGGCCACAGCCTACGGCCGCGACGGATCCACGATCTCCGGACGCACCACGATCGTGGTCCACCAAGCCTCGTTCTACGCCGGCCTCGCCGCCGCTCAGACGATCGGCCAGGCGGGCCGGGCGATGACGCTGAATGCTGTCTCGATCGACTGGGCCGGCGAACGAGCCAGTGGGCGCGCCTTGCGCTACACGGTGATTCGCCGCGAGTGGAAGAACACGTTCGAGTCCGACGCATCGGGCGGCGGGACGTGGAAGTGGACGACGGAGGACATCGACATCGACAGCGGATCGCTGGTCACGGACGAGCGAGGCGACAGATCCTTCGCGTTCACGCCGCCGACCGGCGGGTCATACAAGGTTGCCGTGGAAGGATTGGATGAGTTGGAGCGGACGACGCGCACCAGCGTCTTCGTCTGGGTGAGTGGGCCGGAGGCCGTGTCGTGGCGCCGCAGCAACGACGACCGGGTGACGCTCATCAGCGACAAGACGACCTACCAGGTCGGGGAGACGGCTCAGATCCTCGTTCCAAGTCCCTACCCGGGCGAGCAGTGGGCTCTCGTCACCGTCGAGCGCGGCGGCGTGCTGTCGCAGCAGGTCCTCCACATGCCATCGAACAGCACGGTCCTACCGATCCCTATCACAGACGACCATGTCCCGAACATCTACGTGAGCGTGGTTCTCGTCCAGGGCCGAACGGCCGCGCGAGCGGCCGGCGGGCTCGACACCGCGAGCATGAAGGTGGGGTACGTGACCCTCTCCGTCGATCCGGAGCCGCGCCTCCTCCACGTCTCGCTCGCAGGCCCGCAGGAGAGCCTCCTGCCCGGGCAGACGGCGAGCTACACCCTCACAGTGACGGACGCGGAGGGACTGCCCGTCCAGGGCCAGTTCTCCCTTGACGTGGTGGACAAGGCCATTCTCACCCTGAGCCCGCGCGAGCCGGACCGCGTCGCCTCGACGTTCTACGGCCCGCGAGGTCTCGGTGTGGGCACGTCGAGCTCCCTCACGCTCTCCTTGTCGCGCCTCGTTCTCGAACAGCTGCGGG
>Ga0247841_10011440_pt1 | contig 11810 bp, 5 predicted proteins | sample LaCruzMarch2015__2_FD_192410 | JGI IMG/M metagenome (GOLD analysis project Ga0247841, IMG submission 192410) | Freshwater microbial communities from meromictic Lake La Cruz, Castile-La Mancha, Spain - LaCruzMarch2015_18m | ecosystem: Environmental > Aquatic > Freshwater > Lake | place: Spain...
TAATGACAGTGTGAATATAACGAAGCCATACCCAAAGGTAAGAACAAGTACATCAAAGCAGGATGGGATGAATGTTTGGACGGCAGACAAGCCAAATGGGAATGGGGTCGCCCTGTTCGATGCACCCTACAGCACCTGGACAGGAAGTTCTGAAAAAAGAAAAACAGATGGAGTAACGCTTTTATCTACATATCCTAATCCATGTAATGATAAAATAACAATTTGTTTTGAATTGACGAAGGCCGAGAAAGTATCCATTTCATTATACACGATGATGGGACAACCTGTTGGAATTATTGCAGACCAGAATTATTCTTCCGGGAAACAGTATGTTAGCTATAATCTAATCAATCTATCGTGTGGAAGTTATTATTATATTTTCAGAGCGGGTAGTTACTTTTCCAATGAAAAAATAGTTGTTATTAGATAAAACATTCTGTTTGAATCAAGAGTGCTCGGTCAAAAGGAATCTAAATTTTACACATATACTAAATATTAATCAAATGAAAAAATTGCCAGTATTCATAAAAGACAAATATCATGTTCTATTTCTTTTACTTGTTTTAAGTGTCAATTTCACGAATGCGCAGAATTATAACATTGTCACTTCTAATGGGAATAGTCAAGCTTTTTATCAATGGGGTAATACAGTAAATTCTAAAGTTAGCCTAGGTAATTATATAGCAACTCAGCTTCATGCGAAATTCAATGTAAAAGCAGTTTCAACAGATAAGTGTGCTTTTAAAGCGATCATGTTTCCGCCTATAAGTAACGATTCAATTGGATCAGTTGAGAATTGCGTTTATAAGGGTGCACAATATTATGGAATTTACCAGGCAGGGTCGGATAATGGTAAAAATTTCTTTCAAAATTCAATAGGAATTAATGTAGCCTCACCTAATTATACGTTAGATGTCAATGGTGACATAGGATGTCATGCAATATTAAATTTTATTGGGGATACACCGGGAGTAACTATTACCAGCAGCAGTCAGTTAAACCACCCGTTTACTTTTGTTTATAATTACTATTCAGCTCCTCCCGCTCCACCAAACCCATACAATCCATTGAAATTATATTACTGGGGTGCCGAAATAGGTGGGAGATTGGAATGCGATACCTTCCTTTTACGCCGGAATCCTGGCGTTGGAAAAGTGTTGGTAAGCGATGCCTCAGGTAGTGGTAGATGGACCGACGCATCTGCAGTTACAAGTGACTACTGGCTCGTAGCAGCAAATAAGGGCATGAGGGAACCGCCTACTAATGAATTGACTTCGATTTATCTAAACCCTGAAAAATACGAAAGTGTCCTGATCGGAACTGAGACTCCTCAGGACAGGTACAAGTTGGCGGTAGGCGGGAGGGTCCTTTGTGAAGAGCTCAAAGTCAAGCTGGTAGCGGATTGGCCAGATTATGTTTTTGAAAAGAATCACGAAGTCCCCACTTTGGTTGATGTAGAACAATTCATCATTGAAAATAAGCATTTGCCCGATATCCCATCGTCACAAGAGGTTAAGGAAAATGGTATCAATGTTGGGGAAATGAATGCAAAGCTTTTGAAAAAAATTGAAGAACTGACAGTCTATATCATTGCAATGCAAAAAGAAATAAATAACCTGAAGGCAGAATTTTCCACCCATTGACGTTACCTCTGTTAATTATGAAAAAAAATCTTGTCTTCAAATCATGGCTTGTCCTGACACTTATTCTCCTCTTTGGAACCAACACCTATTCGCAAACAGTATTTTCCGAATGGATGGTTGGTGCAGGAAAACAGGGCTGGGATATCGTTAACGACATTGCATGTGATGATTCCGGAAATGTCTTTATCACCGGAAGCAATATGGACACAGTCATTAAAACCAGAATGACTGGTGTTGCAACCAATTCTCGAAAAGGCATGTTTATTGCCAAATATGATAGTGCCGGGAAATTTCTGTGGAATAAAAATATTCTAAAACAAAGCTCGGGCTTTGGAAGTCTTATTTCAATCGGCAAGGAAAATCAAATTATCCTGGCTGGCGGCACTACAATTGATGAGAGTGAGAGTGGAACGAAGCATGGCAAATTTGGTTTTTTTATTTCGTCGCTTAATGAGATAGGTAAAATCAATTGGATAACTAAATTTTCAGGAGTCAGGAGCGATTTCCTTACCTCAATGATTGTGGACACCCTTAGAAATGAGATCCTTCTTGCCGGCTATTTTCATGATACATTGATTATCAGCGGGAAGACTTTCATTAACAAGGGAAGAGCGGATGGCTTCCTCTTTAGGTTTGATATGAATGGAGCTTTCAAAGAGGCTCAAATCATCGGAGGAAAAGGCGATGATAAATTGTATTGTACCGCAATAAATACTTTTGGTGACCTGTTTATAGCCGGGACATACCAGCGAAAAATTCAATTTTCAAAAAATAAATCTCTTGAACTTTCCAGCCCAAATCAGGTAGGCCTCTTTATATCTAAGTTGAATGATTCAGGGGAGTGCGTTGCAGCAAAACAACTTCTATCGGGTAAAAAGATAAAAGTAAATCATATAACCTGGATGGATGGTCTTTGTTTTATTACCGGAGGTTTCAGTGACAACGTAAACATTGACAGTCAAGTTCTTCGTTCACTGGGCAGTGAAGATATTTTTCTTCTCTGCGTCGACTCTTCCCTGCAGGTAAAATGGTATAAACAAATAGGCGGGATAAAAAAAGACCGTTCGGCCGGAATTATCAACACAGGGAAGGAAATCATCCTTACAGGTTCCTTTTGTTCAGAGATAAAAATGGGTCAAAAACACATGATACCTTCTGGCAAGGGGAGTGACATTTTTCTTATGTCTTTTGATACAAAAGGTACATTGAAATGGATGCGGAGTGCTGGTGGTGATTACGATGATTACCCAACATGCATCGAATATGGTCATGACAACTACATTTATGTGGCCGGTTCGTTCCGGAATTCTTTTAAACTCAACAGTGCCACGATGAATTCAAACGGAGAGGAAGATCTCTTTATCTGTCGTCTCGAAAATTGTCGGATAAAGGCTCCTGAATTCAAACAACCTGAATACCTATGCGACGGGTTCCCTCTGAAGTTGGATGCCGGACCAGGATTTTCGTCATACAACTGGGCTGATGGCCTCGGTTATGAACAAGTTTTTACCATAAATCAGGGTGGAAATTATTCGCTTGACCTTGTTGCGCCCAATGGCTGCATGATTTACGATACAATTGGCGTGATCGATTCCCCTAGCCCCGTGGTATATCTAGGTAATGATACCACTATTGCAGATACTTCGCGCATATTTTTGAATGCAGGTAAAAATTTCACCCATTATCTTTGGAATAATGGAGCCACAAAACCTGAAATTCAGGTTAAAGGTATTGATTTACATGAGGGACCGAACTTGATGAATGTTACAGTCACCAGCGAAGAAGGGTGTGTTGGTCATGATGATATTGTGATAGAGATGTTAAGAACTATGCCAAACTATAATTCTGAATTAATTGCAGAAAGTTGCATACTCTTTCCAAACCCCACCCGGGATATCGTGACGGTATCTTTTACCATTCCTTTCGAATCCCTTACGTTGACGATTCACGATCTCATGGGTAAGGAAGTCATGTCTAACTCTGTTTCACAATATGTTACGAATTTCCCGATTGAGCTTAACCTTGGTTCCTTGCCTAAAGGATTATACACGCTGAAGATAAATACAAATCGTGGTAATGCGACAAAGAAAATCGTTCTTCAGTAACTCAAAATACCTCAAAATGTCTCGTTCGCCGGTATCAGTACAAATGCATCAATTCGGAATAAAGATTCTACGATTTTCTTTGCTGACCTGTTTTTTCCTGTTGTCTGCTCTATTCCAAACCAACGCTCAATATCCCTATACTATAAATATGAGCCAGGCGATGATTGGCGATGCTTCCATTGCAGCGAGGCTGGAGGTGGTTCATCTGCCGGGTTTTGAAGCCAAGGCCGGCTTGGCGTATGATGCGTATATCGATCCATCCTTTGAGGGAGTTGGTTCTGTTTATGAGCTTCCTTCCACTTCAGGGACCCAGGTGGTTTCTCCCTCCAACCTGAACTACATCATCACAACTTCTCCTCAAATTGCCGGCTATAATCCTGCAAACACCTATAATTGCAGCCAGGTCAACACCGATATAACCTACTTTGATGGTCTTGGCCGTAAGTTACAGGATGTATCGGTCATGGCCAGCCCTGGACAAAAGGATATGATTCAACCCTATTCTTACGATTTAGTTGGCCGACCCGATTCTGCTTTTCTTCCCTTTGAATCCCCAAATGGCCAAACCGGTCAATTTGATGCAAGCTATGCTTCAAATCAGAAAAATTTTATTGAATTTATGTTTAGTTCTTCCGAAAAAGATTACGGATTCTCCGCTCCCTATTATGAGGCATCACCGCTTAACAGGGTTCTGAAGCAATCAGCCCCGGGGGTCGACTGGTCATTTAAACCCGCTTCTCCTGAGCAGGAGCATGTTGTGGAGATGGAGTACCCGGTAAACAGTTCTGACGTTACCGGCTGGAAGGTGGTAAACAATTCATTTTCCCAAATTTCCTATGGCGCTGGTCAGTTATCCATAAACGTTACAAAAAATGAGAATAAAGGATCAAACCGGTCAATCACGAAAGAATACAAAAATAAGACCGGTCAGGTAGTGCTGGTTGAAAATCAGGTTAACAATACATGGTATCAAACCTTCTATATTTATGATGATTTTGGATTATTGAGATGTGTTGTGCCTCCCAAAGCGATGGCCTCTGTTAACAATCCGGGTCTTTGTTATTATTATCGTTATGATAACCGTCATCGCATGGCATGCAAGAAACTGCCTGGGGCCGATTCTGTTTTATTGGTTTACGACAAACGCGACCGGCTGGTGATGAGCCAGGATGGAAAGATGCGGGCAGAAGGTCCCCGGCAATGGCTGCTGACCTGCTATGATCAGTTCAACCGCCCGGTCATGACCGGGATCTATCTTCATCACACCGCATCTGTTTCCCAGGTTCAGATGCAGGATTATTACAATGATGTTGTAACAACATTAAATGAAACGGTCAATGGCAATTTTAACAATACCTATCACGGTTATACCCGCAATGTCTATTCGTTACTTTGCAGCTCAGGCTGCACTTTTGAAGTACTGAGCGTCACATGGTATGATAATTATCTCTTTGCTGCCAATGGGTATGGGTTCGACAACACCAATGGCATCGTAAACCAGTCGGAAGTTATTGTCCCCAGGAATATGCCTGCCGGCACAAAGGTGAAGGTTGTGAATGGTCTGCCGAGCCTGAAAGAGTGGATCATAAGTGCAACCTATTACGACAATAAATACCGGGTTATCCAAACCGTGGCCGATAACCCATGCAGCGATGGCCGCGATGTGGTAACCAGTAAATATTCATTCGCCGGAGAGTTGGACACACAGAAAACCAGCCATACTGCTTTCTCTAAAACCACAGAATATACCGAGAAGTATGTTTATGATCACAGGGGGAGGATACTGGAACACACCATGGAAGGCTTGTCTGGTCAGCCTAAGGTGATGCTGGCCTCCATGCATTACAACCCGCTGGGACAATTAGCCAAAAAGCAAACTCATTCCATCCAGTCCTCAGGAAGCTATGATCCATTTATACAAAAGACTGACTACCGTTACAATATCCGCGGTTGGCTTACTTCTATGAATAATCCTGAAAATACGACAGAAGAAAACGATATTTTTGCAATGAACCTGCATTACAACGATGTCATGATCAGTTCATCCGACCCGGTCCAGTATAACGGCAACATTGCCTCGGTAAATTGGGCAACCAACCGTGACCAGGGCAAGAGCGCCTATGTTTACAAATATGACTCCCTTAACCGGTTATCAAAAGCAGAATATTATCAAAACAATGGCAGCGGTTACTCCCACGACGGGTCGTTTGATGAAAAAAGCCTTTCCTACGATGAAAACGGGAACCTTAAAACGCTACATCGATACGGAGAAGGCAATACTCCGATTGACCAGTTAAGCTATACCTACCTGAGTAATAGCAATCAGCTCAGTTACATTATCGATCCTACGGGAGATGTTGCAGGTGTAATCGATTATCCAGGAAGAACGGTCGCGACGCCCGGCTATGAGTATGATTTAAACGGCAATATGATCCAGTCGGCCGATAAAGGGATCAATGTCGACATACTTTACAGTTACCTGAATAAACCGCAGGAAGTGGATTTTGGTAACGGGGAGAAGATCGATTACATTTACGACGGGGTCGGTAATAAGCTGGTTAAAATTGTAAAGGATGGCAACGCTCTTCCGGAGAGTTCGCTGGTCTACGCCGGTAATTTTGTATATGATCTGAACGGGGGCCTGCAATACATCATCACCGCCGAAGGAAGGCTGGTGCCTGATAACGACACCTACCGGTTCGAATATGTGATGAAAGACCACCTGGGCAATACCAGGGCCACCTATGCCAGGGCTGCTCCCGGACTTGCACAGGTAGCCGAATACCAGCATTATTACCCTTTCGGAATGCAGCTTGAAGCTCTTTCCTACAGATCAGGAGCCGATCTTGAGAACAACTACTTGTACAACGGCAAAGAACTCCAGCCGGATTACAATTTGCAGTGGTATGATTACGGGGCGAGGTTTTATGATCCGCAATTGGGACGTTTTCATTCTATTGATAGATATGCAGATTCCACAAGCCGATTTTCCCCATACCATTATGCAGCAAATAATCCCTTAAGATTTATTGATATAATGGGAGATAGTGCCTGGTCTATGACTAGGAATTGGAATGAAAATGATATAAAAGGATTTTCCACCTACGCTCAATCAAAGCTTAATGAATACTCAAAAAAGGGCACGAAAATGGATTGTGCAGATTTAGCAGTATCTATTTTAGTTGGATATGCAAGTGAAAATGGTCTGCCGCTCCAACTTACAACATCAGATGGGAAGACAACTTTTGACTCAAACTCAGATAACTTTAATAATGTAACTGATTATAAATCAGCTGTTACATCTGGTATTTCTGCAGATGATATACCTTCAAATACTTTTTCCGTTGACAAGTCAGATAAACAAACGGGAGATATGATTCTTTTGACTAAACCTGTAAACCACGTTGCAAGCTATAGTTCGGTTAATCCTAATAAATTGACTTATGGGAATTTAACAGATGATGGTGTTTCAACGACAGTTAAGACCACTGGTGATTGGTCCAATGCAAATACGGACGCATTAGATAGGAAAATTAAATATTATCCTGATAAAAAACATGTAAATCGTTGGAATGTTTTAAAAATTAAATAAATGTCTCTTAAGCGAATTTTAATTTTAATATTTTGTTTTTTTATTACTTATCCCTCCTTTACACAAGGGTTAATGACCATGAGATACATCTCCTATTATGATAAACTAATCATTGATAGCCTTACTGCAAACTTGAATTGTTCCAAATATGTAATATATCAAGTTATTCTCAAAAATGATAGTATAATAATTAGTGATAATGAAGACGATATTGCAACATTTTTATTCTGGAAGGTTGGGGCATCAGTGTACATAAAATTAATTACCAAAGATTATATTTATAGCACAGAGAAAATAGAAAACGGTAGGGTTTTTGCGTATTCTAAAATTATCCAAACTGGCGTTGATTCTAAAGAAAATAATTTACAATTTATACCTCCTGTTTTATCTCCATTCAATTCAGAGGTCATTATCTATTGTGATAGTAAGAATAAAATCTTTTATGAGTTTGGCACGGTACATCTGTACACTGAGAATACGGAGAAATATCAATTAAGGAAGGAATTTAGGGACCTTCTTTATGGTGAGGTAATGCAAAAAATAAAGACTTTTCACAAAGAAAAAAAATACTGTAGAAAGGAACTATAAATTATTATTTATTCTTCCTGAAACGACCTACGCCAGGCAAAAACATGGCGTCACTGATAACACATATGGGGGCTAAAACCCACGATTGAGAGGTGTATAGTGGGTTTAAACATTTCTCCTTAAAGAAACAAAAAACCGAACCAATGAAAAAAATAAGTGTGTTTTCTCTTGCTATAATACTGTTGCCCATTCTGAATTTTGCCCAGGAACAGGATAATCTTCCCTTTTATACCCCGCCATCTCCGAATGCCTATGAATTGGGAAAATATGGTCAAATACCTGTTGGTATGTTCACTGGTACGCCGACATTTAATTTACCTTTATATGAATATAAAACTAAAAACTTAACTGTTCCTGTTTCGGTTAGTTATTCTTCCAATGGGATCAAAGTTGACCAAGTTGAATCAAAAGTCGGCCTGGGCTGGAGTTTGAATGCCGGAGGTGTTATTACCCGGATTGTAAGGGATTTGCCGGATGAGGAACAAGATACCTTTTTCCCGGAAACAGACATTGGAGAAAATGGTGTTCATGGTCCGGGTGCGGCAGAATTTTTCTACCAGGCAGGGCAGGATAGGGTTGATACTGAAACTGACCTGTTTATGTATAATTTTTCTGGGAAATCCGGAAAGTTCGTTTACGACAACAATAAGAAAATCATTCAAATGCCTTATTCTGATTTGAAAATAGAGCCTTACCCAATTGATTATGAAAAAAATGGGTATATTATCACAGATGCCGATGGAATCAGATATTTCTTTTTAAACACTGAAATATCCCGAAGTTATACAGTTCCTAATAATCATCCTGATCCCTCTTTTGTCTTAACATCTTGGTATTTGACAAAAATAATCCATCCGGATGGTGATGTGATAAATTTTCAGTATGATTCAGAATCATATAACTATGTATCATCAATATCTCAAACACTTGAGGTTTTATATCCCAAAATTCAACCTGACGGATGTGGTGATCGTATTTCCATGACGCCAATTGATCGGTCCTATAACAATCATTCGGTCATCAATGGATGGAGATTAACCGGAATAAGTAGTACCAATACTGAAAACGGGAAAGTGAAATTTATTTCTGATCCGTCTTATGCTCAAGTGGGAATCCCGGGCAATAAGCTGATAAACAGGATAGTTGTCATTGATAAAGATTCCAATGAAATCGAAAAAATCGGTTTGAGTTATGATTATTATTCAAACTCAAACAGAATTTTTCTTGATAGTATTAAATTTAAAGATCCTGACAAATATTATAAATTTGATTATCTTGAACCATCGTCAATGGTTTCACGACTTTCATTCCAACAGGATCATTGGGGTTATTATAATGGCGCCATTTTAAATACTTGCTTAGTCCCTAAAATAAAAAATGATGATGCTTTTAGTGATTTTAACATTGGCGCAAACCGAGCACCAGCCTGGAATTATTCAAAAAGAGGACTGTTATCAAAAATATCCTACCCGACAAAAGGATCAACTGAATTAACCTATGAGCCAAACACATATTATGGGGAATTAATAAATTACCCTGATCAGGTGGAATCTTATCTTGTCAGTTCAACCGATGATCAAGGAGGAGGGGATAATCCTGTTTATGATACCATATATTCTGCTACCAACCAAAGAGCCTCAGTAACAGTTTATGTTGATTATAATTTTCCACCTTGTGATCCCTTACTTGATGAAGGTAGGTCTAGGGTCACACTGGAAATAAGAGATATGGTCACAAACCAGGAGGTTGAATATTACACAATTTCTCAAACCGGGATACCTGTACCAAGAATCGGCAATGTTTTCACAGATAACCCACCTGTATCCTATTGTTTTGCAGACCTTGATGCAAATACATTTTATAAAGTAATTCTGACTCCCAAGTGGGCGTGTGTCAGGACTAGTTCAACTATTCGATATTATGATCAACCACCAGATACTGTCATTACGAATGTTGAAACAGGCGGATCTAGAATTAATAAAATCGTGTCTTTTGATCCTGTTCAAAATAAGAGCAATATTACCAGATATTACTACGGATCAATGGATAGTTTAGATATATCCTCAGGTGATCCTGGTCAGAAGGCCTATTATATTACCCATCAAAAACGAAAGGAGGAGTGTTTCCAGCCGGTATTGACTCCTTATATTAAAACAGTAAAAATTTTATCATCAAGTAGCCTTACCCCATTATTCAATACGGGTAATAATAATATTTTCTATAAAAGCATTACAGTTAGTCATGGTGGGGATAATTTTGAAAACGGGGGAGAAGAATTTGATTATATTATTCATAGGGACTTAATAGGCAATTGCTTAGCAGGTGAAGAAATAAAAAGTGCACCCTGGACAAATACTGGCTGGGACAATGGATTGGAAAGAAGATCAATTACATTTAAGAAAAATGATTCAGGGGACAAGACTATATTGAAAGAAACAAAAAATTATTATTGTACCGATAGTAGAAATTATGATGAAACATTCGGATATTCTGTGAGAAAAGAATGTGACGTGTTATTTCCTTCTCCATTCTGGTATACCTGCACTGGAGAAGATGTTACTAAATCATATCTATCTTACAATTGTACAACAAGTCATCGACATACCTATTTATTAATAGGCAGTCAAGCTTTATGCATAGCCATTGGTGCTAATAATGTGCCATCCACTGTATATGATCTATGTTATGGACTTCCGCCAAACACTCCAATAAGTTGCGCGGATATCAGTAATCTCGATATAATGGAATATAAAAATATATCCTATTGGCAGTATTTAGATTCGACCACAACAGTACTATTTGATCAATCTGGTTTAAACCCGTTAAAGAATACTATTCATTACAAATACAATAACCCTGAACACATTCAATTAACAAGTACTGAATTTAAATCAAGTACAGGGGATTCAATACGACAAGTTACATATTATCCTCATGACATGAACCAAAGTGCGATTACAGATTCCTTGATAAACAAACATCGCATTTCTGAAAGAATTAAAGAAGAAAAATATGTCATGACAGATAATCAGTCTTGGCAGAAAATCTCAACTAAATACAGTAATTATTTCAATTGGGGAAATGGTATTATCCAGCCTTCAACCATTGAGGAATCGATCTATTCGGAAACGCTAGAGCCACGCGCAAGGATCTATAATGTTGACAATACAACTGGTAATCCTCAGGAATTTTCTAAAGAAGATGATCTTCACACGGCTTATGTCTGGGGCTATCAAAAAACGAAGCCAGTGGTTGAAGGGAAAAATATAAGTTTTAATGATTTGAATAATGCAGTGAATTTAACTACCTCAGACCTTGAACAACTGCTTTCACCCTCTGGAGTTGGTGATCTGACATCTCCAACACAGCGTAATTCATGGAAGAATTTTAACGAATCCTTGCGAAGCCAGCCAACACTTGTTTATGCGATGATAACCACATACACCTATAAACCGCTTATAGGTTTGACCTCTTCAACTGATCCGGGTGGGAAGACAACCTATTATCAGTATGATAGTTTCGGCAGATTGATCTTTGTCAGAGATAATGATTATAACATTGTGAAAAAGTATGACTATCATTATGCAACAGAACAAGCCACTAAATAAAAAGAATTCATAGAAGTTAGCTTTTATAAAACGATTTTGTAATTGATCCGAAAATTTCTTATAAATTATTGAATTTGTTCAAATTAATTTTATGATTAAATTTTTGATTGCCAGGTTTTTTCTTTTGATTTTCATCTTTTTCTCTTTACATAATACCGTACAATCCCAATATCCCTATACTATAAATATGAGCCAGGCGATGATTGGCGATGCTTCCATTGCAGCGAGGCTGGAGGTGGTTCATCTGCCGGGTTTTGAAGCCAAGGCCGGCTTG
>Ga0247841_10011441_pt1 | contig 11809 bp, 10 predicted proteins | sample LaCruzMarch2015__2_FD_192410 | JGI IMG/M metagenome (GOLD analysis project Ga0247841, IMG submission 192410) | Freshwater microbial communities from meromictic Lake La Cruz, Castile-La Mancha, Spain - LaCruzMarch2015_18m | ecosystem: Environmental > Aquatic > Freshwater > Lake | place: Spain...
GCACATGTTACGCGAATGAAAAATCTGGCAAAAAAGTTTGGCAGGGAACTTTCTCTTTCGGAAGAGATAATCGACGAGTTAGTTCTTCTTGCTGCGCTGCATGATATTGGTAAAATTTCCATTGCGGACAGCATTATACTAAAACCTGCAAGTCTTACACTGAAAGAATGGGAAACTATGAAAATGCATCCTGAGGTCGGTTATCGAATTGCAGAATCATCAGCAGAACTTGCACCTATTGCCAGGGGAATACTTTATCACCATGAATATTGGGATGGGAAGGGATACCCCAAAGGATTATCAGGGGAAAGTATACCTTTGATATCTCGAATTATTTCTATAGTCGATGCATACGATGCCATGACAAATGACAGGATATATAGAAATGCAATGAGCACCAAAGAAGCCATATCGGAGATAATGAAAAATGCCGGTTCGCAATTTGATCCCAATCTGACGATAAAATTTGTAAAAATCATTGAAAGCGAACAAAATAATAATGCTTGGAAATAAATATCGGGATAGTTATCATAATTAATTTTATTTAGAGGGAAGGTAAAAATGGAATATCTGGAAGTTGGGAAAACGGGCGAAATAAGTGAAGGCACAATGAAAGCTTTTCAGGTTGGGGGCAAAGATATACTGGTAGCTAACTTTGGTGGAAAATTCTATGCTATAGGAAATAAGTGCACTCATGTGGGCGGAGATCTTTCAAAGGGCAGCCTGGAAGGCAAAATAGTAGTATGCCCAAAACATGGTTCAAAATTTGATATTACAACAGGTGAAAGCATTTCAGGGCCAAAGATAGGATTTTTAAAACTTAAGACAAAAAATGAGCCTGTTTACGAAGTTAAAATCGAGGATGACATCATAAAGATAAATATTTAAAATAATATTTTAGATATTGAATTCTTATAAGATTGATAAATTGTCATGTTGAATGCAAATTCTTAAAAAAATAAAAATTTCTGCATCGGCAAGTATTATTTATTGGCAGGATGATTTTTATTATATTAAATGGTATAATTTTTTTTGGCAGATCTTATTTAAATACTTCGGCTATACGGCTGATGTTTTTAATATTTTAATCTAGAGGATCATATTTACCTGCTTTGCCTTGGGCTTTACATGAATCTAAAAATACATATAATACTATAAATACCTGTTTGATTTTTAATATTATTTAATATAAATACATCCAATCTTAATTTGCCATGTATAAATATGACACGATAGTAATAGGGGCAGGATTATCCGGCCTTACTGCAGCAAGCCTCCTTGCAAAAAGGGGCCTTAAAGTGGCAGTTATAGATAAAAATTTTACACCCGGCGGGTCCTGCGGTATTTTTAAAAGGGACGGAGCAACCTTTGATCAGGGGACTGCAATGCTTTATGGATTTGGAGACAAAGGATTTAATCCGCATCGTTTTGTGTTTAACTGCCTCGAAGAGCCAATTGATGTAATCAAACACGATATTCTTTACAGCGTAAATTTTAATGGTAAAAAAATAAGATTTTTTGCAGACATTAAGCAGTTTGTGGAGGAGCTTTCCACTGTTTTCCCAAATCAAAAAGACAACTTGAAAAGATTTTATGGTGATCTGGAAAAGCTCTACAATAAAGTAATGGTCAAAAAGCCTACCTACGAGACTCCTGATGAGGCAAATAAATTACTTGCTTTAAAGAAGCTGCTGGCAAACCCTATGGCTTATATCAAATTTCTTGGCTTTTTGAATAAAAGCACAAGCAAGCTGCTTGAAAAATATTTTGATGATCCGGAGATATTTAAATTTTTTGATAAACTGACTTCCACGTATTGCTACACAACAGTTGCTGAAACACCGGCTATATTATCTGCAGTAATGTTTGTTGACAATCATATTGGTGGAAGCTTTTATACTGCCGGCTCAACACTTTTCCTTCCCGGTACACTTGAAAAGTTCATAGAGGAAAATAAAGGTGAAATGATTTACGAGAAAGAAGTCAAAGAGATATTAATAGAAAATGGGCGCGCAACAGGTGTTTTGCTCGATGATGGCCAGCATATATATGGTGATAATATAATATACTCAGGAACTGTCTGGAACTTATATGACAAAATGATAGATAAAAAGCATTCCAACCCTGAAAGAAGAGAGTGGGCAAAAAAATTGTCCCCGACATACCCAAGTGTGGTTTTCTTTGCTCATGTTGATGCAAATGTTATCCCTGAGGGCACAACTCCAATTGAAATGTTTATAGGAAATACTGATGCAATAGATGAGTCTGAGATAACAGTTTATATATTCAGTATTGACGACAAGACATTATGCCCTGTTGATACGCATGTTCTTATGGCTATTGGCCCCTCTTTTAAAAACTGGCCAGAGTACAGCAAAGATGAAAAATACAGGGATAAAAAGTACATTTTGGAAAAACAGGATCAGTTGGAAAGAATGATCAGTGTACTTGAGAAGAATTTTCCGGGCTTTAAAAAAGCAATAAGGCATGCAGAAATATCGACTCCGGTAACTATCGAAAAATACACAATGAAAAATGGAGGTTGTGTTGCGGGTCCAAGGCAGTCAATAGGACAGCATATGTTTAACAGACTCCACATAAAGAGCGACTGGGAATCTCTATTCTGCTGCGGTGAATCGTGCACAATGGGAACAGGTTCGCCAGCAGTAACTGTATCTGGTATCAGTGCTGCCAATGCGGTACTGAAGAAATACGGAAAGGAGCAGTTTTTACACAAAGAAGGCATGAAAAACTATATTAACCTTCTTGAGAAACCTGTAACTTTTAAAAAACTGTTTAGCAGAAATACAGAAGAAGAAAAAGCGATAATAATGTCAGCTTCAGAATGTCTTTTCTGTGAAGAACCGGAATGCATGCTCGAATTTGACCTGGATATAAGAGGTATAATGAGAAGAGCAGCTGTCGGTAATTTTTTTGGTGCCGCAAATGTTATAAACAAATACATTAATAATACCAAAACCAAATCAATTTCCAGCATTAAAATTAATTCCTCTGAGCATAATTGTGAAAAATTTAAAAAAAGCGGCGAACATGTCCAGATAGAAAAAATTATAAGGTATTTATTAAAAAATAAGGCGACAGGTATTACTGAAAATAATCTTGTCTGAAATTTTAAAAAAAGCCGTACTGTCCCAAAAATAATTTATTGAAAATTTAAAACAATAAAAAAATATGAGATACAGATGTCGTGACCTTCCGATACCGGTAATATTTTTTACAATTTTGCTTAATGCACTGGGATTTGGTATTTTGATTCCAATAATTCCGCTGCTTCTTGCTGACCCCAAATCCCAATACTATATGCTTCCTCAATCATTTTCACTTCCGCAGGGTTATATAATATTTGGTTTTCTGGTTGCGATTTATCCTCTGATGCAGTTTGTGGCGACACCTATTCTAGGTCAGCTCTCAGACAAATTCGGCAGGAAGAAGATACTGGGAATTTCCCTGGCCGGAACTGTTATTTCTTATGCTTTATTTGCAGTAGGAATCCTGACAAAAAATATCCCGCTCCTGTTTATCTCAAGGGCTTTTGACGGAATTACGGGTGGAAATATTTCTGTTGCCCAGGCTGTTGTTGCAGATGTTACAACTGCCAAAAACAGGGCAAAGAATTTCGGACTGGTAGGCGCGGCATTTGGGGTAGGTTTTATTTTTGGTCCTTTTCTGGGAGGTATTTTATCGGAATCAAAACTTGTCAGCTGGTTTAATGCTGCTACGCCATTCTGGTTTGCTGCTCTGCTTGCGCTTGTAAATGTCATCCTCATTTTTAGCTGCCTTGCAGAAACATTCAAGCTTAAAAAGGATAAAATAATTGTCTGGTCACAGTCTTTTAAAAATATATTAAGAGCTTTTAAAGTCAGGGAGCTAAGAGTACTTTTTACCACAGTATTTCTGTTTCAGAGCGGATTTACATTTTTTACTACATTTTTCAGTGTCTATTTAATAACAAAATTTGGATTTAACCAGGGCAATACAGGAAATTTCTTTGCTTATATGGGAATATGGCTTGTTTTTACGCAGGGATTTTTAACCAGGATAATTTCAAACAAATTTTCAGAAAAGGCAGTACTTAAGATTACTCTTATTTCAACAGGAGTCATGATGCTGGCATTTCTTTTGCCAAATGCCTGGTGGGGACTTCTTATTGTCACACCATTTTTTGCATTCGCCAACGGTCTTTCCCAGGCAAATATTACTGGGCTTATCAGTAACTCTGTCGGACCTGAGATTCAGGGGGAAATTCTGGGAATTAATGCAAGTGTTGCGGCTATGGCTCAGGCAATACCTGCAATGCTTTCAGGTTTTATAGCCGCGAGCCTTACACCAGCTTCACCTTCCATTGTGGCTGCAGGCGTTATCATAATTGGAGGTATTATATTTATTATCTCCTACCGGAAGCCAGCTTCTACCAAATAGGAAGCTGTTGGTTTTTAAATTCACAAATTAATTTCCTGTGATTTCCCAAGTATAGTGAATTATTTATTTAAATTAAGCTTAAATATTCTTAATCAGAATATTTCTTTCTGTTTTCCAGAAACTAATTAATAATGTCAAAAAGAATCCCGCAAATAATTTTTATTTTCCTTATTTTTTTTAAAATTGGCATTTAAAACTGCCAGTGGCAGTGATATAATGGCAAAAAGGAGATAAAATATTAAAGAGGCAAACAGGTTTATTTTTTGCAGAGTTTATATGCGGAGCATAAAAATGGTAATGAAGTTTAAAACAAAAATTGACAGATTTGGGAGAATTGTAATTCCAAAAAAAATAAGAAACGACTTTGGTCTTGAAGTGAATTCTGAAGTTGAGGTTGAAGCAGCTGCCGGCAATAATATTATTGTTCGCGCCAGACAGGAAAAACCATTTGTTATTGATAAAGGAGGAGTGCTGGTTGTTTGTTCTGAACCAACAGAACCTTTTGAAAATTTTTTAAAAAAAGAAAGAGATGACAGAATAGATAAAATTATAAAGGAAATTAAATTTTGAGGATTTTTTTTGATACGTTAGTATTAGTGGCAGCTTTTGTTAATACACATCCCAGACATACAAATTGTCTGCCATGGCTTCAAAGAGTAAAGAAAAAAGAGATTGAAGGGATAATTTCCGTTCATACCCTGGTTGAATTATATTCAATACTTACAAAATTACCCTTAAGTCCAAGAATAAACCCGGAACTTGCTCTAAAATTAATTGAGGAAAATATTCTGGAGGATTTTGAACTTGCTTCTTATGATAAAAAAGATTATATAAATTTATTGGGTGATCTCTCCAGAGGCAATATTTCCGGTGGTGCAAGCTATGATGGTCTGATTTTAAATGCTGCAAAAAGGGTAAATGCGGATAAAATATTAACATTAAATGTAAATGATTTTATAAGGGTTTGTCCGCAGCTTGTAAAAATAATCAGCGAGCCCGTGTAATTAGGGCTGGATTACCAAGAGCAATAAACCCAAAGCTGTAAATATTATACATTAAAGAATGTAATGAATATTACAGAAATAATTACCAGATGCTTTTCACCTGATAATAGCGATGAATTCTTTCGTCTTTTGTTAAAATAGTCGCATTTTCTTCATAACAACCCCCTTTAAGCTATATAAAATAATATAGTCAATTCAAGTAGTCATATCAATATGTTTTAATTATATTCAGACCGACTAGTGCTAATAAATGAATGCTAAAGATCCACATCTGCTTATTTTTTGAGTAGTTAATCCTTACCTTTTTATAGTCCATGCCGACAGCTGTATTAGAGCAGGAGACATTAATTATATAGAAAATGTTTTTATAAAAGGTATCCGTTAACAGCTGTGCTGCTGTGATTATTCTTAAAATAACACTTGCATTATGACATTATACTGTTATAATAAGCTCATGTCAGATAATGATAAAAAATATTCTATTGATGAAATTTCAGAGCTTACCGGATTTACAAGAAGAACTATCAGGTATTATATAGAGGAAAGCATTATAAAAGCACCTGCAGGACGTGGCAGGGGAGGTTTTTATTATGACAGCCATTTGTCAGATTTGATGAAAATCAAAAATCTGCAGGATTCTGGTTTAAACTTAAACTCAATAAGGGAAATATTAAAATCAGAATCAGGCGATTTGCAAATTCTCAAAAAACAGGAGGAAGTTTTTGAAGATTACAAAAGAGACACCTGGATAAGGTGTGAAATTGCAGAAGGCCTAGAGCTGCACTTTAAAAGAAGCATCGAGGAAAAATCAGGCAAAAAAATAAATGAAATAATTAAAATTGCAAAAAATATTGCAAAGGAGATTTAAATTGGATACAGACAATGACTTTGGTCTTTCTTTAATAAACGGAGAAGCAGTTCCCCTTGAAGGCGTCAAAGTTAAGGCTTATTTAAATGGCAGGGGATCCAAAGTAATAATAACTCAGATGTTTAAAAATACGAGTAAAAATGCCATAGAAGCAGTATACAAGTTTCCGCTGCCGTCTGACTCTGCTGTCTGCGGATTCAGAGCTATTATAGGCGATAGAATAATCCGGGGCGAAATAGAGGAAAAAGAGAAGGCATTTAAAATATATGACGAAGCCCTGGCAAAAGGGGATGGGGCATATTTGCTTGATGAAGAAAGACCAAATATATTTACTTTGTCTGTGGGAAACTTAAATCCGCAAAGAAGTGCAATTATTGAAGTCGAGTACGTATCACTTCTTGACTCTTCCGGAAATACAGCAAAGTTTTATCTTCCGACAACTATTTCACCAAGATATATTCCTGATAATATGCCGGATAAGAACGGGATACCGGTTGATGAAACAATAAATCCCTTATTTGCTTTTGATGTTGATTATGGGTTAAAAATCAGTGTCGAAATTTCAGGCAAAGATCTCATCAGCTCAATAGACTGTCCAAGCCACAAGTTAAAAACCAGCTATGGCAGTAATACCATCTGCCAGGAATTTTCATCTGATACAGTAAAGATGGACAGGGATTTTGTTTTAAATATAGCGTACAAGGAAGATTTTAAAAGCAGGGCGTATTATTTTGAAGATAAAAAAAGCGGTGCAGGTTTTGTTGAACTGGACCTAAGCCCGAGAACAGATGAAAAAAAAGAGAACAGCAAATCCAGGCAAAATGAAATAATACTTGTTCTCGACTGCTCAGGCTCCATGGAAGGAAGCTCAATAATACAGGCAAAGAATGCTTTGGAAATTTTACTCAGGGCAATGAAGCCCGGGGATAAATTTAATATTTACAGATTTGGAAGCACTTTTAATAAATTTTGTGATTATTCTGTCGTTTATGATGATATCACTTTTACAAAAGCTCTGGCTTTCATAAAAAATACTGAGGCAGATCTTGGAGGAACAGAAATTCTTGCTCCATTAAATGATTTATTTAAAGATGATGACAATAGAAATATAAAAAACATTATATTAATTACAGATGGCGAAGTAGGAAACGAAGATGATGTAATAAAACTTGTTAAGTTAAGCTCCGCAAAAAACAGATTATTTACTGTCGGTATAGGGTATGGTCCAAATGAATATTTTATAAAAAGTCTGGCAGATGCGACTGGAGCTGCTTCGCAGATAGTTCATCCCGAAGAAAGAATTGAGCCAAAAATACTTGGGCTTTTTAATAATTTGACTCATGGAAGGATTGAAAACATTAAAATTGGCTGGGAAGCAGGAACTCATCAGAGTCCGGTTGACATAGTTTTGTTTGATGGGGGCAATGTCTCAATATTTGCAAAAACAGTTAAGATGCCGGAAAAAATTAATGTCAGCGGTATGCTTGATGACAAATTATTAAATTTTGAAATTCCTGTGATATGCCTGGGAGAAGTCGAATCACCTATTCCACAGCTATGGGCAAGAGAGACCATTAAAGAACTGGAAAGCGGCATGGTACTGCAGCAAGGATCAGCTCAAACAAGAAGAAAAGAAAAATCAGGCAATGATAAAATAATAGAAATCTCAAAAGAATTCGGTGTTATAAGCAGGATGACAAGCTTTGTTTCTGTGGAAGAAAGAAGCGAAGAAGAAAAGACAAAAGGCGCGGCGGTGTTAAAGAAAATTCCTGTTATGCTGACCAAAGACTGGCACGGGCTTAAGGCAGGGGTCGGTGCTCCGGCACCATTAATGTCCAATTACGACTCAACTTTAATAAGTCGTAAAAATATATGTGAGAGTGTACCAGAGTTTGCTAATGAGGATTTTTCTTTTAATAAAAAAGCAATGATGGACAGTTTTAATACCAACCGCTCTGATCCGTATTTGAGGGCAAAGACGGTTTCTGTAAACAATAAAAAAGTCATATTAGTAAAGGACAGAGAAGAACTGCTTCTGGAGATACTTTCACTTCAAAAGCCATCGGGTGGATTTGAAATAAGTGAGGAAATCCTTAAGTTATTAGGAATAGATTATAATAATTTAAAAGAAACAGCCAAAAAAATCACTGACAGCTCTTTTGATAATAAATTTGCCACATTTCAGTTTCTGTATTCTGCAGTAATTCTTGAGATTCTTAAAAGTAAATTCAGTGATAAAAAAGACAGCTGGGAAGCAATAACGGGAAAGACCGAAAACTGGCTAAACGAGCAGAACATTAACTACAAACCGTTAATGGGTAATCAGGAAATACCCGAGTTTGTAAAAAAATATGTATTGTTAAATTTAAGACCAGAAATTGGAAAAAAAATATAATTTCCAGGCAAACAGAATCATTTACATTGTATTTTGTCTTTAGTCATATTATTTGGTATATTTAAGAGGATATTAAATATAATATTATAGTTTAATCAGATATTTAATGAGCTGTTATGATTGTGTGCATCCGCCTTTAATATGAAAAGTGACATAAATTTTTAAATATTCATATGACTTTAAATACTAAAAAAGAATTAAGAGAAAAAGAAGTAATCAGGGATCTGGTTCTAATTCTCAAAAACGAACTTGATGCTGAAAAAATTATACTGTTTGGGTCAAGAGCAAAAGATAGCAGAATTTCAAATTCAGATTTTGATATTGCAGTCACAGGAAAAAAAATCAGTTTTAGAGATTTAAGGGAGCTTGAAGAAAAAATTGATGAAATAGCAGGTCTTTACAGCGTTGATTTAATTTTTTTAGATTCAGTGGAAGAAAATTTTAAAAATATTATTCTAAAAACAGGAAAAATAATTTATGAAAGAAAATCTCAGTGAATATTCTTTAGAAAAGCTTAATAATGCATTTGTAATGCTTTCAGAGGGAGCAAAAATAGCTGATGATGATTTATACAGAGACGGAGTTATTCAGAGATTTGAGTTTACTTTTGAATTACTGTGGAAAACAATTAAAATTTATCTTGAAAACCAGGGAATTATTGTCCGGTCACCTCGCGAAAGTTTCAAAGAAGCTTTCAGACTTGGTATAATAGAGGATGAAAAACTGTTCCTGGATATGCTAAAAGATCGAAATGATACAACCCATATTTACGATAAAGAAACCGCTGAGAACATTTTTATCAGAATAAAGCAAAACTATATTCCGGCAGTAAAGGAAGTTTTAAAGAATCTAAGGTAGCATTATCCTGCCTTCGAAAAGAATGTTTCCTGTTCTGTCATCTCTTATAAATAAAATAAACGGTCTGTTTACTGTAAATTCTATAGGTCTTGCTGCTGTTGCTCCCATTCCAAAAGAAGTGGCGGCCGCAGCCACGGTGCCTTCCTCATCTACCTTAATTATTGCCTTGTGATCAATCTGCGAGATGAATACTTCCGGGGCAATACCGCCAAAGTCGGCGGTACCTTTGTTAAAAGGTGCATTAATTCCCATGTTTTTAAAAGTCTTGTTAAGATTTACAGAATAATCGATGTCAAACCTGGGGAATTTAAGCATTACTTCCTCAGAATCAGACTGCGTAATATAACTGTCAAGAAGACTGGCAGTAAGACTGGATGAAAGGGAATTTATATCAAAACCTTCATCTGGAAGAAGTACATACATTGCCAATTTGCTTCTTCCATATGGCATTCTAAGCATCTGAAAATTTTCACCCTGGTAATATTCAAACTCCCCGGTGTTATTCATCATCTGAACTTTTTTGCTGCTTTTGTCTGCAAGAAAAAAATCTTCCTCCTGGGTGTTTTCTGATTTGAACTTATCACTCCACTGTCCCTTAAAATAGATTGCGTTTACCAGATACATGACTGCCTCATTTAAAGATGAAGGACTTGCAATATTTTTAATATTTCCTTCAGTTGCTTTGCTGACCCAGTCATTTATTTTATTTACGGTATCTGAACTTTTAAAATCAGCAGAGCTGACTGAGGCGTTATAGAATTCTTTTGTGAGGGTTTTAAAATCCTGGTTTATTTCGAAATCTTTTTTTATCCAGATGGAGTTTCCTGTATAGAGCTCAACCATTTCATCGATGCCGTCCATGCTCATTAAAAGCAATTTGAAAGCATTATTGAGATTAACAGGGTCATAATTATTAAATCTGAAAGCCTGGGAAATTTCCTGAGCGGATGAGCCTCTTGCTCCATTATATGCCATTGCCATTGCAAGGGAAATGCTTATAGGGGAAATAAAGATATTGCCGACACTGTCTTCAATGGCAAGCCTGTTAAATAAATCAAGTGCAAATTCAGTATTGGCATTAACAAGATTCTTGTCCACATTTTCAGCGGCCTTGTCCGAATCCTTATTGGCTTTGGTTGCTTTGGGGCCTTTATTAAAATCAAAGCAGCATCCACTAAAAGAAATCAGAATAAAAGCAATAAGAATTAAAACAAGAAAGGACAGAGTTATTTTTTTTGCTTTCATTTTTTTAATCATATTTATAACGATAAACAATAATAAAATTCTATCACTATTTTAATATTATGTTATCTTTTAATTTGAAGACAGCGTAAAAATATTGTGTTATGTTTTAATTTACGGACAGCATAAGAGCTTAAGGGATTTTCTTAAAAATCTTTTTTTTGATATCATATTGCAATAAAATAATGATAAATTATAGGCTTCAGAGATATTTTTAAATTTGGTGTTTGACAGGTTATAAGTATTTTAGTTCTTTTAAAGTCATGCGGCGGTTGGTCTGTCTGACCGGTATGCTGCAATTATTTAATCAAAAAATGCAACTGGGAGGTTAAAAAAATGGCAAAAGTTTTTCTGATAACTTCACATTATATGGGCGTATTGTTTATAGAAGAGCTTCTTAAATCTGGGGATGAAATTACCGGTGTAGTTGCCTGGCCAGATGCCGGAGGATGGTATGTACCAGTAGAATATGATGTTCGCACCAAAGCATTTCAGAATTATCTTCCATTATATGAACCTGACCCAAAAAAATTAAACAGTGAAGAATTTTTAAATGTAATAAGGGGATTAAAACCTGATTTTATTGTTTCAGGATATTATCCTCAGCTGTTTGGAAGTAAACTACTTGCAATTCCACCTGGAGGATGCGTAAATATCCACCCGACAGGCCTTCCCAGATTCAGGGGGCTTTCTCCTTATTTTACCCATATGCTTTTTGGGGATGAATTTAATCAGATAACAATGCACTGGCTTGATAATGGAGCAGACACAGGTGATATTATTGCACAGGCTTCTATAAAAATTCTGCCTGATGATACTGGATTCACCTGCGGACACAGGCTTACTGAAGCAGGAGCGGGAATTTTTAGGGAATACTGGCCGGCAATTAAAGCAGGAAAAGCGCCCAGGCAAAAACAGGATGCTTCCAAAGCGTCTGTCTTTAATTATAGCGGTGCCATGGCCGAAATAGACTGGAAAAAAGAAGCTTCCGAAATAAGAAAT
>Ga0247841_10011442_pt1 | contig 11809 bp, 7 predicted proteins | sample LaCruzMarch2015__2_FD_192410 | JGI IMG/M metagenome (GOLD analysis project Ga0247841, IMG submission 192410) | Freshwater microbial communities from meromictic Lake La Cruz, Castile-La Mancha, Spain - LaCruzMarch2015_18m | ecosystem: Environmental > Aquatic > Freshwater > Lake | place: Spain...
GTAGATCAGGTTCATCCCGGTTTCTCCCGTGCGGACAATTTATACCAGATTGATTTCATCCATAGAGCGCCGCCTGTCCTGAGCAACGTCGAAGGGTTGTCTGTGTCGTCAGCATCGAGCGGCGTATACGAGTACGCCTCCTCGCTGACTCCTTGCCGCCGCGCTCTCTGGCGAACTCAATCAGGTATTACTCTCTTTTTAACTGCAAATTGGTATTAGTACAGGATGATTCTTCAGCCGCGATCCACCAAGATATCGGGTTGCAGGAAAAGCTTTTGCACGGCAGACTGCAGGTTGCACGTTGGAATGTATCACCTGCCGTATACCGTTGACAGCGTTCTCCGGGGAGGAATTATGGCAGAGACACCGGCGATCGGGGATGCAAGAAAACGGTTCCCGACGGCCTGCTGGTGAAAACCCGGCCGCCGGTCACCCGGAACGATACCCCGGTGTCAGACCTCGCTTCTTCCTTTCGATGACCTTTTCCACGGCGCGTACTATTTCTTCCGAAGTCAATCGGTATTTTTCCATCAGTTCCCACGGTTCTCCGGATTCAGCAAAGGTATCCATTATTCCCACTTGTTCAAAGGGAACCGGAATATGTCGGCCGAGCAGGCGGGCAATGTCGCTTCCCAGTCCGCCTATGACGGTGTGTTCCTCGGCGACAACCATCGCGCCGGTCTCTTGCGCTGATAGAATGATCAACTCCTCATCCAGCGGTTTCACCGTGGGCAGATGGATGACGGTCGCCCGGATTCTTTTGTGCCCCAGTGACCGGGCCGCTTCCAGCGCCGCAACGGTCATGATACCGCAGGCAACGATGGTCACATCACCGCCGCGTTGCATCAGGACCCCGCGTCCGACGTGAAACGGCTGGTTGACATCTGTTACGGATGGGACCGCGACCCTTCCCAGCCGGATGTAGAACGGACCGTCGGATGCCGCCGCAGTTCGCACCACCTTTCCGGTTTCCACCGCATCGGCCGGCACTATGACCGTCATGTTCGGAATGGCCTTCATGATGGCAATATCCTCGATGGACTGATGCGAAGGACCGTCGGCCCCCATGGTGATTCCCGCGTGCGTGGCCGCTATCTTCACATTCAACTTCGGGTATGCAATGGTGTTCCGCACCTGATCGAGCGCCCGGCATGAGGCAAAGACGGCAAATGTTGATACAAAAGGTACTTTGCCGGTGAGCGCAAGCCCGGCGGCAATCCCCATCATGTTTTGCTCGGCGCATCCGCAGTTGAAGAATCGTTCCGGAAAAGCCCTGGCGAATCCATCCGTTTTGGTTGCCTTGGATACGTCGGCATCGAGTACGACGACATCCTCGTTCTCCGCCCCCACTTCCACCAGTGCCTCACCGTATGCGTCCCGGGTTGATTTCACGGAGCCTGTCATGACCGGGTCCCGGAGAGTTCGTCCAAGGCACGTGCAGTCTCTTCCGCATTCGGCACCCTGCCGTGCCAGTCAACCTGGTTTTCCATGAAGGACACACCCTTCCCTTTCACGGTTTCCGCGAGAATAACAACGGGTCTTTTGTGTTCCTGCTCTGCTTCCGCCAGTGTCGAGAGAATCTGTCTCATGTCGTGGCCGTTGATGATAATGCACCTCCATCCGAATGCTTTCCACTTATCGGGCAAGGGATCGAGCGACATGACCCGGTTCGTCGGACCATCCACCTGCAGGCGGTTAAGGTCAACGATTGCCACAAGATTGCTCAGACGATAATGACTGGCGAACATGGCCGCTTCCCATATCTGCCCTTCCTGGAGTTCTCCGTCTCCGAGGAGGACATGGACCCGATACTTTCTCTTGTTCAGTCTTGCCCCGAGCGCCATGCCGCAACCGATGGAGAGTCCCTGTCCGAGTGAGCCGGTGGACGCCTCGACACCCGGCGTCTTACGCATGTGCGGGTGGCCTTGGAGACGGCTGTTGATTTTTCTCAATGTTTTCAACTCCGCGACAGGAAAATATCCGCATTCCGCCAGAGCGGCATAAAGGAGCGGGGCGGAGTGTCCCTTGGAGAGAATGAATCTGTCCCGGTCAGGCCAGTCCGGTTCCGACGGATGGTGTTTGAGGTGACGGAAGAACAGTGCGGCGACGATATCGGCGGAGGAAAGCGCGCCGCCGGGATGTCCGGAACCGGCCGTGCAGAGCATCCGGATGATATGGCATCGGAGGATCCGCGCTTTTCTCTCCAGGTCCGCGACACCTGTTCTTCGGGTCGTGCCGGAGGCTACCCGTTCGCGCATGCTTTGTACCTCGCATAGAGTTGCCGGTATACGGCGGTTGACACCGGTGACGGGGAATACATCTTCTCGTAGCCGCCGGCCAGCGCCTCCTGCATGTTGAAAGATTTTTCGGATGCGCGCACGGCCAAAAAACAGGCCCCGAGCGCGGCTTCTTCTTTGAACCTCGTTATGCGGACCGGTGTGTTGAAAAGATGGGCGGTCACCCGCCCCAAATAGGGATTCTTTCTCATTGCATTGCCGCAACCGGTGATTCCTGCATAGTCGGTTCGGCCGAACTGTCCGGCAAAGCCGTACAGTTCAAAGATCATTCCTTCCATCACGGAGGCAATCACCTCACGGACATGGAAATTATCTTCGCGTATCCCCATCAGAAATCCGGTCTTTCCCGGTTCGGCCCGCGTGCCGGCGAAGAAAGGCCCGCAGACCATGCCCGATGCCGGGGGCGTATAGTTCTTCAGGAGACGGTTTGTTTCCGCATGGCGGAACGATGGTTTCCTGGTTGTGAACCTGCCGGCCTCTGTCAGAAATTGTACAAAGTCGGCGAGGGCGCGCCCGCCGCAGAGGGCGGCTCCCACCAGAATATACGAGCCATTCAGAAAATACCGGGTATCCAGTCCCGATCTGCGGACATAAGCGTCGGTTTTCAGGGAAACGGCGGATCCTGTGCCGATGGTGACGAGGAGTGTCCGGGCAAGGTCTCCGGCGGCGCCGAGCGCGGATGCCTGATTATCGCCGAAGGCCCGCAGGACCTGCACCCCGCCGGGCAGGCCGGTCAAAGCCGACTGCCCGGGCGTCAGCGTACCCAGCACACTGCCTGGTTCTCCAACTTCAGGAAATACCTCGGGCGGAATCCCCAGTGTCGTGATGACCTTCCCGAGCCACTTCTTGTTTCTAATGTCATAGAACCCGCTGGAGCCGGCGTTCGTGATATCCGGAGAAACCGGCGCGCCGGTCAGGAGCGCCGCCAGGTAATCTCCGAGAAAACAGACACGACTTTTCCTCGGCAACTGCTTTTGCTCCGAAAGCCAGAAGACCGTTGGACCAAGGAATCCGGAGCAGATATCCGTACCGGTATCACGGAAGGCATTCCCGCCGACCGTCTCCCGGATTCGTTCCAGGTAGTTGCCATGCGAACCAACCGGATGGGGCTGGAGGCACCGTTCATCCTGCCACGTGATGAGCGGGCTGAGCGGCCGGTTTCGTTCGTCGACCAGGAGACATCCGTGCATCTGCGTGGAAATGCCTATTGCCTTGATCTCCCGTCGGTGCGGTAAACGTTGCATGGCGTTCAACACCATGCGTGCGATTTTTTCCGGATCAATCTCCTGATACGGTCCGTTGACGCGCAGTGCTTTGTGGGGAAAGGAAATGCCGGTCCGGATCGCGTTGACTTCCGGATCATAGACGAGCAACGCTATCTTGGTCGTGCCCAGGTCGATTCCCAAATAGAGACTCATGTCAGATCACCGTTTGATACGGGCAAAGGCCTTCTTGAGAGCACGGTATGCCAGTTTTGGTTTGCACGGATAGGCCACCACGGAGTCGGAAATCTGCGGCCAGCAGTCGCAGAAATTCCAGAAGAGGATTCCGCCGCACTCGGGATGAGCGGCGGCGGTTTCGATCCACGTCACCAGTGCTTCCGCCTGCACTTCCTGGGTTGACCGTATGAAATCGTCGATAGTTCCGGGCGCCGGTTTGCCGTTGTTCCTGATGCCGTCGTGGAGCGCCGCAATCCGGTAGCGCGACCCGATGAACCTTGTGTCCGAGGAATGGTACCACCACGTTTTATTGTCCGTCGGCCAGAACTCGTCGGCGCGGAGGAATTGTCGCAACACGTCCCGGTCGGGACAGGAAATATACCCCGTTTCGCTGAGAAACCTCGGACAGGCGGGGTTCTGCATGAAATCAGGATGCCGGTAATCGGCGCCGTGCATGTATTGATGCCGGTCTCCGGAAAGGCGATCGTTGGGATCGGTTTCCAGAGAAGGCGAACAGGGACAGCTCGGAAGATACAGTCGAATGGCATCGAATTCCCGGACGACCGTGGGTATGATCTCCCGGGTGATTCTGTTGAAATAGTGGTGCGAACCGTCCCAGTTCGTCCATTTCAGATCCCCTTCGTTGTCCCCGCACCAGAGTGCAATACAGGGATGACTGCGCAGATGTTTTACGACATGCGCAACCTCTTCCTGCAGGTTCCTCACGAATCCGGCATCTTCCTGCGGATACATGAGGCCGTTGAGCATGAAATCCTGCCAGACGAGAATGCCCAGCTTGTCGCACAACTCGTAAAAGGGATCCTTCTCATAGATGCCGACGCCGGCAACGCGGAGCATGTTGGCGTGACATTCCTTCACGAGGCCCAGTAATTTCCGGTACGTTGCGGCGTCGGGTCGTGCAAATATCGCGTCGGGAGGCGACCAGTTGAATCCCTTGACGAATATCGGTTTCCCGTTGACCCGGAAATAGAAAGACGTTGCCTGTTCACCCTGCGGTTCCTGGACGAGTTCCACGGTTCTGATGCCATGCTGAAGATGCCGGGTGTCAAGAACCTTCCGGTTCTTCGTCAGCGAGATGTTGCACCGGTAAAGATTCTGGGGACCATACCCGTTTGGCCACCAGAGCCGCGGGTTCTGCACGGGCACCGATAGCCGGTGCGTTTGCTCCTCAACATCCTGTTGTATTCGCATCCGCCCGAGGGCTGTCCCGACGGCGGCGGTAAGTTCCAGGGCTGTTTTCCCGGGGACTTCCTTCCGAATCGTCACCTCGCACACGACCGTTGCGGCTGTTGCCGAGAGTTCCCCGGTGAATATATGCACATCGGTGATCCGGGCTTCATCGAACGCAAGAAGCTCAACGTCTTTCCAGATACCAATGGTGAGCAACCGCGGAGCGATATCCCAACCGTAACTCATGGCGGCCTTTCTTGAGTAGACGATCAGCGGATCGAAGGCGCCGGTTTTCGCGGAGGGGGTGACCGCATAAAGGGGAGCGGCCAGTTTCACGAGCAATTCGTTTTCATCCGCTGTCTTCACCCGTCTCGTCACGTCGATCTCCAGGGGGGTGAACATATTGTCATGGGTGCCGACGACTTCCCCGTTGAAAAACACCGTGGCGAAGGCGTCAAGGCCGGAGAAGCGCAGGAAGAGCGTCTTACCGGAAAACGTTTCCGGAATCCTGAAGATTTTTCTGTACCACCAGTCTTTTGTTTCCATCCAGAGACAATGATCGGCATTCCTCCCGAAGAACGGATCCTCGATCAGTCCCGCGTTCATCATGTCGAGATGAACATCGCCGGGAACACGGGCTTCATACCACTCCGTTTTCCTTGCGCCGGGTTTTCCGATGATGATCTTCGCATCAAGATTCCTGAATGCAACCTTCCATGTGCCGTTCAAACTGAGACGCTTCATGCTATCCCCCCGTTTTCATTCCTGCCGTATTTCCAGAATGCCGCGAGAAATGCCCGGATATTCTCCAGAGGCATGTCCCCGGAAAGTTCGGCGCGTCCGATAAGACCGCCCTGGCGGGCGCGGAAGATATCCAGGACTTCTTTTACATACGCATCTATTTCCTCCGGGGTTCCGAACGGCAGGACCTTTTGTCGGTCGAAATCCGAAAGAACCGCGATCCGGAGTGACCGCACGCGCCCCGCAAAATCGCGCAGGTCGTAGCAGGAAAACTGCGGCCAGAGCACTTTGAGACCGATCTCCGCCAGGTCGGGAAGGATTTCCGTGATCACTCCGTCGCTGTGCATCCAGACATCCATTCCTTCCTTGCGCACTGTTTCAAACATCCGTTTGTATCGGGGCTTGAAAATTCTCCGCCAGACATTCGGGTTGATCATCAATCCGTTCTGGGTGCCCCAGTCGTCGGAGAAAATGACCGCTTCGGCTTCGACCGCTATGGCCCAGCGGAGCCATCCCATGTTGTTCTCAACCACCCTGTCGAGCAGTTCTTCGACAAACGGGTCGCCGGTTGCGATATCAAGCAGAAGTTGCTGATACCCGCGGAGATAATGCATCCGTTCGAACGTGGGGAGAAAGAGCGTCACCGCGTAATGGTCGCGGCGATACTTTCGCTGGTGTTCCCGTTCCTTGAGAAAATCCGGGTTCTCCGGTGTGCAGGCCGGCGGGGATGGAGGCTGATATGTTTTCAGCGCATTCTTGTCCGCCAGCACGATGGGATCGATAATCATCCCGGCGATGCCGAAATTATGGAATTCGCGGGTGCATCCCCATGCATCCGTTGCGCGTTTATCATACCGGCCGTTTTTGAAATCCGCCGGGTCGGGTTTCTGAATATCTGCTTCGGTATACGGTCCCTCACGGAAATCGTCCGGATGCGCATTCAGCACGTCAAGCAGATCCCTGCCGTATTTCCAGGCGCTCGGAGCGAAGGAATGCAGGAACGGCACCTTGTCCGGCGGCCGATAGTTTATTGCGGCAAGAATTCTCTCCCGCTCGTTCATATGCAGATCTCCTTCGTTGATTTCCGAAGTCATCTTGTTTCTTTCGGCAGTTACGACGGTTTCTTATAGTTCCCAATTTTCCCGAAGGCTTCCTTCACGGCGTAGTAGGCCTTCTTGGGCCGGCAGGGATAGGAAATTATGGAGTCGGATATCTGGGGCCAGCAGTCAGCGACATTCCACAGGAGAATACCTCCGCAACAGTCCATTTCCCGGAAATGTTCTATGTATGCCTTGTAGCAGTCCGCCTGAATCTGCTGGGTTTTCTCAATGAAGTCTTCCAGGCTCGTGGCATCGGTGTTGTAATGGGCCTTGACGGCATCATGCAGAGCCTTGATTCTATAGTGATTTGCCCTGGTGAAAAGAGTCCTTCGCATAGTATCGGACGCATGGAAATGCCACTGTTCGTTGGCGGTCGGCCACAAAAATTCCGGGGACAGAAAAAGTCTCAGCGTCTCTTCATCCGGGCACGAGATATACCCCGTTTCGCTGACAAAACTCGGTCTCACATCATATTGCCCATTGGCGGTGAAATGGTGCCCATGAACATAGGAATGGAAATCTCCCTCCTTGTCGCTGTTCGGTTCGGCATCAAAATCATAGGAACCGGCACAGGAGGGACGATAGATTCGTTCCGGATCAAGCTCACGGAGAATATCGGGTATTACTTTCTTGTTCAGGGTATTTGCGTAAGGGTGAAGTTTCTGACGGTTCTTATATTCCCAGCCGTCAACTTCATTGTCGCCGCACCAAAGGGCCAGGCACGTTCTGCTTCTAAGTCTCATGACGTGATGAGTTATTTCACGTTTGACATTGTCAACGAATCCCTTCTCCTGCGGCCAGACACTGCCGCTGAACATAAAATCCTGCCAGACCAGGATGCCCATCTCATCACAATAATCATAAAACGCATCGTCTTCATATATTCCCACCCCGCAGCAACGCAGCATATTGACATGCGCATCTTTCAATAAAGAAAGGAGCTCATGATATCTCCGGTCATTCATCCGCGCGAAAAGAGCGTCGGCCGGAGACCAATTCAGGCCTTTCATAAATATCGGCTGGTCATTTATCTTAAAATAGAAAGACCGGCCGCCGTCATTCCGCGGTTCCTGAAGCAGTTCAATTTTCCGGACGCCATACCTTCCGTCGCGCGTGTCAATGGCTTTGCTGTTCTGTTCCAGGGAGACCTTCCAGTCATATAAGTGCTGATTTCCCAACCCGTTCGGCCACCATAATCGCACATCATCAATTGCCAGTTTCCACTCCACCATGGTGTATTGTTGTTCGAGTGTCACTCGTTTTGACGTCGAATATGATGCAAAATCAAGCTTGACGTCGGTTGACACGCATCTACTCTCCAACTTTTCAATGGTTGCGGAAACAATCAGTTCCGCCTTATTCGTTTCTATCGCGGCAGTCCGGATGTGGACATCGTTAATCCGGGCACTTTCATAGGCCGTAAGCGTCACGTTCTTCCATATGCCAATCGTCAACAGTCGGGGTGCGATATCCCAACTGTAACTCATGGCCGCCTTCCTGGTATAGGTGGCGTGCAAATCATTTCCCCCCACGTATTCCGGAAGCTCGGCCGGAATCGGAGCGGAGAAAATGGGCGAGCCAAGTTTCACGATCAGTTCGTTTTCCCCGTTGAGAACAACCTTGCGGGTGACATCAATTTCCAGGGGAACAAACATATTCTCGGAAGCCCCTATCAGTTCGTCATTCAAATATACTTCCGCGAAACAATCCAACCCGTCAAAAACAAGGTACATGTTTTTCCCCTTCAATTCCTCCGGCACGGAGAATAACCTCACATACCACCAATCCTTTTGTTCCATCCAACGGCAGTGATCCGCGTTAAGGCCGAAAAAAGGGTCGGATATAAGTCCTTCCCTCATGAGATCAAGGTGCACGTCGCCGGGCACCACCGCCGGTATGGAGCCGGCCCATTCCAGTTGCTTCTTGACAGCGCCCAGGTCACACCGTTGACTGGCTACGGTGTGCGTCAATCGCCACTCGCCGTTCAAAGACCACCGGTTGCTTTCTTGGTCGTCCGTGTTATTCATCATGCTCCTTGCGTAATGATTTTTCCAGTATCAGCGCCCATGGGGTCATTGATGCATGAATCAAAGGCTTGCCCAGCCAGATGGTATAGTCACCGTCCTGAACAAGAGGGCGGGGGCGTGCGGTCATTGTACCCGCAATCCTTGCGTCAGCCATCCCGGCAAAAACGTTCTTGTCGGGTGATAAGGAAACTTTCTCTGCCGGTTTCAGGTCAAGTTTAATGACCCCGTTCGCAAGGACCGGGTCGAATACGCCAATCCGACCGTCTGCTTTTTTCAGATAGATTCTCTTCTTGGGCCAGGGGTTCTTTATGGTGATGGCGCCGCCGGCCAGACTCTTGATGGTAACGTACGCAACCCCCGTCTTTTTCAATTCCGCGGAAACCAGGAATGCGCCCCGGGCCCGCAGGTCAATGAACCTGGCTGTTTTTCCTTTGGGGATTCCCGGAAAAAGCCGCACCAACCCACCATGACTTTGGAGGAGACATTCCAGAACGACATTCATGTAATAAGCATTTACTTCGATCGCCGCCGGCGCATGCTCTTTTGCACCCGGGTTCGGTGTGGATGAGGATATGCCGCCGCAACCGATGCCCCGGCATTCCCTCAACGGCATCTTTTCATATCCATCCAGAATCGTCCGGTCGGGAATCAGCGCGTGCGCCGCTTCGCTTTTAACCGGATTGCCGAGTTGGATATCATCGTGTCCCATCAAACCGTTGGGATGAACACAGGCTTTCAACAGCATCGGAATAAACTCATCCCACACCTTCTTTCCATAACCGAGTCGTAAGGCCCACATGGTGGTAAAGAACCAGGGCCAACCCCCTCCGGCCCGGCGTTCACCTTTCTTCAGCCCGTATGTCAGGGGTGCCAGCCCGCCGTCGTAATAGGCATTGAAGGTGTTGCGGGCAATCTGTAGCATCTTCTTATCCCCTTCCGGCCCGAATTCTCCACAGGGAAACAGGGGATAGAGCCCGCCGCCGTTGGATACGTAATGACCCGGCGGAACTTCCTTCGCTTCGAGGAACATGCCGTCTCCGATCGGGTAATCAGGATAACGGGAAAGAATGTCCTCCCATTTCGCGCAACGGTCCGCGTCGCGCCGCAAAATACGGGTCGCCTCCACACCCGTCCTGAAACAGACTTTGAGTATCGAGATCATCAAGGTGGCGTCCGTGGTGTTCATATGGCAAAGCTCCGGCGCCTGGGAAGGATACAGGTGGTATCCGCCGTCCTCTCCTTTTGTCATATAGGCGGCGAAAAAGTCCAGGACCTCGCGCAGAAACGGATAGAGCTTTTTCCCCAGAAGTTTGTTGTCCCGGGTGTAATCAAACCCCCAGGCAAACACCAGGGCATTATAGGGTCCGGAGCATTGAATGACGTACTTTCCCCAGCCGCCACCCACCTCGTCCGCCCGCGGACCGCAGGCGCCGGGCAGATGCGCTCCCTCAATCCCATAAACCTTGCGGGCGTAAGCACGGGCCTTGGGCAACATATTCAACCAAGTATCATAGTAGCCTTCGGCCAACTCCGGATGATTGCACGCAAAAAGCGGGAAGACCGGTCCCTGACAGTTCTGATCGGTATGGTACATGCCCATCCATTGAGCCATCTGTTCGGCGCTCTCGTTGGGTCCGTACCAGAGACCGCAGATACCGGGGACCGGTGCCTTGCGGTAACAACTGGCGGCTTGATAGAGTGAAAGGTAGTAAAGTTGCTGGCGGGCAAAGTCGTCCAGTTGTATCAGGGATTTCTGCCAGAAGCCATGCCACCATTTCCGGTGCCCGGACAACAGGGAGTCGAAACCTTTCCCAATAGCCTGATCCAGTATCCTGGCGGCGCCGGCCAGCGGATCTTTATACTCATCCGAGGTGGCGACCACCAGAAAAAGGTCGAAATCTCCGCTCACCGAGGTCTGGAGTATATGCCCATGGACGGAAGTCCGGTTTATCTTGCCGGTAAAATTGCGGAATTGCGGCCGGCGATTCTGCTTGAGCCAATCTCGATAGACACCGCTCCATCCGCGCGCTACCGCCTGGGCCATGACTACATACCTCAACCCGTCCGGCATGGTTTTATCCAGCACCATCCGGTCTCCGCACACGGTGAGGTGCGGATCAGGAATCAGGGAATCCCTCGTGTAGAATAGTTCCACGAAGTTGGTCCAGGAAGAAAGCGGCGAGACATCTCTGACCCGGACGCATAGAACGTTGCTCTGGGAGGCCACAAAACTTTCCATTTTCGGGTGGCAGAAGTGGCGATCAACCGAAGCGTGAAGCAATCCGTCATAGATGGAGAGTCTTTGGCTTACCAGCGGTGGCGCGCTGGAGACGAACGCATTGTCCCGTGCAAAGGCGATCCGTAACTGACAGCATGTTTTGGGGCTGAGGACATTCGGATTCTCCCTGACTTCGAGTTTGTCTATCTTGCTGGCCGCGGCGTTCGGAGAACCGGTCGGGGTAATGGTGGGTGAAGAGTTCACGATCTCCAGCGCTTCCTGATGCGTGAGAATCCGCTTGCGGGGGGGCACCCGGTGATCGTAGACGTCAATCTTGTTGATGACGAATTCCGGGCTGAACGGCGCATGGGCGAGGACACCAATATCTCCATTGCCCAAGGGAAGTCCATCCTGCCATACCTTCCCGGCGTCTTCATACACGAGGTCGTGTTGTGAGATAAAGCTCTGCCAATCAACCGTGTTTTTTTGTCTTGCCTGTTTTTTATCCATGGGTTCCGTGTCTCTCACGATGACAGTTTGTATGTTTTTCCGATTGCGGTATCAAAGCCGAGGTAGTGGCCGGATTCGACAGAGGCAAGCACCTTCCTGCCGTCACATTTCACCGCAGGCATCCTGCTGAACGGCGAGATATCGAGGCGACATCGCATCCCCGCCAACGAGTGTATTTTCACGCTCTCTATCTTCCCCTTCTTCATCACGGCCGATACGTCGAAGGCACCCCTGGCGCGATAGCCCTTGAATCCGCCCGTGTAGTTTTCCGGAACGGCGGGAAAGA
>Ga0247841_10011444_pt1 | contig 11807 bp, 13 predicted proteins | sample LaCruzMarch2015__2_FD_192410 | JGI IMG/M metagenome (GOLD analysis project Ga0247841, IMG submission 192410) | Freshwater microbial communities from meromictic Lake La Cruz, Castile-La Mancha, Spain - LaCruzMarch2015_18m | ecosystem: Environmental > Aquatic > Freshwater > Lake | place: Spain...
GGAAAGCATGGGACTGACTTCTGGCCACCGCTATACTTATTACACTCGTTTATACTCGCCAACCTTAGGCTCATATACCGCCCCGTTTCCTAATAACTATAGCTCCTTCTGTTATATGTCTTGTGGGACAACGACAGACTATTCCACCACAACGCCAGTAATATCAACAACGACAAATCCTTTTTCCACTAGCACAAATCCGTTTGTATTTTCCACCTCAACCACCTCATCCTTTTCTCCATCAATGATTTTTGATTCTCAAACGGTCCTTAATGCTCGTATGTATTGTGATTTTTTCTCCTATCCTGCTTTGTTTGATTTTAGTAATTGTCTTTACTACATGTTTATACCTGATTCGTCTGATTTTTCTCGTTTCTTTACCGCTTTTAAAAATTCAGTACTAGCTCGTGTCCCCTTTCTAGGCGGTTTCTTTTTAACAACCTCCACTTCCCTACCGATCATCAATGCGACAGTCCCTAATGGAATAGTTGGCACAGGAGCAACACTCTCACTAGACTTTAATCACGCTCTGGACTGGTTATTAAATTCTACTTCCACAAAATTCAATAACGTTTCCGCTTCCTCAACGCAAACATTATTTCAAATAACTTATCCTTACTGGAAAATATTTATTTACTTTGGCTTTGCCTTGTATGTTTTGTCTCGTGTATTCTCCTCCTCTATCTTTGGCGGAGGGATAGGTACAGTCGCCAAGATGTCCAGTCAACAAAAGCAAAACGCCGTGGATGTTTATAAAAATTATCTTAATCGTAAAAAATAATATGTTAATACTTTTTTTACTTTATTGCTTAGGCTTGTTATTTGGAACAGTTTTATCCGTTCTTTCTTTTCTCCCTTACACCACGGAAGTTAATGCTGTAATCGCTCAAGGTGTCGGTTTTGCCAAAGGAATTATAGTTACAATCCCCTATTTACAAGTTGTATGGGAGGTATTTCTGGCGATTCTGGTATTTGAAGCCTTATTAATAATTTTCAAATTATTCTTTGGCTCTCGTGATTTTACTAATCATGTCAACTAACTATGAGTAGCTTACCTGACATCAATTCAGCAATAACTGGTATCGGAGTAATAGTAATAATTTTAATATTTTATTTAATAATTAATAAAAATCACCATGGAAAAAATTGATATTAATGACGATCTACAAACCAAGATTGAACCAATGGAAGAAGAGTTTGATAAGTCCCTCAAAATGGAAGGCTATTGGATTTCCTTATCCAAAGCCATAGAATACAGAGATTTTGACTATATGTGGCGGAAAATGTGGGCAATGTATTACCTTCTACACCCACAAAAAGCCAAAGAAAACAAAAAACGAGAACAAGAATATTTTAACTCCCAAAAGAAATGATTTATAAAATTGAAAAATTTTACGATGGTTATAAGTGTATCGTGTCCGACACTTTAGTGCCAGAACTAGTTTTTTATGCCCGAACTAGAAGCGATGTCATAAAAATGGCGACAAGGTTTGTCTACCACAAAACCTACAAAGAAGTCTGCCAAAATATAATAATTCAAGAGAAGGAAGAAAAGGGCTACTCTTTTTAACAACACTTCGTGCTATTAAAACAATTCCCCTTACAAAAATATGAGATTCGTAAAATTACAAAATCATCAAGTCGCAGTCGTATCAAACACCATATATTTTTTAATTAAGATTTTGCCAGAAAAATGGCTTAATCTTATCTTATTAAAATTTATGGTCAAAAGAGGCAATGTTTATGTTTTAACATTAAAGAAATAAATTATGAATAATTTAGGTAAAAAAATTGAAAACGACATAGACCATTTCAAACCGCCAGAGGGGTCATTAAATATGTATTACGGAGCAATCGGCTCCGGCAAAACATATAGTGCTACCGCCGACATTATAGACCTCCTCAAGGCCGGTCAGGTAGTGTATTGCTCTTGGCCAATTGAGCTAGAAGAATATTTTGATGACAGAGAAAGCCTGTTTATCTCCTTTGTGAATTGTATTCTGCATAGAAGACTCTATTACAGAATCCACGTTAAGCATAACTTTCACTATTTTGACCAAGTGAACCATATCCTTTACGATCACAAAGGCGAAAAAGTCCAAGAATGGGATAATCAAGGTAAATTCATGGACTGGCTGAATAGTCTCTCTTTCTGTCATATTTTTGTTGACGAGGCGTATAGGCTCTTTGATAGCTATGAAAAGACCAACATGAGCATGACAAAGAGGGTTTTTGCCCTAGAAACTAGGCACAACTTCCGCCACATCAACATTCTAGCTCAACGCCCCACCTCAATACAGGTATCACAGCGTTCACAGGTCAATAGATTCTATAAGTGTGTGAAAATTGCCACATGGCCTTGGGTTCGTTTCGGTCGTTTTGAGTTTCAAGACATGACCGGAGAAACAGTAGATGAGACTAAAGAACCGGTAACAAGAAAGACTTACTGGGGCTCAAACAGGATATTTATGGCATATAACAGCTACTACCTAGGTAAAGTTAAGAGCCAAGACATGTTTTTTGACACTTTCCTACTCAATTTCAAAGAAAGATACCTAACCTACCAAAAAAATTTTTTCGGACTTTTTTCTTTCATAAGAAAGAAAAAAGTACCTGAAAAAAATAATTTAAATACCCTTAAAGAAAAAGAACAGGAAGAAATACCATTTTAAGAACCTTTAATAGTAAATTATTCTGTGTTATTCTTAGACTTTATGAAGAAAGAAATAAAGTCAATGATGAAAACTCGGCAAATGGGTACTATCCCATATACATACCGAGACCTAGATAACACGGGCGAAATAAAAGATAAAAAAATAGATGGTGTCCACGCCTATTGTTTTTATAATGATGAGTTGGTGCTTGTCTATGCGAAAGAAAAAGGATATTGGACTCCAGCCGGTGGAGCTTTAGAAAACAATGAGAGTATAGAAGAAGCAGTAATAAGAGAGGTAAAAGAAGAAACGAATATGAAAGTTCTAAAGCAAAAAATAATTGGTTATCAGGAAGCCTTTGAGCCTAATAAAATCAGCACACAGACTAGATCTGTTTGTATTGTAGAGCCTTACGGGCCTTTTATTTCTGATCCGGATGGTGATATTACTGAAATTAAACTAATTGACCCGAAAGACTATAAAAAGTATTTTGATTGGGGTGAAGTTGGAGATTATATAATGCAAAGAGCTTTAGAATTATTAAAAGACATAAAATAATATAACAATGCAAAAACCACTCCCAAAAGTTATTTTCAAACAAATGCCGTTAGGATTAGAAACGGAGATGATTTTAAGTTTTTTAGATAAAGAATGGGGTTTTAAACTGACAGAAAAATACCCACAGTTTTTAGAAATTAAAAATACTAAATCAGAAAAAGAAAAGAAAAAAGTAATTAAAAATAAAATTGTTAAAATAAGACAAGAACTCGGCCTAAAGATGGACGATGGTTTATTATTAATAAAAAATAATTGGCAAAAAATAGAAAAAGAAACCTTAGAAAAACTATCGGAAATAATTCAAACGGATTATCCTAAAAAAGATATAACTGCATATATTTCCATTAATCCTATGTGCCCCCGTTTTCTTGATGATTGGGCTTTTTCTGTTCCACCAGATCATAAAAATCCAAACAAGACTATTACCCATGAAATATCACATTTTTTGTTCTTCAAAAAACTTAAGGAAGAATTTCCAGAAATAGAACGTGGTAAATATGAATCCCCACATAAAGAATGGGTTTTAAGTGAAATGCTGGCTGTTATTATATTATGTGATGGCAGGATGTTAAAAGCCCTTAATATCCCCAAATATTATGGTTATTATCCAAAACACCAAGAGCTAAAAATAAATGGTGAATTGTTATCAAAATCATTAGAAAATCTTTATGATTATATGGTAATAAAGAAAAAAGATTTCACTGAATTTATTAAAAAAAGTCTGAAATTATTAAAGGATTTAAAATAAAGATTGTGTTATATTAATAATATGAAAGCAAAAAAACAAATTTTATTAATACACGGAGGGATGACCTTTAAAAACCATAAGGATTACATTCACTATTTAAAAAATAAAACTATCAATTTAGATGGTTATATTAGCTGGTCTGGAGATTATTTAAATAAAAAACTAGGTCATACTTTTCAGATAATTAGACCAACTATGCCATTAAAGGATAATGCTAAATATGATGAGTGGAAAATCTTTTTTGAAAGATATATTCCTTATTTAAAAAATAACGTTATTTTGATCGGTGTTTCTCTTGGTGGTATATTTCTGGCAAAATATTTATCTGAGCATAAATTTTCTAAAAAAATTAAAGCCATATTTTTAGTTTGTGCTCCGTTTGATAATACTTGTTCTGATGAGGATTTAGTGGGTGGTTTTAAGTTAAAGGCGGATATTTCTTTATTAGAACAAAATACGAAAAATCTAAATTTACTATTTTCAGCTAATGATGACTGTGTACCAGTTTATCATGCAGAAAAGTATAGAAATAAACTTAAAAATGCTAACATTGTTATTTATAAAGACAAAAATGGCCATTTTAAAGTGCCCGTCTTTCCAGAAATTATAAAAATGATTAAAGAAATATAATATCATGTATAAATCATTTACACCCGAAGAATATAAAAAACATTTCAACCTTCCACCCGACTATAAGGTTAAAGCTTATATTTCCTATGGAGCATGGGATGATGAAAAGCATATTAATAATCTAAAGAACGCACTACTTGAACTTGGAATTAAATTTACAAGCCAAAAAATGAGCGTCTATGACGGTTTTCTATCTCATATATTAGAAATAAAAATAGAAAATGATATTTATTGGTTTTCAGTAAATTACGGTAGTGCTATGTTATCAGAATATCTCCATTTAGCTTGTCTGTTTGGCTCAGAAAAAAACATCCATATTGGAAGCTTTGGCGGGCTATATCCTAAAATGGATTCCATGGAATTACTTTTACCGACTTGGAGTTTTAGTCAGGAAACCTCAGCCTTAGCTTATGACAAAGATACAAAAGATTTCAAACATTACCCGGATAAAAATTTAATTGACTTGATAAAATCAAAAATACCAGAAAAATATAAGGTCTGGGAAGGACCTATAATTTCTAATCAAGCCATGATGGGAGAAACTTTTGATGATGTAAAATCTTGGTCAAAAGAAGGCTACTACGGGGTGGAAATGGAAACTGCTACCGTCTTTGCTGTTTCTAAACATTTCAGTGTCCCCAGTGGTTCAGTATTATACAATACAGATAACCTAATAAATGGCCAAACGGTCGGAGATGATAGTCATAGACTACAAAAAACACAACGGGAGGAAGTAAAAAAAGATGTTTATAAAATCGCAATTAAAACAATTATAGAATAATATGAAAGATTTATATACCCAATATTTAGGAAAAAACGTACAAGTAACAATGGACAGGCCACTTGGATCTAATCATCCAAAACGTGGTTTTAGATACGAAGTAAATTACGGCTTTATACCAGACACAAAAGCACCTGACGGAGAAGAGATTGATGCGTATATCTTAGGTGTTGATACACCTTTAAAAAAATTTTCCGGCAAGTGTATAGCCGTTATTCATAGATTAAATGACGATGATGATAAATTAATAGTAGTTCCAGAGAGCAGTGAAGGTATAACTGATGACGAAATAAAAAATCTTACTCTTTTTCAAGAACAATATTATAAATCAATAATTATTAGATTTTCCTAAATAATATGTTATAATCCACATTATGAAAACAAGCATAACAAAAAGTTTCTTTTTTGAGGGAGCACATCAACTTAAAAATCATAGTGGCAAATGTGCGAATTTACACGGACATTCGTATCGTTTTGATGTAACTGTAACGGGCCCGTTAATTACCAGTGGAAGCTCTGAAGGCATGGTAATTGATTTTGCTGATTTATCAAAAAAAGTGAATGATGAGATAGTAGACAAATGGGATCATCACTTTCTAAATGATTTAGTTACATTCCCCACCACAGCAGAGAATCTAGCCCAAGAGATTTTTAACAGACTAAAAAAAACAGGACTTAATGTTGTTAAGGTTAGTTTATGGGAAACAGCAAAGGCATACGCTACGGTGCAAGAATAAGATATAAGTTTTTATAGCTTAATAAGATGCATAAATTCCTCTCTGGTAGATGGCTCTTTAATAAAAGATCCTCTTAAATCGCTTGTAATCATTTCCCCACGATTCTTTTTTGCCCCTCTCATTTCCTTACATAAATGGCGAGCCTTAATAACCAAACCAATTCCCTTCGGTTTGAGTGCTTTTTCTAATTCATCTACAGCATCTTTAACTAGCCGTTCTTGAATTTGGAGTCTGGCTGAATAATAATCAATAACCCTAGCAATTTTACTTAGACCGATTATTTTTTTGTCTGGAATATACGAAAAATAATATTGACCAAAAAATGGTACCATGTGGTGCTCGCAATAAGAAAAGAAATATCCAGAATCTACAATCATTTGATTATAAGCAACTCCATCTTCTCCATTAAGAAAAGTCCTAAGTTTTGGCTTAAGCTTTGGATCATAGCCTCTAAAAATTTCCTGCCACATTTGCACCACTCGTTTTGGAGTATCTTTAAGGCCAGCCCTATCTGGATTTTCTCCGATTAATTTAAGGATATTTCTAACCACTTTTTCTTTCTCTGGGTTTATTTTTGGCATAATTAATAATTTAATTAAGTCAGGAGATAATACCATATTTGTTAAATAATAACAAGAGGTATCATCATTTTACCCTTTACTTTAGCCTAAAAAATGATTAATATATGCGAATGAACAAAAATACTCAAAATTATTGGTTTTCTGTAATTATTCCGGTTAAGGATGATATTAGAATTCTAAATCTGATAACATCAATAAATAAACAGCCGGAACATAAAAAAGTAGAGTATATTTTGTCATTTAATGGGGCAAAAGAAAATTTTATTAAGCTTGTCAAAGAAAAAATTAACGATAATATAGAAAATTATCAGATACTAATCTCTAATGATTCTGGTACAGCTAAAGCAATTAATCTAGGTATCCATAAATCATCATCCTCCAGAATTATCATTATAGATAGTGATTGCACCCTTGGAGATGATTATTTTGAGATAATGAATGAAAGTCTGGAACGCAATAAAATTGTAAACGGTAGAGTCATTTTTGAGGGTAATAATATATTCTCAAAATATACTGCCAAATTGCGGACTATCGTCTATGGTAATCAAAATAATATATTCTATTCCCCAAATCTTGGGATGCATAAAGAAATAATTAACCAACTTGGCCAATTTAATACAAAATTAAAATACGGATTTGATTCCGAATTTAGTTCTAGAGTTATTAAGACTGGCTATCAGGTCTATTTTGAACCTAATGCAGTAGTCTATCATTCATGCCACGAAAATCTCTGGCGAGAAATTTTTATCTGGATTCACTACGGTAAAGGACGAGCCTACAGATATAATTCAGGTTGTTTTGGCAAAAAAAGCTTAAAAAATCTGATCAATATGCTTTCCACTCCTAAAATTTTCTCGCCAAAGGAAGGGTTAATTTTTAATCTTTTTACATGTTCTTATTATTTTTTTAGAAATATTGGAGTTCTATCAGCCCTCATATTTAAAAAATATGACTAAAAATTATAAAAAAACCTTTAATTTTACCTGCATCAATCGTGCACGAAAAGATATTCGTGGCTATAAAACAAACTATAAATTAAACATCTCATTCTCCTTACTCCAAAGTAATTTAGACTCAAAAATTAAATTATCTATTAATAAAATAATTGAGGATAAGCTTATTAACGACATACAAAATATTGACCTCCTTAGCTTAATGAAAACTATTGATAGTAATTCTTTCCTAAAATGGATTGTCCAACGATTAGATAAAACTTTTCCGGTGCGAAATATTTTGATTAAAAAAATCATCCTATCCGAGCAAGATAGAGATGAGACAGTTTTTGACTATACCCCCATTAAAAATAAACAAGTTGAAATTTTTGTTGGTGAAAATAATTTGATTATTAATGATCAAAAAATAGACTTTTCTAAATTTAACCTGAATAAAAAACTTTCATACCTTAAAAAGATTCTGGTCAAACTCCAATTACAAAATTGTTTTGGACAAACAAATAATTTCACAAATAAATCAGACTGGAAAAATATTGAAAATATACTTAATGACAATAAGGGAAATATAATTTACATTTGTAACTTTATTTGTCCCCCATATGTCAACGATAAAAAATTAGGCTATGTTGGTTTATTTGATTCAATAGCTGACGATCCAATGAAATATAATTTTGACTATGATTATATTAAAAACTTTAAAAATCTTGAAAAAATAGTCTTACTTGGTAATCGGCTAGGTATTCCTCTTAAAGGTATGATTGTGTTTTGTGATTGGGGTCTGATAAATATAGATGGTATAAAAACAACAATAAGTTCTGATGCGGAAATAATTTCATGCCTCAAGAGATTTAAGGATTCTATAACCTATTCACTCAAAAATTATTCTGGATTAGAAGTGATTACTTTATCTGAACTTGGAGTATCAAAATATTTACCACTGGGTTTACCTTATTCATTTAGTGAACGCAAAAAGTTTTTAAAAGACACTGTAAAATCAAACGGTGAAATATTTAAAATCATTGATAGAAATTTTTTAACTCAAATCCTTAACTGGTTAAATGATCAAATATTAATTGATTTCTTAGACTGGAGAAACTTCCCAAAACTTGATGAATGGAAAAATTTTAAAGAAGATCTCGTAAATATTTTAAAAACTTATGAAAATATTTTGTGGATGAAAATTAATAAAATATACTCAAACCCGAACAAAAATATTATCTACGATGAACAACATAAAGATCTTAGAGAGGAAGCTTTTTACGATGCTCTATTGAGATACGTGGAATATAAAATTTATGGCCAATTAGTCTCTTTAAACTTAGAGAAAGTCATCTGTCTATATCAAGACCCCGGATTTCCAATGGCCGGACAACATTTTAAAAATCCAAAATTACCAATCATGTTTATTGACCCCGATAGTTTAAAAGATAGGCTTAAATTTGATTATTCTCCTTTTATAAGTTATGATTACAGACAAATGGAAAATCTTAAAAACATGAGTAATAGCCCACTTGAACCAGAAAAAAAGGCGGAAACAAAGGAAAGATATGATCCGCTTGAGAAAGAAAAATACTGGCAAGATTTTTGGGAGAGAGAAGGTGTTTATAAGTTTAACCCTGAACAACCGGGGCCTCTTTTCAGCATAGATACTCCCCCACCCACAATTTCTGGATCGCTTCACCTCGGACATATCTTTTCCTATACCCAAGCAGAAATAATCACTCGTTTCAAAAGAATGCAAGGTTCTAACGTCCGTTATTCTTTTGGACTTGATAATAACGGTTTACCAACCGAACGATTAGTTGAAAAGGAGACGGGAATAAGGGGTAATACTATTGGTTTGGAAGATTTTACAAAAATTTGTCTTGAAGTTACTGACAAATATAAGTATTTGTATGAGGACTTATGGAAATCAATCGGTCTTAGCGTTGACTGGAGATTAGAATACTCAAGTATATCCCCTGAAGTCCAAAAAATAGCACAATCAACCTTTAAAGAACTTTACGAGATGGGTGTAATTTATAAAAAAAATGCACCGGCCCTTTATTGTACCGAGTGCCACACCTCTTTTGCACAAGCAGAGAAGGAAGATAAAGAAAAAGAAGCTGTATTTTATGATTTATCATTCAAGACAGAAGACGGACAAGAACTAATTATAGCCACAACTCGTCCGGAGTTACTTCCGGCTTGTAGTGCTGTTTTTGTACATCCAGATGACCCTAGATTTAAAGATCTTGTCGGGAAAAAAGTTACCACGCCACTAGGGCATGAGGTTGAAATAATGACAGACGAAAAAGTTGAAAAAGAGAAAGGAACCGGAGCCGTCATGTGCTGTACTTATGGCGATGAAACCGATATTTACTGGGCTAAAAAATATAATTTACCTGAAAAAATTATCTTTAGCCGAGATGGGAAATTACAAAAAGTAGAAGAAATACCAGAACTTGAGGGGAAAACTATCAAGGAAGCAAGGGAAATTATTATAGCAAAACTTAGAAATGATGGAGTTGTGAGAAAAGAAGATCATATTAAGCACAATGTTGATGTTCATGAAAGATGTGGTACTCCTGTAGAGTTTTTACCTACCACCCAATGGTTTGTAAAAATCCTAGATATGAAAGAAAAAATGCTAGAAGCCGGCAATAAAATTAAATGGCACCCAGAACATATGAAGAAAAGATATGAGGACTGGGTAACTGGTTTGAAATGGGACTGGTGTATTTCAAGAGAACGTTTTTATGGAATACCAATACCGGTATTTAACTGTGATAAGTGTGATAATATCATCATCCCGACAGTTGATGAAATGCCGATTGATCCTAAAAAAGAAAAAGATATTCAGGACTGCCCTGCATGTAAGGTCGGTAAGATGATGCCAGAAAAAAGCGTATTAGATACATGGTTTACTTCTGCTTTATCCACAGAAATAAACAACGATCACCCTTTAAATGGTAAGGTGAATGGAGAAATGCACCCTATGTCCATGAGACCGCAAGCCCACGATATTATAAGAACATGGGCTGTTTACTCTATTTTAATGTCCTTGTATAAGCACAATGACATTCCATGGGAGAATTTAATGATCTCCGGTCATATTTTAGTTCAAAAAGGAGAAAAAATTAGCAAAAAAACAGGCGGAGGAAAATACAAACCAGAAGATTTGATAAATCAAAAATCTGCAGACGCTATAAGATATGCAATGTCTGGCTCCTCACTAGGAAAAGACACCTATTTTGACGAAAAAGAGGTGGAAAAAGGAAGGAAATTAGTAACAAAACTCTATAATGCCGGTAAATTAGTGCTTAGCAAATTGAAGGACTTTGACCCAAAGATGGAAGTTTCTAATGATAACTTGGAAGCTATTGATCAATGGATTCTAAATAGATCAGTTGAAACAGCTCAAAAAATGGCAGAGGCTTTTGAAAATTATGAATACTCTCAAGCTCGCCAAATATTTGAGGATTTCTTCTGGAGAGAATTCTGTGATAACTATTTAGAAATAGTTAAGAAAAGATTATCAATAGAATCTAATACAGATAAATTAAAAATTTCAGCTCAATACGCCTGTTATCACAGTTTCCTCAATATTCTAAAAATGGTATCCCCTTTTATACCACACATTACTGAGGAAATGTTCCATGCAGATGTTATTACTAAGCAGGACGGAGAAAATACAACAGAATCAGTAAGATCTAATTCTGATTCAGGCTATTTCAGTATTAATGAGGGGGCAAAGAGCGTTCATAATACACTATGGCCTTCTCAGGAGATTAAATATACTGACGAGAAAATAAAAGAAAATGCTGATTTTGTTTTATCAGTTATTGCAGAAATAAGAAAATACAAATCTGACAACAAAATAAAATTAAGTACCCCCGTCTCTGTATTAAAGATAAAATGTTCAGAGGGACAAAAAGAAAAACTAACTGGCTTTCTTGATGATCTCGCATCCTTAGCCAGAGCAGGAAAAATTGAGATAGAGACTACTGATAATAATGAAATAGGTATAGAAATTACACTTTAGCTTATTTTACATACCCCCACTTTTTTAGGGTTGGAATTTGTTGTTCAAAATCCTTACCAATATCGTTTCGGTAAAAAGCTTTTGGTATTACTATTTTTTTGATTATCTTTATACTTTCTTGTCTGGCTTTCTCTACAGTAT
>Ga0247841_10011445_pt1 | contig 11805 bp, 5 predicted proteins | sample LaCruzMarch2015__2_FD_192410 | JGI IMG/M metagenome (GOLD analysis project Ga0247841, IMG submission 192410) | Freshwater microbial communities from meromictic Lake La Cruz, Castile-La Mancha, Spain - LaCruzMarch2015_18m | ecosystem: Environmental > Aquatic > Freshwater > Lake | place: Spain...
TACGTTAGCCAGTGAATGTACTTCTAACATTTGTAAAGATGGAGTTTGTTGTGATCAAGCTTGTACTGGAACTTGCATGGAGTGTAATATTAATTTTTATCAAGGAACTTGCAGTTATACATATGTTGATTGGGATCCTGCCAATGAATGTGCTACTGGTCTTTGCAGGACGGGAAATTGTAATGGTTCAGGAGCTTGTGGGTGGCCTTCTGATGATGCAAATTGTGTTGTAAATTGTGGTGTTTTGAATAATTATTCTCAAGTAGGTCAAAGCTGTATTTATCATACTTATTCAAATCTTACTTCAAATAGATGTGAATCTTTAGGTGTTTGTAAAGTGGCAAATACTACTAATTGTGGAACGCCTTCTGACTCTACTCAGATTACTTGTGGAGAATGTAAAACTGTTTCAGGTTGTAATTTGACTACGCCAGGAAGTTGTATTACTGCTCCTAATGGAACAAATTGTGGAACAGGTTCTACTTGTCAAGATGGCGTTTGTAGAAAATCTAACGGCAGTACTTGTATAGTTGGCACAGAGTGTATATCTAATTCTTGTTCGGATGGAGTCTGTTGTAATAGTTCTTGTAGTGGGACATGTCAAAAATGTAGTTTATCTGGATCGGTTGGAACGTGTACATATATATCTAATGGAGAAGACCCTGATGATGAGTGTTCCGGTACGAATTCTTGTAATGGAAGCGGAGGATGCACTACGTGTTCCGTATTAAATCCTTTAACTGCTCCAACTGATAGGTGGCAAAGAGTATGGAAGGTTCATAGTACGGGTGCTTGTTTAGATAATGGGCCTGATGAAACTGCATTACAAATTAATCAAACTTGGGCAGATGGTGTTGCTATTGCCTATGGAAGGAGTACTGATATTGAGATGCAATCTGTCAGAACTATTAATATTCCTACGGCTGGTACTTATAGGTTTGGTTTAGGGTCGGATGATGGCGTCGCATTAAGCATTGATAATGGAAGCACTCTTGTGTTTGAGAAATGGAGTGATCATACTTGGCCTGGTTCTCCGGAATATATGGATGCTTATCTTTCGGCCGGAAATCATACTTTTGAATTAAATTATTATAATAATGGAGGAGGAGGTCAGCTTACTTTTGTTTATTCTCTTTTATTCCCTGTTTGTAGTAGGACGAGTCCTGTTAAAAATGGAAATAGTTGGACCATAACAAATGATTGTTGGTATCACGGAAATGCCTGCTATAACGATGTTGATGGAGTTTGTGATGAAACTTGTGAAACTAAATTAGCTGAAGGAGATGAAACGGCAGTAAATACAATAACAATTCCTCAAGGTCTTTGGGATGCAACCATAGTAATGAATAATATATCGGGTCTTGCAAAGTGTTTAGGGGATAATTGTGTTTTTAATAATGATTGCAGCGCTAGTCTTATAGGTGCAGGTTTTACTTTGTATTTAGACGGAGAATGGTTAGAGGGAAAACAAAATGATATGAATATTAGCGCGACGGGCGATGGTATTCAAGAATCTAGTGGTAATGGCAGTTCCGTTTCAAGTGTAAAACAAATAAATTGTACTAAAGTTGGAGGGTGCAGTTTAGAAATAGAAAAAGGATTTACATCTATGGTGTGGACTTCAAATAGTATGTTTGGTGGAGATAAGCCTGCTTATGGTTATGTTCAATTAAAGGCAGATATTTCGGTTAGTTTAGCAGGGATAACAGATACAATTCTTCCGATAGCAGAAATAATTGAACCACCCCATCATCCTTCAGTTACTAGTGAGTTTTATACAAGCGGTTCTCATCCTACTAAATTTAGATTTTCTGATAGTGGAGGTTCTGGATTAAAATCTTGTGAATATGAAATAAGGAATCTTGGAGTTATTACTCTTCCTAAGACTGCTCTTTCGCCTTGTAACGGTAATGGACCTATAGATTTTTCTTCTGTCCTAATGAATGTTGGAAGTTCTGGTGATTGTAAAATTGAAGGACCAGATAATAAATGTACAATATTTCTTTACGTTAAAGATAATGCTGGTAATGAAAATGGTGTATTTAGAAGTTATGGGATTGATTTTACGCCTCCTACCACAGAAATAAAATAATTTTCTTTAATTAAATTAAAAAACCTTCCTGCTTATTTAGGGAAGGTTTTTTTAGATATTATAAATGGACTATTAAGGTTTATCTTAAAAATTTAAATTTATGTCAAAAATTATTATACACTTTTGATTTTGTATATGTTAAAATATAGAAATGTATAGGGGAAAACCTAAAATACTCGGAATAAATAAAGCTATAATTTTTATTAGTTTAGTTTTTTGTTTTTCGTTATTGGCGACAGAAGTTTTAGCCGGAACATGTAAATATGGGTTATCAGATTGGAATGATGATAGCGATTGCACAGCCAATATATCTTATGCTGATCCTTGCCCCGACGGGAATTGTTCGGGATTAGCTGGTTGTTTTTATAAAATAGTGGGAGGATCTTCTCCGTCTTGCCCTGCCGTTGGTGGCAGTTGGGATTCGGCTTGTTCTTGTAGTGGGTCAACTTTTGATTGTGGTGAAAAACCTGTTCCGATTGGGATAGGAGAAGCTTGTGCGACTCAAGGAATTGGTGCTTGTAAAATTTGCTCTAAGGCGGTAGATGGAGCCGGAAACACCGGAATTAGTGAGAAAGTTTTAAACGTTGATTTTTCTCCTCCCGTTGTCACTATAAATCTTACAGGTGGCTGTATAAATCTTGTTACTAAATTTATTTTAAATTGCACAGATAGTGGTTCTGGTTGTAAACAAATTCAATATAAAACAGTAGATGAAGCTGAAACATGTATTGATTCTTCGTGGACCACTTTTACCGGTTCATCTGTAAGCGACGGCTTTAGTTGTCCTTTGGGAACAGTATGTAGAAAAAAAGTTTGCTATAGAGGCACTGATAATGCTGGGAATACGGGGACTATTCAAACTTCGGCTGTATTTATAATAGATCAAGAAAATCCTATTCAAACAGCTTGGAGTCCTGATCTGCGGGATTGGGGGAATACCGATGTTTCTGTTTCGGTACAGTATAGTGATTCTGATTGCGACATGAAGGAGACAAAATATTGTTGGGTGGCAGCCGGAGGTTCTTGTACTCCGAGCATTTTATTTTCTACTGCTGGAGGCGGAACAATTACTAAATCTGATAGTGGCGGTTGGAAACTCTGCGTTACTGCTACCGATAAAGCAAATAATTTTATTACTGAATGTAAAGAACCTTATAGAATTGATAAAGAAGCTCCAACTACTGTTATTTCTCCTGACGGATCTAATTGGACAAAGAATGATGTTAATTTTACTTTGACTTGCACGGATAATCCTTTGGGCATTGTTGGTGTAAATAATTCTGGTTGTGAAACGAGTGGAGGAACTGAATATAAAATAATTGATTCTAATCTTACTTGTGATATTTCTGGTTTAACTATCGGGACTGCGGGGACAGTTAGCTGTTCTTCGGGTCAAGCTTGTCAAAAAAAAGTTTGTTTTAGGAGTAGAGATAAAGCAGGAAATTTTGAAAGTATTAAAACTTCAAGTATTTTTAAAATAGATAAAGTGGTTCCATATATAACCAGCTGGGCTCCTTTAAATAGAGATTGTAATGGCGCTAATACAGATATTAGTATTAACGTTCAATCTGCTGATAGTGATAGTGGAATGCTATTAGGTCTTGCTAATACTAAATATTGTTGGACAAAAGGAGGTTCTTGTAGTCCAGAAACTTCTTTTTCTATTTCTACTGGAGGGTCTCCTCTTCAGCCGAGTGGCGATGGTAGTTGGACATTATGTGTTGTAGCTACAGATTATGCTGGAAATTCTTCTATTTCTGAATGTAAGGGTCCATATAAAGTTGATAAAACTCCTCCTAGCCTTCCTTCAATGATCCCCCCTTCAAGACCTTGGTTAAATACAGATGTTTCTGTAGCAGTAACTTATACAGATGCTGACAGTAATTTTTGTGGAATAACTTATACTAGGCATTGTTGGGATACTTTTGCTAGTTGTGATCCTGGCGCAACAGAGGTTAGTACTTTTACTAATGGTGGATCAATTATTCGAACTCAAGAAGGCCAATGGACTCTTTGTACAAAGGCCAGAGATGGAGCTGGTAATTGGGTGATTTATCCTCCTTATCAATGTTCGACTCAAGGAGCTTATAAAATAGATAAAACTTCTCCTGTTTTTCAATCTAGAAGCCCAATTTCAAGAGATTGGGACACAACTAATATTTCAGTTGTTGTTAATTATACAGACCCTGGTTTTCCTACTACTGGTAGCGGAATAAATAATTCTTCATATTGCTGGACAAAAACTTCTATTCCTTGTAGCCCAATAAATGCTTTTACTAATAATACGGCAATTTCTCAATCAGAAAATGGAGAATGGATGCTTTGCACAAATACTAGTGATGTAGCTACTAATTTAAGTACGACTGATTGTTCAGATCCCGGGATTTATAAAAAACATGCCGTTCCTGTCTGCGGCAATTTAACTGCTCAAACTGTACCAGAATTTCCTAATTCTTTTATATTTACCGGTTGTGGGGATGATCCAGATGGCGGAATTATTTCTCAGTATGAATTTGATTTTTTGGGGAACGGTACTATTAAAGCTTTATGCCCGGGTGATTCTGGTTGTGTCTCTATGGGTGGTGGTTGTTATTCTATAGGATACACTTATAGAAGTGCAGGAAATTTTTGCGCTAAGTTAAAAGTTAAAGATGATCATAATGCTTGGAGTGATAATACCGGTGTTTGTCCTGGCGGAACTTGTACGGCTCAAATTGCTTCTGTTGGAAATTATGCTCCAGTTCTTTCTTGGACTGGTGAGGGAAATTATACGGCAGACGGACTTAATCCTGAAATAGGAAACAGTACTACAAGTTTTATTTATAGAGTTAAGTATACTGATCAAGAAAATGATGCTCCTAATTTTATTAGAGTTCATATTAAAAAAGGAGGAACAGAAATTGCTGGTAGTCCTTTTTTAATGAATTTTGTGAGCGGAACTTATTCTGGTGGAGCAATATATGCGTATACTAAAACAAACCTAATCCAAGGCAGTGATTATACTTATTATTTTGAAGCTCAAGATACTGAAGGAAGTGACGCCGATCCTACTTCTGAAATTACAGCTCCTATTGTTGATAATACCCCTCCAATTTCTCAGTTTATATCTCCAGGCGTGAGCTCTGATCAATCAGCTAATTTTGATGTAGTAGCTACAGATACAGATACTGGCGGTTCTGGGTTAGATGCTTGTTTTTATATGGTTAGTGACAGTGTGGCTGGTATAACTAGAAGTTCAACCTCAAGAACGTGTAATGGATCTTTTTCTATAATCATGGGCTCTGATCAGGACTGTAGGACAAGCGGAGGAATTTGTACAGTTTATATTTTTGCTTTTGATAAAGCCGGAAATCGCGGAGATACTACTTTTAGAAGTTTTAATATTATAATTTCAGACAGTATTCATCCTACGACTGCGTTTGTTGATCCGACTCTAGAGGACGGTTCTTGGCTAGGAAAAAATTTTACTGCATATATTAATGATTCTGATGCAGGAGGTTCAGGATTGAGAGAGGGTGTTCCTTCTTCTTGCATAGGTGGGTGTTGTGAATATATGATTGATGATTCGGCTAATAACAAACACACAGGAATTGTTTTTAGAAAATGCGGAGTATCTAGTGCTTTTGTTGATGTAGGAACTTCTTTGATTAATGATAATTGTTTAGAAGATAGAACAGGAACAATAGGAGAAGCTACATGTAAAGTGAGTACTAGGTCTTATGATCAGGCTGGGAATAATTCCGGATGGAAAAGCAGAAATTTTAGAATTGATTATACTGCTCCGACTGTCGGTAAAATATCTTGCGCTGCAAACTCCGGGCAACTTTGTTCTGTCGGTTCTGACTGTTCTTCTTCTGAGCAAGGAGTTGAGAAAAGTTTTTGTGCATCTCTTCAGGATCCTGTTGGTAGAATTACCGGCTGTTGGCTTTATGTTGATGGAACCATGGTAAAAAATGCGATATTTTCTCCTGTTCCTTGTCAAAATAATGCTGAATGTGGTATATCTGTTAATTATGCTTTTCCGACATCTGGTAATCACACAATGAGATTCAGTTGTAAGGATGCGGCCGGTAATTATGGCTGGGGAGCTCCAGTTTCGGTAGATGTGACGGTTAATCATGCCCCCGTAATTAATAGTTTAAGGTATACGACTTCTCCTTGCGAGTATCCTATGGTTGAAGCTGGTTGCATGGTTAACTTCTTTGTTTCAGCTAGTGACGAAGACGGAGATCCTTTAACTTATTCTTGGTCTTTTGATGACGACGGATATTCAACTAATCAGAATCCTTCCCATCATTATTCTGACGTTGGAACATATTCTGTTATGATTACGGTTTCTGACGATCGAGGAGGAACTGTTAGTAGAGTGATAGTTGTTCCAGTAATTGGTCAAGAACAGGACGATCAGTGTGTCGGAGAGCTGCCATCTTGTCCAGATTGCCGTATTCCAGTTTGTCAATTAAGTGGTATTTGGGGATGTTCTGCTAGTTTTGGAGGATGTTCTTTTGATTCGTGTCTCTGTCCTACAAGTAGGTGTGTTGGTTCGAATTATTATAGTTATAAATCTATTTACGGAACTTGTAAGAATTCTTGTGATTGTGATGTCGGAACAGGATTAGGACAACCTTGTCAGGTAACTATTACTCCAAATTCTTCAGGGTGTACAGATCTCTCGGTTGATCTTAAGGTTTCTAATAATTCAGATCTTACAAATCCAATTAATTGGGTTGATAGCTTGGTTAATTTAACTGTTAATTCTAAATTCAGTCTTATAGCTATTGTTTCTGGATCAGCGGTAGGTACTGTTAATTTTAAGTTTGATACAAATGGTAATGGTAAATTTGATGAACTTAGTGATTCCACTTTTCTCAATGTGTCGTTTACCGGTTACGATGATTCTGAGTGGCAATCAATAATGGATGAGCAAGGAAGTAGTCATAATATAAAGAGATTAGTTGGAAGTGATATTTTTATCGTTGAAGATTTAATAAGTTATAGTCAATCCGGAAGACATAATCCTAGAGTTCTTGTTGAGAGAGGAGCGAAATCGGCAGAAGACAGTGTTGGTGTGGATGTTTCCAGTACTCCGCCTAACGCAATAATTGAATGCAGTTCAAATAACCCAGGCGTTTTGGGTACTTGTGGGGTAGGTTCTGTTTGCAGTTCTTCTGGAGATATTTCATATAACAGAAATTGTATATTTCGTTATAATAATAATTCAACTGATTCGGGAGGAGACATAACAAGATCTGTTTGGTCAATATTTTATAGCGATGGTACTCCTTGGGCAGATCCTTATCTTTCTTGCACAGATATTACTGGAACTCCTAGTAACGAAGCTTTTTGTGATTTAACTTTGCCTCCCTTGTCAGCGAGTAGAAGTTATTATGTAAATTTATATGTTGAAGACGTAGCTGGTTCTTCAGATTATGCTAATCGTAATTTTTACGTGAGAAGAGAAGCGATTGCTGAATTTGAGTGTGCTCGTACCGAAGACGGTGAATGGGGAAATTGCGAATCTCTTAATCCTAGCGTTGAAGAAAATGTTTATTTTATGGATAAATCTTTGGGGTCTGAAATTTCTGGTGGAGATCCAGCTTCAATTAGTACTTGGTTTTGGGTTTTTGAAGACGGGGACCCTCTTTCTGAAGCAAGCCAAAATCCTTTTTCTAAATTTGAAAACATTGATGCAGATTCTGGTAAATGTAGTTTAGAAATAACAGATACTGTGGGCAGAAAAGATATAGTTTTTTACCAGGTTTATCCGAGAATTCCTTTACCCAGTTGGCAGGAAGTAATTCCTATTGAACAGGATTATTCAAAATTTGTTTGTGTCGGGGGATGTGATGTTTGTGAGGTTTGTATATTAGGGACATGTGTTCCTCAAACCGCTGAAGGTCAAGCAGCTACTGCTCTTGGTTGTTTTGCGGGTGACGTAGGATGCAGAAAGTGTGATGCTGGTAATTGTACATATCATACTAGCGGTCAGAATGGGTGTGTCTCTGGAAAAGAATGTAATAGTAGCGGTAAATGTATTGAAATTGTGCGTGACGTTTGTTTTGGAAAGGATAATGAGAAAGTTATTGGTTGTAATGGAGCTTGTCAGGTTTGCAAATCTGGGGTTTGTGGTTTTGTCGATGCCAATTCTGATCCATGGAATGATTGTACGGGAAATTGCGATGAATGTGATGGTTATGGTGGCTGTAGGGCTGATGCAACAACTTATTGTACAGGAAGTTGTTTTACTTGTTCTGGTTCTGGTACATCATTTAATTGTAGTGCAAATCAATCATTGTGTAGTGGTAATTGTGTTACCTGTTCTGGCTCTGGTAATTCATTTAGTTGTGCTGCAAATTCTGGCGCATGTAGTGGTAACTGTGTGCAATGTTCTGGCTCTGGGACAGCGTATAGCTGTGTCGCTAAACCTACCGATTGCACAGGTAGTTGTGTAACCTGTTTTGGCTCAGGGACGGCGTATAATTGTGCTGCAAATTCTAGTACATGTACGGGTAACTGTGTTACCTGTTCTGGTTCCGATAATTCATTTAGTTGTGCTGCAAACTCTGGCGCATGTAGTGGTAACTGCGCACAATGTTCTGGCTCTGGGACAGCGTATAGCTGTGTTGCTAAACCTGTTAATTGTACGGGTAGTTGTGTTACCTGTTCTGGTTCTGGAACAGTATATAGTTGTGCTGCAAACTCTGGCGCATGTAGTGGTAACTGTGTACAATGTTCTGGCTCTGGGACGGCGTATAGTTGTATTGCAAATTCTGGTGTATGTACTGGTAACTGTCCTACTTGTTTTGGTTCTGGGACGGCGTATAGCTGTGCTGCAAATTCTGGAGCATGTACTGGTAATTGTGATACTTGTTCTGGCTCCGGTTTAGGGCCATACAACTGTGCAGCAAACGCGGCGCTTTGCGGAGATAGCGTGAGTTCGTGTAATTGTTCAGGTAGTGGCACTTCATATAATTGTCAGGCTTGTGTTGCACATTATTATTGTAGTTCAGATAGTTGCGTTAATGGTGGTTCGTCTTGTAAGGATTACACCGCTTGTAATTATGGTTGCGCTGTTGTGATAGGGTATACTGATGTAAATTGTACTGCAGCTGCTACAAGTTACAGCTGTCCGGGTGGTGGATATGGTAATTGTTATAATTATCCATAAAAATTATAGGAATATAATTTGGTTGGTTTTTATAGATAAGGATTATAGAAAAGATGTGTTAATAGTTTTTAAATAAGTAATGATATTATAATTAATACTTTTAAATTTTTTTGGTATGGATATTAGAAGACAAAAAGGATTTACATTATTAGAAATTACCGTGGTTGTCGCGGTAATTGCTTTGCTTTCTACTATTTTTCTAGCTAATTATCGCGGGGGAGATAAACAATATGCTCTTTTGAGAGCTTCTCATAAATTAGCTCAAGACATAAGGGCGATTGAAGAAATGGCTCTTTCTTCTAGAAAAACTCCTACAGAAATTTTTGGAGGAACTTTTCCGAAAGGAGGATATGGTATTTATATTACAAATGATCCTCTTGGAGACTATCAGTGCTCTACTGCTTCTTTGTCGAATGGAGGATATTGTATTTTTTTATTTGCGGATTGTGATGGAGGACGAGATTATGATAAGTCGAGCGACGGTACTAATGTAAGCTGTTCTGACGCCGGGGAAGATCCTTTTGGGACGGATCCATCTAAATCCGTCGTAGAATTTGTAAAAGAATTTACTCTTGAATCTGGGGTAAAAATAATTGAAATTTGGCCGATCGGTTCAGAATTAACTATTACTTTCTTGCCTCCAGATCCAATTGTAGTTATTAATAATGATCCTAATATATCTTTGGCTTATGTAAAGATTGGCTATGAGGGACAAGAAAGTTGGAAAAAGATTAATATTAATCATTTGGGTCAGATTGAAATTACTTCGTATTGATTAATATGATGAAAAAAGGGTTTACATTATTAGAAGTTATTTTGGCTGTTTTTGTTTTAACTATCGCCGTAAGCGGTGCTTTTGCTTTGATTTCTCAGACTTTTGTTTTAGCGTCTCTAACCCAATCAAAATTAATAGCCAGTTATTTAGCACAAGAAGGAATTGAAATAGTCAAAAATTCTAGAGATACTAATTGGTTAATGCAAAGAACAGATTCCGATATTCTTTGGAATGACGGTTTAAATGAAGGTGATTGGCAAATTGACTACAACGGGAGAAGATTGGATTATGGATCTTACGGTAATTTTTTAAATATTAATTCAGAAGGTTTTTACAGTTATTCTGCTATTGGTAAACAAACTCCTTTTAAAAGAAAAATTTCTATTACAAATATAGATGAAAAAAATATAAAAGTAGTGGTAGATGTTACTTGGAAGGAGAGGGGTCGCGATTACCATGTTAAAGTTTTAGAAATGTTGTCTAATTGGTATGAACAAAGATATAAATAAATTTAAAAAAGCATTTACTTTAATTGAAGTCATGGTGTCTGTCGCTATTTTTTCTTTGCTAATAGCAGGGCCGACAGGTTTTTTTATTAGTTCTCTAAAAGCGCAGAAAAAAGCTCTTTCTTCTCAAGAGCTTATTGATACTGCTTCGTATTTTTTGGAATATACCAGCCGTGCTATACGTATGGCTCAAAAAGATTCCTCTAGTACTTGTCTTACTTCTTTGGGTAAAAGAAATTATGAGCTAACAGAAGAGCCAGAGCAAGGAATTAAATTTTTAAATTATAAAGGAGAGTGTCAGAAGATATATTTAGAGGTTAGTACAGGAAGGATAATAGAAGAAAGAGGGGGTTCACATGATTATTTAACTTCTGGTAATTTGGAGGTTGTCGATTTTAAAATTAGTCTTTCGGGAGAGACTCAATTAGACGATCTTCAGCCAAAAGTGACTATTCTTTTAAAAATAAAAGGAAAAAGCTTGGCCGAAGAAATGAATCCTGAAATGATCATTCAAACCACTCTTTCTCAAAGGAATCTTGATATCAATGAATAATTTTTGTTATAAAATTAAGAATAAATTTAAAAATATTGTGAATTTTAAAAATCAAGAAAAAGGAATATCTTTATTATTCGTTATTATTATTATGAGTGTGGTTTTGGCTATTGGAACTGGTCTTAGTACTATTTTTATTCAGCAAGGGCAGATGATGACAGAAATTGGTTATTCTGTTGTTGCTTTTTATGCCGCAGATGCCGGTATAGAGAGTGCATTAATAATGGATCCTCTTGCATCGACTACGGAGGGTAGTTTTACTCCTGATGTTGAGGCGGGATATAAAGTTTTTATAAGGTGTGGTAGTGAATTTATTAATTGTCCAGCAGGATTAGTAATTGATTCTACCTGTGATAGCCCAAATTATTGCATAAAATCAATCGGTAGTTATAAAACGGTTAAGCGAGCAATTGAAATTGGGTATTAGAGAAAATTGTTATTTAATTTTGTTTACTATATAATAAGACGGGAAATTACCGTCTTTTTCTGATATAGTACATAAAAGTATGACAAAAGAAGAAGCGAAAAATAGAATTGAAAAATTGAAAGAAACGGTTAATCATCACCGTTATTTGTATCATGTTCTGGATAAACAGGAGATTTCTGATGAAGCCTTGGATTCTTTAAAGAAAGAGCTTTTTGATTTAGAGCAACGTTTTCCTGAATTTATTGCTTCAGATTCTCCTACTCAAAGAATAGGAGGTAAACCTT
>Ga0247841_10011446_pt1 | contig 11804 bp, 15 predicted proteins | sample LaCruzMarch2015__2_FD_192410 | JGI IMG/M metagenome (GOLD analysis project Ga0247841, IMG submission 192410) | Freshwater microbial communities from meromictic Lake La Cruz, Castile-La Mancha, Spain - LaCruzMarch2015_18m | ecosystem: Environmental > Aquatic > Freshwater > Lake | place: Spain...
CGAGGAAGTCGAAGGCGAGCCCATGCGCCGGGTCCTCATCGCGGCTGCGCACCGGCAGGCCCAGACGCAACAGCCCGTAGAAGAGGCGCCGTTTGCCGCGCTCGATGCGATACCACTTTTCCGGATTGCCCGGACGGCTCAGGTTGGGAATGGTGCGGTTGGGACGGCAGGCGACACAGAGATCCTCGCCCGATTCCTCCGGGACCATCCAGTTGCAAACATTGTGCTGCACATAATTGCTGCACTTGCGGTAGCGTCGGCCGGCCACCTGCGTGCTCGGCGGTTCGGGTCGGCGGCTGAAGAACCGCGCCAGCACACCGGGGCGGCGCACCCGGTCACTGGGGGGGATCGGCGTCCAGAAACCCGCCGCGTCCTCCTCCAGCGCGACCAGTTGCAGCGCATCGGGCAGGAAGCCCAGGGCGGCGCCGCAGTGATTGCAGCGCCAGTTCTCGAAATAGACGGGCTGGCCGCAGGACTGACAGGCAAAGGTGCGCATCGTTGGGGCACTCCGGTGGTTGAGGTGTGCGCAAGAGGCGGGTCGGCTTCGGTCAAGCGCGTCAGGCGTTTGCCGGCCCCTTCAGGCGGTGGATATGATCCTTCGCCGATGGCTGATCCGCCAGCCCCTCGTTCCACCTGACGTTGCCGGAAAACGCGTCCGATCATTCCCGAAGGAGTGCGCCAAAGCAGGCTCAGGCGACGGGCGGCGCCAGCAACAACGCCTGGGAATACTGGGTCCGGTTCGACGGGTTCAGCACCGTCTGACGGAGAAATGCCCCAACTCTTTCCGCCCGTGCGGCAGAATTGCCACGATCATTGCCCGCTCGGCACCACCGCGACCGAGCCGAACTGACGAAAGTGAGCGTCGAAGGCAAACCAGGCGCCGGTATCCACGAAAATCACGTCTGTCGCCCATAGAGCAGGGCATCATGGTCCCGGTTGGAGAATCCGTCGTCCGCACTCTCGCTGGGGAGGGCATCCAATTCCTGCAGCAGGACATCCAGTTGGGTCTTCCGCTCGGCGGGCGGCGGCACCGTTTCGTCGCGCTGTAAGGCATGGGCCAGAACCTCGATCAGGCGGAGCTTGTCGCGACGATCCAGACCCTTGATGGCTCGTTCGATCTCGGCTGTTTGCGGTTGCATGGGGGCTCTCCCGGTAGTGTTTGGCGTGAGTTTAGCGGATGCCGGGCCTCCCCGCTTAGGAGCCAGGATCACCGAGGATGGGCAGAACGCAGTAATCTGAGCAACGTTGACGGGTACCTTATCCTGTGCTCGACTAGGTGCAAAGTTTGGTACATGAGCGAAGATGAACAGCATTCCGGCCCAAGACATCAAGCGCCGTGGGATCGTCGCCAAGGACATCGAGCGGTGGGCGCAGGGTAGCGCGGCTCGGGGCGACTTGCCGGGGTTGATTCGGCGACTGGCCGTGTTGGCTGCGTCCGTCACAGAGATCGCCTTCCCCGCCGGGGATTCGGTGACTCGTCCAGGCTGGGACGGCAGAATTCTGAGCCAAGTCGGTGACCCCTGGGTGCCCGCGGGTCTCTCCCTGTGGGAGCTGAGTGTCGAGAGCAAAGTCACGACCAAGGCCAACAGCGACTACGAGAAACGCACACAAGAAACCGATCTGGATACCCGAAAGGAATCGACGTTGGTTATCGTGACGGCGAGGCACTGGGCCAAGAAAGAAGATTGGGTGTCCAAGAAGCGTGCCCAAGGCGAGTGGCAAAGTGTTCGCGCCTATGACGCCAGAGCACGACGAGCCGCGAGCGGAATCCGAGGCATCCAGTGGCGAACGCATGGCCGCGGAGAACGCCTGGCGCTTACTTCACGATCACCGTCGACAGCCTGGTACGCTGGACCATGGCGAGATCGATGCGGATGCCTGCATAGGTTTTGTCGATCGGGCGCTTGATCTCTGCCGGGCACGGGATCGGTCAACCTTGGGCGAGCAAACCATCGGCGGAATCCTCGCTCACGCCCCGATCGGCGAGGATGGGCTGTGGCCAGGGTTTCCGGCGCGGGATATCCTTGATCGGGCCGAATTAAGCCAGATGCGAACTGGTTTCGAAGTCGGCACATTCAACAAACGCGGCGTCACGTCGCGCGCCATGGATGAAGGCGGGATCCAGGAGCGCGACCTTGCCGATCAGTGCCGTCGCAACGCGACGGGCCTCGCGGCCAGCCATCCCCACCTTGCCGAATCGCTGGAGCGGATAGCGCGAGGCTATGAGTGCGATGCCAAACGCCACGATGACGATGCGGCCCTGAATCAGGAACGGTATTGAGGATCAGGGCGGTGGGTAGGAGTGAAGTCGCGGGAACACGCGCCCGATCATTCCGGCAAGATGCCGCAGAAGTGCGCCAAAGTTGGCTCAGGCGACCGGCGGTGCCAGCAGATGGCGAACCAGGGGCGGCGCGTCGCCGCGATGCAGCGCCCGGACCTGTTCCTGAATTACCCGGTCCGCACCGGCGACCCGTTCATGATGGCGCAGATGGGCGACCCAGGAACCCTCGACAAAGGTTTCCACATAGTGACCGGGCGCGGCGGCGTCCTCCATGATCCACCACTGCATGGCCCCGGAGCGGCGTCGGGCCTGGGCCTGTTCCGCCATCAACGCCAGGAAGGCGGGGACATCCGCCGGGTCGATCCGGTATTCGATCGTTGTCATGACCGGCCCGCGCTCCTGCGGCAGGTCAGCCAGGACCAAGGGCGCCGGCCAGTGCATCGACGGCGCCAGGTCGAGCCCCTCGCCCTGGCCCAGCTTGGCCGGCCAGGTGAGCGGGATGGCGATCAGGGCACTGCCCGCGGCGATCAGCAGGGCGGCGTCGATGCCGAGTTGGGCGGCGATCAGGCCCCAGAGCGCCGAGCCCAGCGCCATGCTGCCCGAGAACACCATCATGAAGACCGACAGCCCCCGGGCGCGCACCCAGTTGGGCAGCGCGGTTTGCGCCGAGAGTTGCAGGGAGGACAGCGCGAAAATCCAGGAGACACCCGCCAGCAGGGAGGCCAGTGCCCCGGCGTAGGGATTGGCGATGAGCGAAAACACCGCCAGCACTAACGCCGTACCGAGGGTGCCGAGGGCCACGGTGCGATCCGCACCCAGGCGCGGTTTGACCCATGACAGCACCAGCGCACCCAGCACCGCACCTACCCCGACGCAGCCCAACAGGACGCCGTAGAGTTGGGCGCCGCCTCCCAGCGACGTCCGGGCGATGAGCGGCAGCAGCCCCCAATAGGCGCTGGCGAACAGGAAGAAGGCGGCACCCCGCACCAGGGTGGCGCGCAAGGGCGCGCTGTGCAGGGCATAGCGCAGACCGTTGACTATTGCCTCGCCGAGACCCTCAACAGGCAGTGCGGAGGCCGGCTGAGCGGCGGGCCGCCACCACAGCAGAGCCGCGACGATCACCAGGAAGCTCAGGCTATTGACGAAAAACGGCGCGGCCAGTCCGCCGCCGACGATCAGCACCCCGGCCAGTGCCGGGCCGACGGCGCGGCTGACGTTGATCCCCGTCGAGTTGAGTGCAATGGCCGCACCCAGGGTCTCCCGCGGGACCAGTTGCGGGACGATCGCCTGCCAGGCCGGCGCGATGAAGGCCGCCCCGGTGCCCAACAGAAAAACGAAGAACAAGAGCAGCGTCGCGCTCATCCATCCAAGTGCGACCAGCCCCGCCAGCGTCGCGGCGGCCAGCGCCATCAGGCCATTGACTGTCAGCAGCAGCCGTTGCCGGTTCAGGATATCGGCCAAGGCGCCCGAGGGCAGCGCCAGCAGCAACAGCGGACCCATGGTCGCCGCCTGCACCAGCGCGACCATCAACGGGTCTGGGGTCAGGGTAGTCATCAGCCAGCCTGATCCCAGGCTGTGCATGGCGGTGCCGGTATTGGACACCACCGTGGCGATCCAGAGTGCGGCGAAGGCGCGCTGCCGGAAGGGCGCCCAGGGGGAAACGCTCTTCATAAAAACAGCCGGTCTTGGATAGATCGGCTGCCCGGTCGCGCTTCAGGGTAGGGACACCGCCCGGCCGGCCCGACCGGTGCTGAGGCCTCCCGCCGCCCATCCGTGTCATCCTCGCGGCCGTCGTGGCTCAGGCCGGGCTCGGCGCGCTGGCGATCCATCGCGTTGTCCAAGACAGCGCGACCAGGGTTGCGGGGCGGGGGCCGGGACGTCGGCTCCTGGGCTGTCACCACTGTCCGTCCATTATCTGTAGGAGGAGCGGACTGAATTTGTCTGGTATCAGCCCGTACAGACTACCAGCCTGCACCGGTAACCAGCGTAAGATGTCCTCACGCTCGGCGCCGGACGCGGCACAGTATCTCTCCAGGTAAAGCTCTGCCCACTCCCGGCTGGAGATGCCAATGGTCATATAGCTGTGGCTGGCGTCCACCAGCGCATCACCCTTGGCCACTTCAATCCAGTCGATCACGCCATATGCGCCGTTGTCGACGAGGATGTTGGCGCCGTGAAAATCGCCGTGGCACAGCGCATCGCCGTCCGGCATGCGGTCGCACAAGGCGAGCAGGGCTTGTCGCCGTGCCGGATCCAGGTTGAGGTTGAAGCGGAGTCTGTCCCTGAGTCGATACTTCAGCGAGATGGGAAGAGTGATCTGTTTGCCATGGATCTCCATCTGCAGCCGCACAAGATCGTCCGTCAACTCCCGCGCGCGGCCCAGGTCGCCTGCGAACACCGTGTTGAACGACTGACCAGTGACCCGGCTCATCTTCAGGCACATCTGGCCGGCGACGCTCAGCACCTCGATAGGCCGTGGTGTCGCGAGCCCTGCGGCCTCGACAAAGCCCATCATGGCCGCCTCGTAGAACACGTGTTCTTTGCCGTAGCCGGGATTGTACACTTTGACCGCGATGTCCTCGCGCGCATAGACGGCGGCCTGTGCACCGCGCCCGACCAATTCGCCAAAGCGCTCACTAAAAAACTCGTGCGTGCTCATTGCTGATGACCTCTATAAGGCAGTGGAGCGCGACAGGCCATCAGCGATCCAGGAAGCCCTGGGCGATGAATTCCTGCCGCCGTTGCTCTGCAAATGCCCGCATCCAGGCATCGTTCGCGGCCGGGTCCGCGCTGATAACCGCGTACCGCGCCCGCGCCCGCGCCCAGTCCTGGACCGGTACGACCCCACGGCCGGTCACGACACCCTCCAGGATTTCCAGGCAACCTGATCGGCGCGACCGCCTGTACGCAATGATGATACAGGTCTTCTCGGCGCAGAGGTCGGTCATGGCCGGCTCCTGCACCGCGGTGCAGATCGAATGGTCAACGATCCGACGCGTGGTGCGCCGCCGCCGGGGTTGGGGCTGCCGCAGAGGCGGTCGCGGGGTCCTTGCCGAGACGGCTCAACTTCAAGACCATGCCGGCCAGTGCGAACAGCAGGAGGCCGTTCACCACGAGCATTGCGGCACCGACCTTGGCGGGTAAAAGCGTCGGCAGGAATATCGACAGGCCGAAGACGATTTGCACGACAGCGATCATCGCCGGAGTGTGTGCCAGGAGGCGGAGGATCGGCGGCACGGCGTCGGCTTGCGCCCCAGGGTTCCTCCTACGGCGCAGCATCGACAGTAGCTGTCTGCGCAAACCGAGTACTCCGCCAACGAGATTGAGCAGGCCCAGGAGCAGCCCGGTCTGTCCCGTGATGACTCCTGGGACGATCGATGAAAAGATGCCCAGTGCGGCAAAGAGCATGCCGAATAGAACCATGAGCCAGGAGCGGCGGTACTCCCCGACCGGAGTAGACCCGAGGGCGATGATCTGGATCGCCGTGATCACCAGCGTCAGACCGTGCTGGCCATCCGGGGAGAACGGGAGAAGGCCGACACCGACCGGAAACAGCAGAATCCCCAAGAGGGTGAGGAGCACGGCTTGGATCAGTATGATGGCCACAGTGAGGGGGAGTTGGGCATCGCGGGAGAAGCGGTGGTGCGCGTCACGGATGTGACCGGGGGGCGATATCTGGGTCATTCCGGCACGGATTGCTTCCTGCCCGTATGCCTTACCGACCTCCTGCAAGGTCCAGGCGAGCGACAGAAAGCTGATGCCATAGATGATGAGGAGGATGCCGGTGAGGGGACCCGTCGTAATGCTGGGAAAAAGGGTAAGGAGACCCGCAATCAGCGTCAGCAGATAGACCGAGGCCGCGGAAAAGGCGAGGACTCTCAAGATGCCGGGACCTTTGAGCCAAGCCCTTGCCTGGTCTGCACGCGCGGCATACTGATAGAGCAGCGCGGCCCCGCCCCCCGTCATTAGCAGGCCGACGAGGACGCGCAGGGTCCCGCTAAAATGGCCTGGCACGAAGGAGCCCACCATTCCAATGACGGCCGTGCCGATCCCAATGGCGACCAAGGTCCAGGAACGCCGCAGGTCACCGAACGGGGTCCTGCCCAGCGTGACGATCTGAAATGCGATCAGGACCAGAAACAAGCCGTACATGCTGTCCGGCGCATAGGGCAGGGCGCCGGCAAAAATCCAATGAAGCAAAACCCCGAACAGGCACATGAAGGTCCCGTAGATGAGGAGGACAATCACCTCGAGGGGGAGGTCGAACTGCTCAGCGCTATTCATTATTCGAGGACCTCGCGTGACCCATTTACGCAAGCAAAAATTCATCCTCTTTGCTTCCTGCATTATTAACTAATTCCAAGTATCTTTCTTCGAGATATAATATTTCGAAATTCAAGTTCTCATCCTCGCATTTCTCCGCATAGTCATCGCCTGCTGCTGATAAAGTGTCTTGATCCAATCGAATCATGTAAAGCCAAGATCCGTCATCAGATAGTTCTATTTTTCCTACTTTGCCGGACCAGCCGCCTATGTTAGTGCCAAAGTCAGGATCTCTTACCCCAGGCAAAACACGAACCACATCTTCCTCTTTGAATTTGCTTGTATCGTCTTTCATTTTCTTCGCTCATAGGGCAGGGTTTGGCTTACTATTTCGAGCATAACGTAGCGCTCCAGTCGGAGCAACTATAGCAGGCTAAGGCGGCGCGGGGGCTCGATCATCGTCTCGGCCGGCGCTCGGGCGCCGCGCACGGGAGGTCGAGGTTTAGCCGGACGAGGGCCGCCCAGACGCGGGGTCGGCCGGCTAAAGCCTCGACCTCCAGTTTTCTTGCGGCCGGAACGATGATCAAGGTCGCGGCGCGCGGCCTTGATCATCGTTCCGGCCGTAGGGTGGACGAATCCTGCGCTCAATGCGCTCGATTCGTTCGGCCAGATGATCAATGCGCACGTTTTGCTCTGCCGCTGCCTCGTCGGTGTGAGCCACGTCGCGGCGCAGGCCCGCGACGGCCAGCTCAAGGCGACCGAGCCGGATAATGGTCTCGTCCTGTTTACGTTCCATCCGTGCGATGTCCGCCCGAATCGCCCGTAGGTGCTCTAGCACCAAGCTCTCAACGGCGTCGGTCATATCGCTGTTCTATCGGTTTCTGGGTTCACGGAGAAAGATCTCGCCATTAAAAGGGATCTTACCCGAATGGCACTACGGGATAAGGGCGAAGGCTCAACTAAATCCGCCCGGCGGCAAAAAATCAATTTTTCCCGAAGCGACATTCAGGAATTCGTTGCCGGAACTCCGGGGACAGTTTACCCAATTCCGCTCTAGCTCGTCGAACAGGTCTCCCGTAAAGTGATTGCGCCCCTGGGGCTTTGGCCCTGGCTTTTCGGGCTTCAAACGGCGCCGGAGGCGCGCTGTTCCAACGACGCGACGAAAGCATCGGTAGGCAAGCACTTGCGCTCCGCAGCCACGGCAGGCATCCGCGAGTCGGGCGCAATACTCCGCGTCGTCCTCGTCCTTGAAGAAAGGTCCGCCGGCGTCGATTGCTCCGCTGTGTCACAGGGTGGGGCAAGCCGGGCAGAACCACGCTTGGAAGTCTTGCTACGCCGTTGCGGAAACCTCTGCCTCAGGGGCTCGCTCGCCTGATATCCTAACGCTTCAAGCACCGCTCGGGAAATTGAGTAAACCGTCCCCGGAGTTCCGAGGCTCTATATTTCTGGGCAAAAGGAAAGACCTGACCCCATCCGCTTATTGAGACAAGGCGTCGATGGAATCTGCGCGGCTGAGTCTGCCTCCCGTGCCGCATGTTCTTGCTAAAGAAATCCAATACCCAACCACAAGCACAGTCCCGCCTCGACCGACCTCATCTGCGCGGAGGAGAGAACGCCAAGTCGACGAATGAGCCTAACGGCCGGGATGGTGACGATACCCTGCGCATCGAAGCCGCCAGCCTTCAGATAGCGGGCCGAAACTGTCACCTCGAATCGGGATCCCCGAAGCGCCGTCGTGTGCGGAACGACCGTCACCAGGGCACGATCTGCGTCCTCTGTCGGCACGCTCATCACCAGACAGGGGCGGATCTTGGCCGCCAGACCAAGATCGACCAACCAGACCTCGCCGCGGCAGGCTACGGTCACGTCGAGGTCTCGCGTCGATCGATCTCTTGAAAGATGTCGTCCGCAGCGTGTAGAAGTTCTTGGTCCGACGGGGCCTCGTAGGGCGTCTCCGGGGTGTTGCGAAGAAGTTCCAACAGAACCTCTCGCCGCTCTGCCTCAGCTAGCGCGGCGAACGATTGGAGCAATTGACGGGCGGCTGTGCTCATGATTGACCCATAAAGTTTGGCGGCAAGGCGCCAGGGACGTGATCTGGTGCCAGGCTCGAATACTTCTGCGCTGCGGCAAGAGCCCGGCTCTTGGCCGGCGGCATCCGCCAAGCCCCAACGCGGTGCTTAGCCGGAACTCCCGTCGACTGCGCCGGTTGCGAAGCCCCCGCGGAGTTTACCGCCGCTGCACGGGAACACCGTGGCGGTCCGCGCTCAAGAATACTAGCACCGAGCGACTCTTTCGGCACTGGTTCAGCTTGAATCCAGAGTAAACCGCTTATAATCAGTAATCTACGGACGCCCACACATATCTTGTTCTCCTGTGAGTATCACCTATCGCATTATTTCCACGAAGATGATGCAGAGACTCCCGCGGAGCCAACGTGCGAAGACACATCGCAAGGCTCTGATAAACAAAATCACTGACAAAGGGTTGAACTTTGGGCCAAAAGGAAAGACTTGAACCCATCCTTTTTTGGATCTCCCTGGTGACCGCGTAGTCTCAATGCCAGGCGCGACACGGCCTCGGACCCCGGGGAGTACCGGCGCTGCTCGCCATGGCGCCGCACCGGTTGTTGCCTACCGGCGGGACAAAACCGTCAGCACTCACCAACCAAAATTTTCGGCGCTCAACACCTTCAGGGTCGGCATCACCCGTTCCCTTTGCACCTCGCCTGCTTTCGTGCCGACGCATCGACGTACCCGTTACCGGTCACGCCGCAAGGCTCGATACGGGGCTCGCGGCTCACGATGACCCAGGCGGGACTCTCACCCGCTAGAACACGCGGCCTTGCCAGACCGCACTGTCTCCTATTATTCCTTTACCCCATTATTCAATTTCAAATTCTGCGTCACCAGCGGTGCCGGTTCACCACTGCGTTCGGCGATTGCTGGGATGGGGGCAACTAAATCGCCTGCGGCAATTTCGATTGCCAGCAGCGAAGGGTTTTCGTCAGCCGTCGCGTCCAGTCGCAGCCATGGATTGCCGGTGATGCCGTGCTGCCGAAACACGTCGATCACATCTTTTCCGGTTAATGGGTTTGTATAATCAATGCCATACAAGATGGCAAAGTTGCTGGCCAAGCCGTACAAGGTGGTGTGCGGTTGGCATGACGGCGTACTCTTGGAGCGATCCAACATCGCCAACCAGACAGCCAAAATGTATACGTCACCCGGAAAGCGAATCCGAATATCTTTGAAGGCACTGACATCTATCTCTTCATTGAGGAGGCGGCGCTTCTGCGTTGTCGTTCGTTTCATTTCATCGTATCCGAAAAGAAGACGGGGACACACGAGAAAAGTGCGGCCGCCATTTAAACGATCTTGGATAAATGGCCATTCGTCCCCTATTATTCTTTTTCCAAGTTTTCCTTAGTCGCCTTGACCGACCTGACTAAATTGGCTCATGATCGATTTCATATGCCTCTACGAGATCGCCAACCACGGAAACGAGTGAGTAAAGAGGGTGTCCGGCATCGTCTCGGACAACGTCGAGCAAGTTATGGAGGAAAGCCGTGATCTGCTCATAATCAAGTTCTGACTCAATATGAGAAATTGGTGCTGCCGACCTGAGCGCTTGCCAGGCGGGAACGAGCTTTTCAACATCAAGCGCCGCGTTCATTTCTTTCTCCAGGCATTTCTGTCGTACTCCGCAGGGGTCATGACTTGGCGAACATAAAGCCGCCGCTTATCATAGTGGATGACGGTAACGATTCGATACTTGTTGCCACCCACATCGAACACTGTGAATCCATCCACATAATCTGCGGAGCGGAATGATTGCCGCAGCTCGGGAAAAGACGCTGCTGCGAGTTGACCGACTTTCCTAAACCACTCATCCAAAGCGGGTCGAGACTCCGGATGACGTTCCCAGAATTCTCTTATGGGCTTCTTTGAGATGACGCGCATAGTTATTCCTGAAGAAAAAAGGCTCTCATCCCTTCTCCATTAAGTAAACTTTCACCGGAACTCACGACATGCAGGAATTCGTTGCCGGAACTCCGGGGACAGTTTACCCAATTCCGCTCTAGCTCGTCGAACAGGTCTCCCGTAAAGTGATTGCGCTCCTGGGGCTTTGGCCCTGGCTTTTCGGGCTTCAAACGGCGCCGGAGGCGCGCTGCTCCAACGACGCGACGAAAGCATCGGTAGGCAAACACTTGCGCTCCGCAGCCACGGCAGGCATCCGCGAGTCGGGCTCAATACTCCGCGTCGTCCTCGTTCTTGAAAAAAGGTCCGCCGGCGTCGATTGCTCCGCTGTGTCACAGGGTGGGGCAAGCCGGGCACAACCATGCTTGGAAGTCTTGCTACGCCGCTGCGGAAACCTCCGCCTCAGGGGCTCGCTCGCCTGATATCCTAACGCTTCAAGCACCGCTCGGGAAATTGAGTAAACCGGGCCTTGATCATCGTTCCGACCAGCGACGGCCTGTCCGCAACTGGAGGTCGAGGCTTTAGCCGGTGGCAATTCCAGAGATCTCAAAGAAAATCAGTGGTACTTGCGCACCGGACCGGCTAAAGCCTCGACCTCCAGTCGTCGGAACGACGATCAAGGCCGTAAACCGTCCCCGGAGTTCCGAGGCTCTATGGCTCTATATTTCGGGGCAAAAGGAAAGACCTGACCCCATCCGTCTTGACCCCATCCGTCTGCAAAAGGAAAGACCTGACCCCATCCGTCTGCCATCCGTCTGCCATCCGTCTGTGACCCCATCCGTCTGACCCCATCCGTTCCTCCTATATTTCGGGGCAAAAGGAAAGACCTGACCCCATCCGTTCCTCATCCGTTCTAAAGGAAAGACCTGATCCCATCCGTTCCTTGACCCCATCCGTTTGCGTGCCCTTATCTCAGCCCCTTTAGGTCATCAATCCTTGCTTCATAGACTCTCTTAAGACAATCGATGTTCTCGCATTTTTCGCGAATCTGTCTCAGCCACTTGTTTTGTTGCTTTCGAAGGAAATTTCTTTCATTTGTGCTACTTTTCGCAACTGCATCTCTATAAACACTAGATAAAACTAGGTCAAGAACAGCCAAATCAGGGGAAGAACAAACCAACTTTTCAGTCATGTAGGTAGCTTTTGAACAATCAAAGCTGGCTCATGAGGCCAAGTGTGTGAGCCTTTATTAATTTAGAATGATAGACGATAATGAAATACCGCACAGCACATAATTATCTTTTTGGACTGATATGCTCATTTTTTCCGTCATCGAGTTAATG
>Ga0247841_10011448_pt1 | contig 11804 bp, 7 predicted proteins | sample LaCruzMarch2015__2_FD_192410 | JGI IMG/M metagenome (GOLD analysis project Ga0247841, IMG submission 192410) | Freshwater microbial communities from meromictic Lake La Cruz, Castile-La Mancha, Spain - LaCruzMarch2015_18m | ecosystem: Environmental > Aquatic > Freshwater > Lake | place: Spain...
AGAATAAGTTTTGGGTTAGAATTTTTATTGAATTAATAAAACATAAAGATTGCGCAGAGGTTGAATACTCTACCGGCCCTGTAATGCTAACGAACACGATAACAGAAAACTGTATAGAGAAAAAGAAATATGAAGTTGAAATAATTCCGCCCGAACTTGTGTATCCTGTAAGTTGGGAAAAAGAAGCTCTGTGTTTGAATAATTTACCGCAGGAAACCCTTGATACCCCAGAACTAGCATACCCGGAAGCTTATGCAATAACCTATTGGGCTCATAATTGGGGCGACAAATTTATCAAAAAAAATGAAAATAATCCAGAAAGATATTCAAATGAAATAGAGCATTGGAAAAGATGGCTGGTTAAAAAAGACGATGATGACAGGAATTTCAGGTTGAACCCCAAAAAAGAATTTGCGTTTTTTGAACTATTGCCGGAATTTTCCGAAAAAGAAATCAATGTTCTGGATGTTGGAAGCGGCCCCATTACCAGCATCGGCTACTGTTATAAGGATTATAAAATAAATATTTTTCCAACAGACATCCTTGCAAAAGAATATGCAAAAATCATGGAAGAAGAAAAAATTACCGCCCCAATTCCCACGCTTGCAGTAGCTGGCGAGTTTTTGGACAACTATTTTCCAAAACTGTTTTTTCACATATCAATTGCGGGCAACAGCTTGGACCATTCCGAAAATCCCATATTAATATTAGAGAAAATGGAAAAACTGACAAAACCCGGCGGATTTATTGTTCTTGGACACTATTATAACGAGGGGGAATATGAAAATTATTCGGGCATACATGAGTGGAATTTTTATATAAACAAGGACAAACCATTTCTGTGCAACAAAGACAAATCAAAAAACTATGATTTAAATAAAATTTTTTTAGACCGTTTAGACATGGTCAAACTAGACTGTACAAATAGAAACCCAAAAGAAAGAGGGTTTATAAAAATAATATATAAGAAGAAAAACACAAAAAAAACCAACAACGAGGTTGCTGTCATATTTTTAGGGACAGGCGAATATTTAAATTTCTTCCCGAAATATTATCAGACTATAAAGCAGCTATTTTTACCGGAAACCAAAAAAACCTTTTTTGTGTTCACGGACGAAATCGGCGACCCAATTTTAAAAAATAAAAATGACGTAATTCCGATTTTTATCCCAAAAGAAAATTGGCCGCTTTCTACGCTTTTCAGGTTTAAATATATAGAAAGTATTTCAGAAAAATTAAAAAATTTTTCGCATGTAGTTTATATGGATGCTGACACCCACGTTCATTCGTTAATAAGCGAAAACGAATTTTTTTGCCACGACAAACCTCTTTTTGGCGTCCAGCATCCGGGTTTTGTAAAAACCTTAGGAACGTTTGAATTTGATAAAAAGTCTTTGGCCGCCGTGGATGAAAAAGATGACTTATCGGTTTACTGGCAGGGATGTTTTTGGGGAGGAAAAACAGAATCCGTTTTGAAACTTGCAAAAGAACTCAAAAAGAGATGTGAAACTGACCTTTCAAAAAATGTAATTGCTTTGTGGCACGACGAATCGCACCTGAACAAATATTTTGTTGAAAACAAACAAGATGTTCACACTTATCATCCGGGATTTGCTTTTACGGAAAACCATATATTATGGGAAATTGACCCGGTTTACTCCAGAACAAAATATCCTAAAAAAATAGTTCACGCCAACAAAAGATGTGAAATGGCGCGGCAAAAAGATTAAGACCGATCTAAAAATTCTGAGAAAAAAGCAGCTAGGTTATCTTTTTCTCCTTCCCCTGCGCGGAACTGCTTTTCTATTTTAGACGTCAAGCCGTCTATTTTTAGTTCTATTCCATGAAATTTGGCGTCTATATTGTGCTGTATTCTAAGATATAGCTCTAGCACTATAAAAAATACCAATAGGGTTGCAGATAGAATTAAATAAACAACCGGGCTAATTTCCATTATTTTGAATCCGCCGATGTAAGCCCATAAGAATAAAAATATTCCGAGAATAGTTATTATTTTATATTTTTCTTCTTTATTCATAAAAAAAAGATTAAATGAGTATTGTATTGATGATATAAATTTGTACAATTTAGAATTTACTATTTGGTTTAATTGAAAGGCAACCCCATTCAGCTCAGCAGATAGCTTGTTATTGTCATCCTGAAGTTTAATTTTTTCTTTTTGAAAATTTTGGCTATCTTCTTTCAGGGTTTTATTAAATTTTTCAAGACTGGAAAGAGACTCTTTAAGACTGGCATTGGTCTCTTCCAAATTAACATTATCCTTTTTAAGAGCGCCGATAAATTCTTCCAATCTTGATATTTCTTTGTTTTTGTTAAAAATAAATGTTCCTGCCGTCATATCTCCCCATTTATCAATAAAAAAATTGTAATGTTTTTTATAAACGTATTCTAAAAATTTAACCCTGAATTCCTTAATTTTTTCTTTAGCATTTACGGAATCGTGTTTTACCCTATACTCAAACGCTATGCCTTGCATGTGACAAAACTCCCACCCGTGAGTGTAGATATTTATAAAAAATTCCCAATCCTCCCAAAAATTAAGCTTTTCGTCAAAACCCCCGCAACTCCGCCACGCCTCTTTTCTGACTACGGCGCAGGTGTCAACGTTATTCATAAAAATAATTTCTGAAGGATCAAATCTCTGCGCGACTAAGTCTTCCAAAATCCCGAATCGCTTTTTATCTCCGAACGCAACCCCAACTGAAGGGTTTTCGGAAAGAATTTTGGCTCCGCTTAATATATATTCGGGAGATATTTTGTTGTCCGCGTCCAGGAACAATAAATAATCGTACTTTGCGTTTTTAACGCCAAAATTTCTGGCAGCCGACTGCCCGGAATGTTCAATATGAAAAACTCTGTGCCCCCTTTTTTCCAAACGGCTTATCAATTCAATAGTTCTTCTATCTGTGCTTCCATCATCAACAATTATGATTTCATAACAATCTTTATCGCATTTCTCAACGCTTTCTATCGCTTCCAAAAGATAACCGCCATCATTGTAGCAAGGTATTATAACTGAAACTTTATTTTCTTTGTTCACATCTTCTTTTCTTGATAAAAAATAATTTAAAAATTTATTTTGCAAATATGTTCTTTCTGGCAATAATTCCCAAGCTCCCGCTGAACCAATTTTAACATCTTTTTCCGCCTCAAATTTATGGTTCTCTATTATATTTTTAATCTCAAGATAGCTCCTATTTTTTTGATCTCCATGCCAGAGATGAAGAACATCTCCATTGGCATAAAATATGCTTGCCTTAATTTTATCAGATAAATCGTCTGTCCATTTATATAAGCTATCCTTTATTTTTTCATTGATATAAAAAAAGCATTCAGAATTTAACTTTCCCCGAAAAAAAAGATGAGCCATAAGCAAATCTGCAATCGGCAAGGCAGTTTCATCAAACAGGCCATTTGTTTGAAAAATTTCCTTTCTAGCTGCCCATGCTATGCCCACAGCTCCGTATATATCAACCGTCCTATCTAATACGCTTGTCCCAAATTGGGCAATAACAAATGATGCGCTTGGATATTTTTTTCCCTCCACATCCAAAGTTCTTCCAAAGGGGGCTATTAACGGATCAACAAATTTATTTCCCTCCGCCATCCTTAATAAGTTCCGGAACGGCTGTACTAATGCATATTTCTCTAGTAAATCTGATGTTTCTTTTATCCAATTGTCATTACAAAAAATTATGTCGGCATCCAGCCATGCAAATTTATCGCAGTCGTCCGGTAAATTATTTATTCCTATATTTAGCAGCCTTTCTTTTTGCCAAAGAGCAGAATCCCCTCTTATTTGGATTAGTTTGTCCGCGTCGCCTTCTTTAAGCTCAAATGGTTTTTCCCCAATGGCTAATTCAACTGTTAAAAGCTGCAGCCCTTGTTTTTTGGTTCTTTCGCGAAAAACCCGGTAATTTTTGATTTTATTATCATAACCGGCAGGATTAAAAAAACAAGATACCCCCCAAAATATTCCGGCTAATTTTTTAGGAAACTGCGGAACAGGAACAATGCCCTTTCTGCCGCTTTTTATAAGCCTCCAGTCTCCGCCCGAATTATGGACTACGTTAATGATTTTTGCGCCGTTATCATAAAATATTTTATTTTTTACCTCGCATTCCCCTATTCTGGAAATCAAAGAAAAATCATATTCTGCGGGCAATGATTTTCCTCTCCCATCGGTTCTTACAATATAGTTAAAAATAGCCTGATCCAACGCAAAATGGTCTTGTTTAATTTCTACCATTAAGTCTGCCATTTTTTCTAAGAGCTCTGAAATTATCTTTCGCTCGCCAACAATCATCCCGCTTCCGATTAATCTTCTGTTTTTTACCGCCTCCAAAAAAGATTCACGGATATTTTTATCTTGTATTTGATTTATCACCTCAAGATTAAATCCTTGATCGGCCATTTCGTTTTCTTCCACAAAACCATAGGTATTACCGCAATTTTCAAAAATTTCATCCACCGGTTTTTGAAACCACACGTCTCCCCCGTCTATGCACATTACTTTCTCAATTTCTTTATCAAGTCCGCTAATTACTTTTGACAACTCAATATTCCGCTGATTTGAAACAACAAATTGCTTTTCAGAAATTATGACCGTTGCTGAATATTCTTTTGATATTCTCTGTACAAAACTGTCATTATTGCCGTAATAAATAACAAAAATCTGCCCTTTATATTCTGCGCAATTCCTTAGTGTTTCAAGGAAATCATACTCAAGGTTTTCAGCATAATTGTCATCAACATAGGTTAATACCGCAGTTTTCATATCTTAACTATTTTTGTTATATAATCATTGAAGCATTTTGAGTTGTATATATTGCCCGGACCCCAAGAATTTATCTGATACTCAATTTTAAATCCGCTTCTCTCCGCCAAATTTCTGATAATTCTGTTTGAAACAGCCGACCTTCCGTCTTCGCTGACATTCCTCCCTATGGATATTAAATTATAAAATCTTCTCCAATTTTTGCCGTATTTTCTTAAAAAACCCAACTTCAAAAAAAAGTCTTTTCTGTTTGCGTGATGAATTATAGCAAATCCCCCCTTCTTTAGCACGCGGGAAAACTCTTCAAAATATGCTTCTATCACATCTCTTTCCATGTGTACAAAAGAATCATACGACCAAATAAAATCGGCTGATTCACTCTTAACAAAACTCAGACTTTTCCCGTCGTTCACAAAATATTCTACATTATTAAAATTACTGAATATTTTTTTGCAATAATCAATGCAACCCGGATTCAGTTCAGAAAGAATTACTCTTCCGGCTTTTTCTAAAATATATTTTGTCCATCGGCCGTGGCCCGGGGCAATTTCCAAAACAGTTGCCCCCTCCTTAATATTTGGGTAGATAAAAAAATCAACAATAGATTTTTTCCATTCCCCATAAGGAATTCTGCAAAAACTCGCCTGGTCAGACCACTCGTCTCCATGTTCTGACCAATTGTATTCTTTATCCCAAAATTTGTTTTCTTCTATTGAGGGCATAAAATTATTTTAAAAGTTTTTCAATTTTTTCTACTGTCCTGTCTATATTGTGCTGTATCCGCAAATAAATCTCTACAATCGCCAACAAAACCATAATAAAGAAAGGGGCAACTAAAAGGATATAAGAACTGGAAGAAAAAACGATTAATAATAAAGAAATGATTAGAGACGCAAAAAGCAATATACCCATCGTTGATTTAACTAGTTTTTCTGGCGACAACATATATAACTTATCTGAATAAATTCTTTTTAAAATAATTATCAAGTCTTTGGATAATCTCACGGGATATTTGTAATTATATTTAATTTCATAAATTGCAGCTAAAATTTGGCGGTGGAACTCATTAACTTCTTTCTTTACAATTATCTGATCTACCTTGCTGATTTTGTAGCCAGCATATGTGTAAAACCAGGAAAGTGGAACATATCCGTAATATTTTTTAACAATTTGCATGCTGTCTATAATGGCCCTCTGGCGTAAATTTACTGTAATGCATTCAGGATACAGTCTTGAGGTTGCTATCATAACAGGAATATACCCCAAATAATAATGCTTATATGCCCTAATCCAGTACTCATAATCCCAGCAGGTTTTTCTTCTTTCATCAAATGGGCCGACTTTTTCTAAAACTTCTCTTCGCATAAAAAGCGACGGCTGGCATATAAAGCACCATTCTTTTAACAAATTCTCATCAAAAATCCGCGTACTGTAATCTACAATTTTTTTGCCGTTTTCGTCAATGTGCATCCCTTCTCCATATATAATTTTTAAATTCTTGTTTTTGTAAAAATATTCTACAATCTCTTTTATTGCCCCGGGAAAGTAAGTATCGTCTGAATTAATATAAGCCACAATATCTCCGCTGGCCATTTTCAGCCCCTTATTAATAGCTTCTACGGGCCCGCTGTCTTTTTTTGAAACCCATTTAATAAATTTGTATTTTTCAGCATATTCCCTTATTATGTCCACACTTCCGTCGGTACTGCCTCCGTCAATAATAAAATACTCAATATTGGGATAATCCTGGGACACCACCGATTCTATGGTTTCCCGGATAAAACGGGCTTGATTATAAGAGGGTGTTACAATTGATATTTTTATATCTTTTTTGGTGTTTTTGTTCCAATTTTCAACTGCTTTTTCTATTGTTTTCAGAGTCTGTTTCGCGCATTTTTCATACGAAAATAGTTCTCTCACAACCCTGCCCTTTTCTATTAAAGCATTTCTTAACTTCTTATTTTCGATTATTTCATTTATTTTTAAAGCAATATCTTTCGGATTTTCCGGGTCTATATATAGCACAGCATCTTTTCCAATTTCAGGAAGGCTAGTATTTTTAGAACATAACACGGGGCAATCCTGCCACATCGCCTCAATTATCGGCATGCCAAAACCTTCAAATAAAGAAGGAAATACCAATGCTTGTGCGTTTGCATAAACAAACGGCATGTCTCCTGCATCCAGATACCCCAAAATTCTTACATTGTTTTTAAGTCCTAAGCTTTCAATGTTTTTTTCTATAACAGGAAGATTATTTTCATCATATCCGGTTAAAACTAAATTTATATCTTTTTTAAATATTTTTTTATACTGCTTTACGGCCCTAAAAAGATTTTCATGATTTTTATGAGGCCAAAAATTTGCCGGATAAAAAATGTACTTGTCGGGCAAATCATATTTAGCCTTAAAAAAAACGTTGCCCTTGATTTTTTGGTTTTTAAAAATATCTGAACAGCCTATGTAGGCCGGCACAATCTTATCTTTTTCTATGCCTAATTTTTCTGAGATGTCTTTTGCGGAAAATTCTGAAAGAGTAAAAACAATGTCGGCGATATCGCATGATGGCTTTAAATTGTTTTTTCTCCACAAAAGCACCTCTTTTTTAAAAAACTCCGAGTAATGCTCGTGTTGCATATCCGGTATTGTTACCGCAGAAGGAATTTTTAAGCATCTTGGAAATAGGTCTAACAATGGGCAAAACCAAAAATCTATTTTATTTTCTTCTATTATCTGGCTGAGAGTTTTTGCTAAAATAAGAGGATCTCCCGCATCTTCAATCTTAATTTTATAAATCCTTTTTTTATCCTCAAATATCCCGTATCCAAAATTATTAAGAATCAAATAATATTCATTATTTCCGCCATCGTTCTTAATAAAGCCGTCAATCAATTCCCTGCAATAGTTTTCCATTCCCCCCATTTTTCCCGGGAACAGTCCTAAAAGATTAATTCCTATTTTCATTTAAAAAGCTTTTAATATACTTTTCTACGACAGTTCCGCTTTCGCCGTCTGATAATAAAACGCCGTTATCAAGCCATATTGCCCTATGGCAATATCTTTTTACCGATTCCAGGTCGTGCGACGCCAAAACCACCGCTGCTCCGCCCCTAATAAGCTCCTCCATTTTTTCTGAAGCCTTCTTTTCAAAATCAAGATCTCCTACGGTTCCGAAAACCTCATCAATCAGAAGTATGTCAGGATTTTTGTGCCTTATGCAAAAAAAAGTTATTGAAAAACTCAAGCGCATAATCATTCCACTGGAAAACTGGTAAACTTTTAGGTCGACAAAATCTTCCAACCCGGAAAAATCCACTATTTGTCTGAATTTTTGCTTTATTTCCTTCTGCTCCAAACCCAAAATAGAACCGGCCAAAAAAATATTTTCTCTCATGGTTAACTTTGGCATCAGCCCTATTCCTAAAGAAGTTAAATAGACAAGCTCGCCATCCGTTCTAATCTTTCCTTCACCAGGCTCATATATTCCGGCGATAAGCTTTAGAAGCGTGCTTTTTCCCGCGCCGTTTTTCCCGATAAGCCCAACCACTTCCCCGGATTTTGCCGTAAAAGAAATATCTTTTAAAGCCGCTCTTTCTTGCCTCTCAATATCTCCGCTCAAAACCTTGAGCAGCCGGGCCAGGGCGCCTTCGTCCTTTCTAAAATCTATATTAAATTTTTTTGAAACATTTTTTAATTCAATTCTTAACATAAGCTATAACTTTTCCGCAAATTTATTTTTGTTTTTTTCAAATACAAATAAGCCGGCTAAAAATATTAAAATACTTATTAAACCGACTAAAAACATCCCATGAAAAACCGGCAAATTTTCGTAAATAATAATATCTCGTGATATTGAAGTAAAATGGTACAATGGGTTAAATTTACTGAGAGAAAAAAGCCACGTGCCTTTTGGAATCAGATAAAAAATAGGGGTTGCAAAAAACAAAAATCTGCCGATAACCTGCCAAATGTTATTTAAATCAATCAAATAAACGCCAATTGTCGCCAAGGCAAAAGAAACACCGAGTATAAACAGGAAAAAGAAAAAGAAAATAAAAGGATAAAAAATTAAAAAAACAAGATTTGCCTTGTAAACAACCATAAAAATGGCAAAAATTATTATTTCAAAAAGGTGGGAAAAAGCGTACTGAAAGGCGTTGGATATCACAAAGGCCTCGGGGTTTATCTTAATCGATTTTATAAACCCTGAATTTAAACTCATTGAGGATGTTGCGGAAGTAGTTACTGCCAAAAAAAAGTTATACATTATAAGGCCCAAAAAAAGATATAAGGGATATTGGTCTATGGACTTTTCTGAAATCACCCCGCCTAAAAATAAAAGAATAACAAAAAATGAAAGAGGCTCCAGCAAGTACCAAAAAACCCCCAGATAACTTCCCTCGTTTCTCAATTTGAAATGAGCCGCTGCAAGAGAAAAACTCAAAGATAGCGTTTTTTGAATATTCTTTAATAAAATTTCCAATTTCTCCACGTTTATTGGTTAAATTTGTAAAGCGTTAATCCTTCGGCTGAGCTTTTATCAATTTCTTGAAAATTCGGACAAGAAAAGGCCGATGAATAAATATAGTCTAAATTTTTTTCTTTTGCAAACTGCGATTTATTACCGCAGTCAAAACCCATAAATTGCTGATAAATGACGGGATTTTCAGAATACATTGTTATTGTCCCGCCTTTTGTTATTATCGGATAATTTCCCGTGGTAATTCCGATTACTGTCCCCTTCCATGGGATGCTGAAAAACCTTTTTTGCTTGATATTTTTAAATATTCGCAGATCCTCGCTGGTTAGGTAATTGTTGGCGGGTGCCATGGGAATGGAATCCGCCTTTATTTTGGAATTGCTAAGAATTAAATTTCTCCAACCCTCGCTTTGCGTATAAAATGGCAAAAATAAAACAAACAAAATAAGCGTACAGACTTCGGCATACTTCAAAAACATGCCGATATTCTTAAATTTTGAGCCTAAATATTTTTTCGCCTCCTCCATGCCGAATCCGGAAACAATGCATGCCAAAATAGATGTAAAAAATACAGTTCTTTCAAAACCTATAATGAGCCTATGGACAGAAAACATGTATATTGCCCAGAGCCCAACCCCAAGAATGAGCTGAAAAAACAGCCATTTTTTATTTTTATATATAAAATATGCGCCCAAAAAAGCAAAGGCTATCGCCCACCACGGAATTATGCTGTAAAAATTAAACTGCGGAATAAAACTTCCCGTAAAAGAATCATAAAATAAATTTGAAAAAATATATTTTAAAATTTTAGCGGCCGGAGAAAGCATCAAAATTATAATGGCAACCGCTGAAATGGTAATAAAAATCAATGAAAACTTCAAAATTTCCGGCAATTTTTCTTTTACCTCTTGAAATCTCAAAAAATAAGTTAAAAGCCCTACCCCGGAAAAAATAATGAGCGGAGGGTAAAAAAGAAAAATAAATAAAAATGCCAAAAGCCCCAGCTTCCACTTGTTTTGAGATAAAAAACAAAACTCAATCAAAGAAAAAATAATGCCCATTGTTACCGGAATTAAATTCCAAATTCCGGGCAAATTTGAGGTAGAAACGATATATAAAATTGATAAAGCCGAAATAGCCGAAACAAATTTCGGTAAGTTGCAAAACCTTAAAAACAAATAAGCCAAAACTATTAAAAGCGTATTAAAAAATACTGAAAAAATAGTGTATTGAGTAATAGGATCAAAACCCAACAAAAGCATAATCCCGGCCAAGAAAGAGTGAAAAAACATCTCAGGATCCATAAAAAATGTACCGTCAAATGGATTTTTCAGCGGTAAAGAATGGTTGTTTATTGATTCTTTAACCAGAGAAACCGCATACCACTCGTCTGAAAAGTAAGGATAAACATATTGCATATTCTTAACTTCGTGGTATTGAAAAAGCTGGTCTTCAACCATGCTGAATTTTCCGGTGTAATTATAATGCACTTGAAAAAGGCACAAAAAAGAAATTGAAATTACCAGCAAAAGCACCCAGTCTATTTTACTCAGCGAGGCAATAAACTTTTTGCAGGCCTTGGTCCACTTGTGCCGCAGGCACAAAGGGGGTTGCCAACAGCCGAAAAAAAGTTTGTTACCGAGCGTAATAAACATTACTAAAATTAAAACTATATTTGCCGCCAAAATTACCCAGAAATAAAATATCCCAAAAGTTTGCGTTAAAACTGCCAGTAATGTCTGGAATATAATAAAAAATAGCAAAAATTTAACAAATCTTATCATATTACTATATTCTATATTGAATCTCGCTGTAAATCAAAAAGCGCATCCGAAAATAAGCGCTTTTTAATAAGAAATCTTTTTTATCAGTACATCCAGCAGGTTTTTAACGGCTTCTTGGGCATCATCTTGAGTTTGACTTTCGGTAAACTTTTCCCATAGAGTCAAAATGGTCGGGTCGCTCAAGTCTCTAACCGAATTTTCAAGTTTTAGCCTGTCCTCAAATGAAACTTCGTTTTTGGCCTTCAAAACCTTCTCTATAAAAAGGTTTGAAAAATTTATTATCTTCACATTCATTTGCTGGTTTCCCAGCTCTTCCTTAATTTTCTGATTTTCTGCTTTTTGCAGAAAGTACCCTATGCCAAAACCTATGTTCCCCAACACAAGAAGCGCGATTATAATTACAATAATTATTTTTTTCTTATCTACAATCATCGATACAAGCGTTTTTTCTTTGTTTAGAGGTATTATATTCCCTAAATACATGCCTATTAATTTTAAATTTTAAATTTGAAATTTTAAATTGCTACGGCTTTCCTTTCTCTTATGCGGTCTTTATAAAAATTATACAAAAGCATAAGAACAACTATAATCAACAAACATGTTTTCCAATCAATAAGATTTAAAAACCAAAACCTGGTCTTTAGCTCAATGTTAACATGCACCCCGCTTCCCTCTTTTACTTCAAAAGGCTTTCCGTCGTAGCTTATATATCCCGGAGCATCGACCTTTAAATAATAATAAC
>Ga0247841_10011449_pt1 | contig 11802 bp, 12 predicted proteins | sample LaCruzMarch2015__2_FD_192410 | JGI IMG/M metagenome (GOLD analysis project Ga0247841, IMG submission 192410) | Freshwater microbial communities from meromictic Lake La Cruz, Castile-La Mancha, Spain - LaCruzMarch2015_18m | ecosystem: Environmental > Aquatic > Freshwater > Lake | place: Spain...
GCTGCCGGTGCGCAGGCTGCCCGGCGTCGGGGAAAAGACCGGTAAAGTGCTGAAAACTATGGGCATTGAGACTATCGGCCAACTGGCGGATATGCCGGACGCGTCGTTCCGCAGCCGTTTTGGAGAGGGCATGGCCTGGCTGCAGCAGCATGCCCGTGGGACAGACGATAGCCCGGTAGAAGCGCATGGCGAAGCCAAATCCATCAGCCGGGAAACAACCTTCGAGAGGGACACCATGGACATGGCCTTCCTCAAAGCCAATCTGCGCTATTTCGCCGAGAAATTGGGCGCCGAATTGAGGGAGGCGGGCAAAAACGCCCGGACTGTGACGCTCAAGCTCAGGTACAGCGATTTTGTAACTGTAAACCGCAGCAGCACGGTCAGGGAGAGTACTAACCTTGATGATGCCATTTTCCAGTCCGCGGTCCGGTTGCTGGATAAAACTTTAGGGAATCGGTTCAAAGCGGTCCGGCTTATCGGGCTGGAGGTTTCCCACTTCACAGGCGGGCAAACGCAGCTATCTTTTTTCGATGCCGAAGCCAAGCGGCTGGAACAGCTTGACCGCGCTATCGACCGGGTGCGCGATAAATACGGCTTCGACGCCATCCAGACCGGCTATACGCTTGAATTAAAGCAGAAGTACGAGGGGAAAACGAGGGACAGGCGGTAGTTCACACAGTCTATATGAGCGGGTTTACTGCCGTTATCTCTGCTAACGATCCTTTATAAATATCTTTGCGGGAATAGGTGTCCCTGCTGCCACCCATATGGTAAGTTTTCAATATGATAGGTTTACCTGGTTTCTTATCGGCTGCGGCCTCTTTGTTTTTTAGCGGTTTTCGCATCGTTGTTTGCCCAACGCTTTAATAAGCTGGTTTCACGAATCAATAGTATTGTTTCCAGATTATTGTAAACGATAAATCCCATATTAAGCAATTAACATGATAATATTGACAAAACGCGCTTGCCCTTCATCTATTTATCATTGAAAGACTTGTATCCTTCACCTATAATACGAATACACAGGCAGGGGACAATGCAAATCATTGAAGGTCGCAACCCGGTAATTGAAGCTCTCAGGGCGGGACGCCCCATAAGCAGGATACTGATGGACAGGAATGCCCAGTTGCAGGGAGCGGCGGCTCAAATCCTTCAGTTGGCCAAAAGCAGGGGAGTGGTGGTTGAGCTGGTGGATAAGCAGATTATCGACAGGCAGAGTGTGACGGGTTCCAGTCAGGGGGTCATCGCCTTTGCGGCGGCTAAAGATTACGTGGGACTGGACGACTTATTCAACATATCGCGCGAACAACGGGAACCTGCCCTGTACCTGGTGCTGGATGGTATCGAGGACCCGCACAACCTGGGGGCGATGCTGAGGACGGCAGAGGCTACAGGTGTCCACGGCGTCGTGATACGTGAAAGGAGGGCGGTGGGCCTCACACCGGTGGTGGTCAAAGCCTCCGCGGGGGCGGTGGAATATATACCTGTAGCCATGGTGACCAATATCTCCCAGGCTATCATTGCGCTGAAAAAAAACAGTGTTTGGGTCACGGGGATAGATATGGCGGGAGAACAGCATTACAGCCGGGTGGATTTCAATCTGCCGACTGCCATCGTCATCGGGGGAGAGGGGAAAGGCCTGTCGGAACTGGCCAGGAAAAGGTGCGACCTGATAGCATCAATCCCAATGAAAGGAAAGGTCTCCTCGCTCAATGCCTCAGTGGCGGCGGCTGTGGTTATGTACGAAGCCTTAAGGCAGCGCACGCTTAAAAAAGCTTAAACACTTTTTTGAGCAGCCATATAATAATAAAAATAACCGCGATGACCAGCGCTATGTTGATCAGCCACCCAAGGCCAGGAAGGGGGATAAAGCCGATAAAGCCGAACAGCCACAGTACCAAAAGAACAATGCCGATGATCAATAAAATATTCATGGCTACCTCACTTATTAGTCGTTGACCATATTTCTGATAATTATTATAGCAGGAAAATTACGAGTTTTTTCATATTTTTGAGGATTTTTCGTGGGTGCCTGTGGCGAAATTGAAATATAATAGGTAAGGGGAGCATGAGTATAAGAGATTGTTTGGCCATATCACTGCAGGTGCTGCGCGCCAATAAGATGCGCTCCGGCCTCACCATACTGGGCATCGTTATCGGCGTCAGTTCGGTGGTTTTTATGATATCCTTCGGGCGCGGCCACGAGGCCAACCTGATGGCCATTTTCAAAAGCATGGGCGCCGACGTCATCTATGTCACCAGCGCCTCCCAGATGATGGACCAGATATCGGGCATAACACGCAAGCTGACCATGGATGATGCCGGGGCGCTGGCCAATACCAGCAGATTGCCGTCGGTGGCGCTCGTTTCGCCATTTACGGAGAAAATGGCTACTGTCACCTATGCCAACGAGAAGGCCAGCACGGATGTCATGGGTATGGTCCCTTCCATACGCCAAATAATCGAATACCCTGTAGAACGGGGGGTCTATATTTCGGACGCCGACGTGATGTCGGCGGCCAGCGTGGCCGTACTGGGGGCAACGGCGCGTACCAACCTTTTCAAGGATGAGGATGCCCTGGGGAAAAGTATCAGGGTGGACGGCCGCATATTCGAGGTGGTAGGCCTGCTTGAGGCCAAGGGCGGATTCCTGCCGGGCGCCGATGATTTCATTATGATACCGATAACGACCATGCAGGCCAAGCTGATGGGAGAAACAACCACGGAAGGACGCCCGGTGCAGACGATCGCTGTCAAAGCTATTTCTTCAGACCGTGTGGGTAGCGCCAAGGACGAGGTGATATCTGTCTTGAGACAGCGGCATCATATACGCGAAGGGGAATCAGACGATTTCTATGTCATGGATATGCGGGAAATCCTGGATAAGATGAAGCAGGCGCTGGAGGTCTTTCAACTTTTCCTGGCCAGCGTGGGCGCGATATCCCTGGTCATCGGGGGTGTCGGCATCATGAATATCATGCTGGTTTCGGTGACTGAACGTACACGTGAGATAGGCATAAGGAAGGCTGTGGGTGCAAAAAAATTGGATATCATGAAACAATTCCTCGTGGAGGCGGCTATCTTGAGCCTGGCGGGAGGGGTGATTGGCATATTTGTCGCTTTCATCTTTGTGCTGATGGTGACAGGCGTCGACGTGGGAGGCTACACGGTACAGGCGCCCTTTACCGCTGATATTGTGCTGCTGGCCCTGGGCGTGGCCACTTTTATCGGGATTTCCTCGGGGCTTTACCCGGCCTACCACGCTGCCGGCATGGACCCGGTGGAATCACTGCGCTACCAGTAGGAGGAGGTATCATGGCAAAAGTGGAAACCGAGCGCAGGGAGCGCACCTGTATCGTCCGTATTAACAGGCCGGAAGCGCGCAACGCCGTTGATGCCGAAACGGCCGGCCTGCTGGATGAGGCAGTAACATTATTCAAGAAGGACAAGGGATTGCGGGTCATGGTGCTTACCGGCGCGGGGGATATATCCTTCTGCGCCGGGGCCGACCTGAAATCAGCCAGTGGACTGGTGCTCAGGACGGGTGCGGATAAGTGCGGGCCGATGGGTTTCAGCCGGGTTATGGACGTTCAGAAACCGTCCATAGCCGCGGTCAATGGATACTGCCTGGCCGGAGGCCTGGAGCTGGCCTGCTGGTGTGATTTCCGCATTTCAGCCGCGAGCGCTAAGTTCGGTGTGGTGAACCGCCGCTGGGGAGTTCCCCTCATTGATGGCGGTACGCAGAGGCTGCCGCGCATAGTGGGGTTGGGCAATGCCCTCTACCTGATAGAAACCGGCGCAATGATAGATTCAGCTCAGGCCTTGCGGATGGGATTGATACAGGAGGTGGTCCCCGATGGGCAGGCACTGGAACGCGCGCTGGCACTGGCCGCCATGATGGCTGATTACCCGTGGGCCAGCCTGGTCAACGACCGCCGCGCCGCTTATGAAGGCCTGGCGCTGGGATTGGCTGAAGGCATCAGAAGAGAGAAGGATTTACACGCGGCGGACCTGATGGATAAGGAAATGCACGACGGGTTAGAGAGGTTTATCTCAGGCCGGAGGCCCCAGCCTCCTCAGTCCCTTGCTTAAAACGGGGTAAAAGCAGTTGCAGGGCGCTTATATAGCACCGGTTCTCAAGTTTTTGACCAGGCAAAGGACTCGGCTGCTTATCTCCAGCAGTTCGGTGATTACATAAGCTTCTTCCAATGTCATGCCCCTTGCGAAGCTGCCATGGCGGTGCACGATAACTACGGCGTGGGTTTTGAGCGCCTCTGCTATCTCATCCGCGAAGCCCCCCGGCGCCGGTTCCTTGCCGAAAGCTATGACCGGCACTTCGGGGATAAATATTTTTCCGGCTTCATCCTCGGGGTGGATGGTGCGCCTGACGAAAGAGAGGGCGACCGCGTGGATGGGGTGGCAATGTACGATGGCTTGGAAGGGCGCCTGTTTGTAAATGGCGCGGTGTACTGCCAGTTCTGACGAGGCTAACCCGGTACTGGCATCATCCTGGTCTACGCCTGTCTCAACAAGGTCCGTATCTGCAAGGTACCCGAGTTTGCTGCCGCTACGTGTGATGATGACCTTTTCCCCCTGCCTCACGCTGAGGTTGCCGCCGTGCACGGAAACCATGCCGCGGCTGTATAGGTCAAATCCCACCGCCTGGAACCGGGGCAAAAGTTCGTTAGTCACTTTTCAGCCTCCTCAAGTATGTTGAGAAACAGGGCGGGTTATTTCTTATTTGACGCGTTGAGCTTCTTCATCAGGCGGGACTTTTTGCGGGCCGCGGTGTTGGCATGGATAACGTTGCGCTTGGCCGCCTTATCCAGCGAGCTGATGGCCTCGGTCACAGCCGTGCTGGCTTCCTCGCCCTTCTTGGCCGCTACTAATTTTTCTGCCCGGGTAACCCTGCTCTTTACGCCGCTTTTAACGGCCTTATTGCGTTCCGCTTTCCTGGCGGATGACCTGGCTGATTTCTCTGCTGTTTTAGTCTTGGGCAATTGTGACTACCTCCTTTGATATCAGGGCCTGACGTTTATCTTTGCCTGCTGCGCTTTGGTGGCGTTAATCACGCCGCGCAGGGCCATCAGCCTGTTTAAAATACGATTCAACTGCGCTATATTCCTGATTTCAATCGTCGCAAACATCGTGAACACGTCATCACTGTACTGCGTATTCACACTGGTAATATTTATTTTCTCCTCAGCAACGGCTGTGGTGATGTCCCTGAGCAACCCGACACGGTCGAAGGCTTCTACCTGGATGTTCACCGGGTACACGTCCTCCACATGGCCCCAGCTCACACTAATCAGCCGCTCCTGCTCCTCCTCGTTTATAACGTTGATGCAGTTTCTGCGGTGTACTGTGATGCCATGGCTGCGCGTAATATACCCGATGATATCATCACCGGGCACCGGATGGCAACATTGGGCCAGATGGGTGAGCAGGTCGCCCACTCCCAGGACCTGTATGCCGGAACCTTTGTGCTGTGCCGGCGCTGCCGTCGGTTTGGCCTCATCCTCCCCGGCTGCCTCGCTTTCACCGGCCAACCTGGAGGCTATCTGGTGGGGCGTGATGCCGCCATAGCCCACCGCAGCCATGAAGTCGTCGGCGCTACCGAAATCGAGGCTACCGGCCAGGTCTTCATAGTTGGTTACCCCAATGCCCAGCCGCTTGAGCTCTTTTTCCAGGATTGTCCTGCCACGCTCGATGTTCTGCGTGCGCTCCTGCTTTTTAAACCAGGCGCGTATCTTTTCTTTGGCATGGGCGGTTTTAACGAAGCCGAGGTCGGCGTTGATCCAATCCAGGCTGGGCGCTTTCTCGGTCTTGCTGGACACTATCTCCACGATATCGCCGTTCTTCAGCTCGTAGTTAAGCGGCACAAGCTTGCGGTTGACCTTGGCGCCGATGCAGCGGTGGCCGAGGTTGGTGTGTATACGGTAGGCGAAATCCAGGGGTGTGGCCCCTTTGGGGAACGGCCTTATCTCCCCGAGCGGAGTGTAGACAAAGACCTGGTCGGCGAAAAAATCCTCTTTCAGGGACGTGAGGAATTGCTCGCTATCCAATGCGCTTTGCCAATCGACAAGCTGGCGCAGCCAGGATATCTTCTCCTCAAAATGCAGGTCGGGCCGGGCCCCTTCCTTGTAGCGCCAGTGCGCAGCCACGCCGTTTTCCGACATGCTGTGCATTTCATGTGTACGGATCTGTATCTCGAGAGGAGTGTTGCCTCCATCGCCGGTCATAACAGTGGTGTGAAGCGACTGGTAGCCGTTGTCCTTGGGATTGGCTATATAGTCGTTAAATTCGTCGGTAATGGGATGCCAGGTGTTGTGGATGATGCCCAGGACTTTATAACAGTCGGGCACCGTAGGCACCAGCACACGCAGGGCAAACAGGTCGTGTATATCGCCGAAACTCCTGCCGATGGCAGCGTACTTCTGTATCTTATTATGAATACTGTAGATATGCTTGGGCCGGCCGTAGACTTCGCCCTGGATGCCGGCTATGACCATCTCGTCGCGCAGTACTCGGGCTGCGTCATCGATAAAACCTTCGCGCAGTGAGCGCCTGACCGCTACCATGCGGGCGATTTCGTGGTATTGCTCCGGCTGAAGGTAGCGGAAAGACAAATCTTCCAGTTGCCATTTGATCTCCCACATACCCAGCCGGTGCGCCAGCGGGGCGTATATCTCCAGTGTCTCCTGGGCTATGGCAACCTGCCTCTCGGGGGCCAGAGCCTGCAGGGTATTCATATTATGCAGACGGTCGGCCAGCTTGATGAATACTACGCGCAGATCCTCGGCCATGGCGATGAGCATCTTGCGCAGGTTCTCAGCCTGGGTTTCCCGGCTGCTGACTGCGACATCGCGTTTCCATGCCAGCTTGCTCAGCTTGGTAACGCCGTCCACCAGCTTACTGACATCAGCCCCGAAGCGCTTTTCTAATTCGGAGACGGGGATGTTGCAATCCTCGGGCACATCATGTAAAAGTGCGGCAGCCAGGGTGGCAGCATCAAGCTGCAGGTCGGCCAGGGCTATGGCTGTTTGGAGGGGATGCTCAAGGAAAGGCACGCCGGATTTGCGCTTCTGGCCGTCGTGGGACTTGAGGGCAAAATCATAGGCAGCCTCCACGATTGCCAGCTTATCGGGAGGCAGGTACTCACGGGCCTTGCTGAATAGCGGAGTCGGATCCATGCTCTCACCGTTTCAACTGTATGATAAAGCATGGCTGTAACCCGTGGCAAATGTTTTCCGTATGAAATGTGATTTTAGTCATTTGCATGCCGTATCGGCAGGTATTATCATTTCTAAGTTAACGGTTCCAGATATTAATCAAGAGAAAAATAGCTGGTGGGGAAACCGTTAGATAATTAACTAAATACTTGGAGGTGCAAATTGAAGATTGTAAAACTGTGCCGTGAAGGCTCGTGCTGCCCGGCAGTCAGCGTTTTTGAGGACAAAGTCGAGATCGGCGAAGACGCCAATACCTGCGTCCTGACCCGTGACGAGTTTGAGATACTGAAAGAGAAGATACTCTCCAAAGAACTATAAAAAATAGTCTGATTTAATGAATCGGCCCGCCGACCCACCCGGCGGGCTAATTTTGTACCTGGATGCAGAACAGGGAATTTGAAGTTCATCACGCATAGCAGTATGCTTAGATGCTCGTTTTTCCGATATTTTCACTGAAAGGAACCCGTATGAGTATGAAAGCAGTCACCAACCTTGATGAAATCTTCCTGCCCCGCAGCGTTGCGGTGGTCGGAGCTTCGCCGACCGAGTTCTATACCTTTTCCCTGCTGATGGGGAAACTGCGCGATCACTTCTACCCGGTCAACCCGAATTACCAGGAGGTGCATGGACTTAAATGCTATGCCTCCGTTCTTGATATAGAGGGCCCGCTTGACTATGTTATACTGGCCCTGCCGGCCAGGCATGTATTGAAAACCGTTGATGAATGCATCCGCAAGGGCGTCAGGTGCATCCATGCTTTCACCTCCGGCTTCAGTGAAACCGGACTTGCCGGGGATATTGAGAGGGAAAGGGAACTCGCCACGTTGATTAAGGGCAGGGTGAGGATGATTGGCCCCAATTGCATGGGTGTATATTGCCCGGAATCCGGACTTTCTTTCCATCCCTCCTCCACCTTTATAAGCGGTCATATCGGCGTGATATCCCAGAGTGGCACCTTTGCGCAGGGCTTTATACACTCGGGCAAGTCGCGGAATGTGAATATCAGCAAGCTGGTAAGCTATGGCAATGCCATCGACCTGGACTGCCCGGAATTCCTCACCTACCTGGCGGATGACCCTGATACGCACGTCATCGCACTGTATGTGGAGGGTGTCAAAGATGGCGGTCCTGTCAGAACGGCACTGGCATATGCAGCTTCTAAAAAGCCTGTCATTGCATTGAAAGGCGGTGTGACCGAACAGGGTGGCAGGGTGGCCTCGTCACATACCGGCGCGCTGGCAGGTTCAGGAGAGACCTGGGCTGCACTCTTCAGGCAGACCGGTGTGGTGCAGGTTGACGATTTTGAAGACCTGCTCAACACGGTTATCTCCATGAGCGATTCACCTCTCCCTGCGGGGAATGGCGTATCCATCATTACCTACTCGGGCGGTTTCAGCGTGGTGCAAAGCGATATGTGCATCAAGGCCGGGCTGGAAGTGCCGCAATTCTCGCCGGATGCAGTCAAAAAATTACGCGAATTTGTACCAGCATCAGGCACTATGATCGGTAATCCGCTCGATGCATGGCAACTTTTCTATAAATATGGAGATAACGAAAAATCGCTGAAGGACGTTTTCCGCATAGTCGCAGCGGAAAAAGATGTTCATTCCATAATACTGCAATTTGATGTGATAAGGTTTATGGTAGGCATGTGGGGCAATAAAGTCGAAGAGCGTTTAAAAATCATTGCTGACAGGATGCTGGAAGGCTGTCTTTACGCACGCGATGAAAAAGGCAAACTGGTTTTGATAAGCATGTTCCTTGATCCCTACGCGGAAAACGAATTGGAGAGGAAGCTCAGCATTGATTTCAAGAGGCGCTGCGAGTCACAAGGATTTCCCGTTTATTCTTCACTCAGCGCGGCGGTCAAAACAATTTCCAATATGTACAGGTACACAATAATCAGTGAGGGAAGGCTGCTCAAGGCGGCGTAATGGGCATGAAGCCAACCGGGCATGTAGTGGTATTGGTCACGGCATCCGGCAGGGACGAGGCTGAGAAGATAACTGCTGCCCTGCTGGAAAGGAGGCAGGCTGCCTGCGTAAATATTGTACCTTCTGTAATTTCCCGTTTCTGGTGGAAAGGCAAGATAGATTCCGCGGATGAAGCATTGCTGATTATCAAGACCAGGCAAACAGCCATCACTGATGTTATTAAAACGGTGCAGATAAACCACAGTTACTCTGTCCCGGAAATCGTTGTGCTGCCCATAACCGGCGGAAGCGAAGCATATCTTAATTGGATTGCCGGCGAAGTGCCTGCATAGAAGCATCCTCTGGCATTTAGCACCCGGTTAATATATTATAATTGGCTTTAAAGAGGTGGCTGAATTTGTTTAAAGCACCGCGCGGGACCGCTGATACGATGCCGGAGGCGCAGCCGTACTGGAGCTACATTCATGATAAGGCGCTGGAGGTATGCCGTTTATATGGTTACAGCCGTATAAGCACGCCTGCCTTTGAGGACGCCGGCCTGTTTGCCCGCGGTGTGGGCGAAGGAACGGATATCGTTAATAAGGAGATGTATGTCTTCAAGGACCGCAGCGATAACGAACTTGCCTTGAGGCCGGAAGGCACAGCGTCGGTCTGCCGCGCTTATATCGAGCACGGGATGGATAACCTGCCCCAGCCGGTAAAGCTTTTCTATTTCGCTGATATCTTCCGTTACGAGAGGCCGCAGGCCGGGCGCTACCGTCAGCACCACCAGTTCGGCTGCGAGGCTATCGGCGATGCCTCCCCCATGCTGGATGCCGAGGTCATACACATGGCGCTCAGCATTTTTACCTCGCTGGGGTTGACCAATTTTTCCCTGCAATTGAATAGCATCGGCTGCCGCAAGTGCCGCCCGGGCCACCTGCTCAAATTGCAGGAATACTATGCGCCGCTCGTACAACAATTATGCGCGGACTGCCAGGTCAGGTTGGATAAAAACCCGCTGAGGCTGCTGGATTGCAAGCAGCCAGGTTGCCAGGTGGCAGCGGATGAGGCGCCCAAGAGCTCCGGCTGCCTGTGTGATGAATGCGGGCAGCATTTTACGTCTTTGCAGGATTACCTGTCTGCGTTGGGCGTAAAATATGCACTGAACCACAGGCTGGTACGGGGGCTTGACTACTACACGAGGACGGTCTTCGAGATACAGCCGGCCGAGGGCGGTTCACAGAGCGCCCTGGGTGGTGGTGGACGCTACGATGACCTTATTGCCACAATCGGGGGCAGGCCCACACCGGCCATCGGCTTTGCCACGGGCATGGAGAGGATAGTGCTTAACCTGGTGAGCCAGGGCATAAATGTGCCAGCGGCTGAAAAACCTCTCGTATTCATAGCCTGCATGGGAGGGAGCGCCCGGGTGGAGGCGGTCAAACTGGCAGCCGCATTGCGGGAGGCCGGGACCGCCGTGATAAGCTCTTCAGGCGAACGTAGCCTCAAAGCACAACTGAGGCATGCCAACGCGGCAGGTGCCAAATACGCGGCCATTATCGGGGAGGATGAAGTGAAAGCAGGCGTGGTAATGCTGCGCAACATGCAGACCGGCGAGCAGCAGCAGATGCCGCCGGATGAACTGCTGAAGCTGGCAGGTTCAGTACAATAAGAAACAGGAGTAAAGTCCCGGATGGATACGTTTGAAGCGATTTACAGCAGACGCAGTGTAAGGCAATATAAGGATACGCCGGTTTCCGATGATATGCTCAACAAGGTGCTGGACGCGGCACGATGGGCGCCTTCATGGGCCAATACGCAATGCACGCGTTACGTGGTGGTGAAAGACCCTGGTGTCAAAGCGAGGCTGGCGGAGACGGTAAATAAAGGCAATCCCGCCACAGAGGCCATCAAGCAGGCCCCAATGGTGATAGTTGCCTGCGCGGAGCTGGGTAAATCCGGCTATTACCGGGGCGCTATCGTCACGGACCGGGGGGAAGAGTGGTTCATGTTTGATGTCGGTATTGCCATGCAGAACCTGGCATTGGCTGCCCGTGCGCTGGGGTTGGGAACCGTACATGTCGGCTATATACCCGATTCGAAAAAAGTTGATGAGATACTCGGCCTGCCGGTTGGCGTGGTTTCCGTGGAGATGACGCCGCTGGGATACCCGGCCGCTGAAGCCAAGGCGCCGACGCGCAAGGAACTGGCAGATATCGTATTTTACGAAAAGTACGGCAAGCATTAGAATTAATCAGGGTTCCCGCTAAGAACTGCTCCGCCCGCTGCGGCCGAAACATCTTAAACTACTTCACCGCGCGGGCTGATAATTTTATATAGGAGGTCCATATGGCCAGGACGATCGCGGAAATCAACGAAAAAATTAAAAAAGGCCAGGCGGTCGTGGTCACTGCTGAAGAAGTGATCGGCATCGCCAAAAAGAAGGGTGTGGCAGCCACCATGAAAGAAGTGGATGTGGTTACCACGGGCACCTTCGGTCCGATGTGCTCATCCAGCGCCTACATGAACCTTGGCCATACCAGTCCGCGTATGAAAGTGGGCGGAGGCAGGGCATTTCTCAACGACGTTCCTGTTTACACAGGAGTGGCGGCGGTTGACGTCATCCTGGGCGCGACAGCAATGCCTGACGATGA
>Ga0247841_10011450_pt1 | contig 11801 bp, 10 predicted proteins | sample LaCruzMarch2015__2_FD_192410 | JGI IMG/M metagenome (GOLD analysis project Ga0247841, IMG submission 192410) | Freshwater microbial communities from meromictic Lake La Cruz, Castile-La Mancha, Spain - LaCruzMarch2015_18m | ecosystem: Environmental > Aquatic > Freshwater > Lake | place: Spain...
TGAACGGAGTGCGGGAAAACCGTATGGAAACGTTGTAAACTGGCGTCTTGAAACGCCGTTTCCGGAGAAGATCGCGAAGACCAAAGTCACACCGATCTCGCCCAAGGCGATGAAGGATGTCGATCTGGTCTTCTCTGCACTGCCGGCAGAGATCGCGCTTGATGTAGAGAACGAGTTTGCTGATGCGGGAATAGCGGTATGCAGTAATGCAAGTTCCCACCGCATGGAACCCAATATTCCGCTCGTTGTTCCCGAAGTGAATCCCGAACACCTAGGTCTTATTGATGTCCAGCGGGATTCCGGGAGGGACGGGTTTATTGTCACAAACCCGAACTGTTCGACCATCATGCTTGTTTCGGCACTAGCGCCGCTCAAAAAATTTTCCTGGACGGATATACGGGTGGCGACCATGCAGGCGATCTCCGGAGCCGGGTTTGCCGGTGTAGCAGCGATGTCGATTTACGACAATGTCATTCCCTATATCGGCAAAGAAGAGGAGAAGATGGAGACCGAGACCCGGAAGATCATGGGTACACTAAAGGGCAAGAAGATCATAAACGCTCCGTTCACGGTAAGTGCCAGTTGTCACCGGGTGCCGGTCATCGATGGACATACCATGGCGGTCTGGGTCGATATCAAGGAACCGGTGGATGAGGTCAAAAAAGCATTTCGCACGTACAAACCCCCGATCAAAAACCTCCCGACACAGCCCCCCGAATCGGTACACCTGTTTGACGATGACGATCGCCCGCAACCCCGCCTGGACCGGATGCGCGGCAAAGGGATGACCGTTTCTGTCGGAAGAGTGCGTGAGGGTCTCCGTTTCATCGCGATGGGGCATAACACTATCCGTGGCGCTGCAGGTGCAAGTGTACTGAACGCAGAACTGATCACAAAGAAGAAATATCTTTAAAAATCTCGTGAGGGAGCCATGCAGCAGACTAAAGAGAACACAGTGTTCGTTGGTAACAAACCCGTCATGAACTACGTCCTTGCAGTAGTCACACAGTTCAATAATGGTGCCGAAGAAGTCGCGATCAAAGCCCGTGGGAAAGCCATATCGCGTGCGGTCGATACCGCCGAGATCTCGCTGAACCGGTTTCTGGAAGGTGTCGCAAAAAAAGAGATACTCACTTCAACCGAAGTGATCGATACCGATTCCGGAAAAACAAATGTATCCAGTATCGAGATTATTCTTGCAAATAAAAAATAATCTTTTTCGCGCCCCGGTTTTTCAGTGCTGGTGATTCTGATGGACTGGTTTTTTCGCGTGGTTCGATTTTCTTTCAACTGCCAGGAAAAATCTCAATATAGTGTGTCATACCGCAAAGAGCATCACAGGCGGGATCACAACGTGAAAATGAGGTAGCGGTTTACAAATCCCGTACGAAAATATCCGTAATTTGAGGTTATTTTAGTGCGTTCATGGGGTTATAATCCAGCCTGATCACCGGGATTATGGTTCACGAGATGATCGGCTCCAGCCAGCGTTTGTCTTTTTGCCACTCTGCCAGAGATGATGGTTCAGGAACCGCTGGAACCATCAGGTTCGATGAAATAAAATCACCACAATGAATTTAAGGGGGATCTTCAAAATTATAGTGTCATGAATCTTCACGCCATAGCGCTGTTCCTTCTTCTACTGGGAGGTTTGGTAGCACCAGTACTGGCAGTGAATGATCAACGGTATAGTTACATCACCGTAGAAGATATCACTATTCAACTCGACAATGGGACCGCCATTGTTAATGTCAATTATTCTGTTGATGAAGGGACACGGTTCATCTTTTTCCTGCTGGGTAAACAGGATCTCAAAAACAAACTTGTGACAATCCTCAATTATGACGATGCCCAGGTGAGACGGATCAATCTCTCGAATGCCGAGTTTGTCATTCCTTCTGCTGCACATTCATATGGCAGTGGCATCTACTGGTTCCCTTCTCATCATTTCAATGTCGTCATCCCCAGGCTCTCTGTCCAGACCCCGCAGATCACCCGGACATTCATTGACACGGACCAGTTCCCCGACGGGATCGGGTTCTTTGGCGATGCCCCGGTTGTCCAGTAAAATGAAACGATTACCATTACCGGAATGATCGAAACAGACACCCAGTTATGAAATCTCAAAACCACGACGTGTTATCATCGACCGGATATATTCATCCGTTCTGGTAATGAAACAATTCTCTTACGTTTCTGTGACACCATTCGAAAAGGGATACGTATCAGGCTGGCTTGTACGGAGTGTTTGGGAACGCTCAGCATGTTGCACTAAAACCGTAAAAGCCTGTTTGCAATGGTGAGACTGAACCCTAGGCTCATAGATGTTTTTGGTATCTGTACAATGATTCGGATAATCCCTGCCCGTGAGAAAAAAAAGATCAGATGACTTCGATGATCCGTTGTTTCTCTCTCTCTGCCATCTTCTTATTGATCACATATTGAACGATGACTCCCGCCACAGCTGACGCGAGTCCGAGGATCGTCGAATACATGATATACCTACCAGCGGCACTCAATTGCAGGGAAAAATCAGACACTCCGGAAACCGAGAGGATATACACGCTTGCCCCGTACAGGATGAGCCCGACCGCAGTCACAAAGAACGGGAACACGATTACTTTCCCGAGTCTTTCCCGCTCATTGAGATATACGTCAATAATGATACCGACCGATGTGACCAGTCCTGCAACGATAAACCAGACAATCGCGCCATAGATAAATGTCATTAGGTATAAAAGAACCCCGAAACTCCCGTCCGCTGCATAATATTTGAGTACCGTAAGAAAACCCATTGTGAACCCGATCACGCCAAGCAGGATCGTGATCGTATATGTGATAAACGAGAACCTCCCCCGCGAGAGTGAGACCCGCAGCGCGTCAATGATGCTGTGGAAGATTTCATCGAAACCGAACCCTTTGTACAACATGTACAAACCGATCACCCCGACAACGATAATCGTGGCAGTGCCCGGATATCCAAGGAGAAATGCACTTGCGTACAGGAGCATCGCAAGACCGAGTGGTACGAACACCATACGTGAGATCTTCGGATCGTCGAGGAACTTTTTAAGGATATAGTAGGTGCCCTCAAGGTTCGGCATCTGGTTGACGATCACGCGCCGTATGCTTGATACGGGAAGCCGGGACTGGATGATGGGGATGACATATTCGTCCTCAGCCCCATCGGAGACGAGGATGCAGCTTGTTGGGTGGGTTTCGCGTGTGACCTGTTCGAGACTTGTGGCAATCCGCCGGTCCCCTTCGATCATGTGCAGGTGATTACCTGCGACAACAGCGACAACTGCCTCTTCCCCTTTTGCGATCAATTCGTCGTAAATCTTTACCGCCTGGAAGATTGCGTTGAGATCCGAGTCTTCAGGATCCGCAAGGGCTAACCTGGTCGCAGCACTCAGGCAGGCTTCACGCCCAAGGACGGGACTTTCGATCTTTGCCTTCCACCCGATGTCATCATCACGATCTACGCTCAAAACGAGCGTCCGGCTTACTGTCATTCGTATAGATAAAATCGCAGTAAATCTATTAAATTATTGTCCACGTAAAAAACCGTTCATAAACATTCCCGGGATCCGGAATATGCCTGTAAGGTAGCGTGCGTGCCTGGAGTGGAACCGGTTCAGAAGTGTTTCTGCATTAAGATAAAAACGGAACAAACAGTCTGGTTTAAAAAAATATATTATTATACTTCAGATAAGTTTTGAACGCTGGAGGAGCAGGATGTCGTCGGTTGTCAGTTTTTCGCCTGCACGGAAATTCTTGAAGAGGTGTTCTGCTTCCTGTCGCACTGCCTTCTGCTCTTTTGTGACCTTGACCTTCTTTGTCTTCTTGCGGAGACCAGAGATTACCTTGTCGTAGTCGCGCAGTTCCTTCTGGCACGCGATAAATGACTTGTGTTCGGCGTCTGCGGATTCCTGTGCCTCGACAAAACACTTGTGCGCAGTATCAGCAGATTCACGGGACTTGTCGGCTTTCCGGTAGGACTCCACCATCAGGTCGTGGTGTTTCTGGGCGAGTTCTGCCACTTCTGTCACTTTTGCATGGAGATCGGATGCCTGCTTCCTGAAATCCCGGGCAGAGGTGATCTTCGTTCGCATCTCCTTGTTCTGCTCAAGTTCTGCCTCCTGCTCTTTGACCTGACCCTTCATCTGCTTGATCTTCTCGATGAGCTCGCGTTCCTTATCGGTGGTGAAGACCTCGGTCTGCTGGCGGTACTCCATGTATTCTATCTGCTTCTGGAGCTCCTTGATCCCCCGGTTCTTCAGCGTGCCGTGCTCTTTTTTGAACGCTTCGATATCTTCAAAGAGAACATTCGCCTGATCGTTCAACTCGTTGCGCTGCGCTTTTAGGTCCAGGACTTCCTGGTTGTACTTGTCTCGGAGATCCTTGTTCTTCTGCGCTTCTTCAACAAACTCGCGAGTCTGGTTATTCAATGTATTGCGCTCACGGGCAGACTTGCTTGCAGTGGCATTGAGCTCATTTCTAAGATTTTTGTGCTGTTCAGATTCGGCGAGAATCTTCTTTCTTTTTTCCATCAGGTCATTCAACATGCGTTACCACTCCTCATCTGAAACCCTGCAGGGGATATGCTGAACAACACAAGAGAGTGAAATACTCCATGGGAACATTTGAAACAGTTTCCCAAGCTCTCTCGCATAACTGCTCTGCATGCAGGATGCAGGGCGAAAAACATCAGAAAAGGATTGTCGGTGAAAATTCGGATAAGACTTCACAACAAAGTCTTTGTTCGACAGACGGTTCATGATGTTCAACTCCCGGTACACGGTGTGACCTGAATATATGGTCTCACCCACATTCTCCCTGCAAAGGTTAGATCGAATGTACTATATTTTAAAGGAAGGGCGCATTATTAAGTATTTCGCCGGAAATTCGGGGAGTGCCGGCAGGGTTTGATAAAAAGACAATCCGGAACGGGTTTGATCTTCTTACCCTGTATAGTTGCAAAAAGGATGTTGGTAATGGATGAACCAACAATTCCCCGCATCATTGGGAAGAATGCTTTTTGAAACGTTTTGTATCAGATGTGTGTAGTGACAATATTAGTTGACCCAGTCGAGAGTTCCCCCGCTTGGCTGATCCCGTGAGGACGTGCGCCGGCTCTGTGGCATCTCAACCGGTTTCGGGTTGGCACGTTTGTTCTCGATATCATTGATCATCGTCTTGTAGGACTGGCGCGTGCCGAGGATCTGCGCGCTCTTGACGCCGGTCATGATTGCGAGTACACGGATCTTTCCTTCCATGTCACTTCTCACGCGGGCGCCCCAGATCACATCAGCATGGGGATCGAGTTCGTACGTCAGCGAGGTTGCGACCTCTTCTGCATCCTGCAGGGTTAGATCGGTTCCACCGGTGATGTGGATGAGACTTCCGGTTGCGCCACGGTAATCAATATCCAGCATCGGGTTGGACAGGCATTCGCGAACAACGCTCTCGGCTTTGTTCTGCTGCTTCGATTCCCCGACAAGCATGACCGCAACGCCACCCTTTGACATGATCGCGCGGACGTCGGCGTAGTCAATGTTGATGAGTGATGGTTCTGTAATCGTCTCAGAAATTCCCTTGACGGTCTCACCGATCAGCTGGTCCATTACAGAGAATGCCTGCCCTAACGGGAGGTTCGGTACAAAGTTCTTCAACCGGTTATTATCGAGAACGATCACCGAATCAGCGGCTGCCGCGAGTGCTTCGAGACCTTCTTCGGCACGGATGAGTCGGGCTTTTTCAACCTGGAACGGGTAACTGACCATGCCGACCACAATCGCACCCTGCTCTTTTGCAATCTGTGCAACGACCGGGGCGGAACCGGTACCGGTACCTCCTCCCATACCTGCTGTGATAAAACAGAGATCAGCGGATTCAAGGATTGCTTCCAGGGTCGGACGAGCCATTTCAGCGGCACGCTTACCGACATCCGGATATCCTCCTGCACCGAGACCCTTGGTCAGGGATTTTCCGATAAGAATCCGTTTGTCCGCCTGGATCATGTCCAGGTGCTGCTTGTCTGTGTTGATTGCAATCGTCTCAGCACCGGCAACACCCATATGGTGAATACGGTTTACGGTGTTGTTTCCTGCTCCACCACACCCAATGATGACAATTCTGGGCTGCCCCACAAAGTCATCATCAGTTGCATTTGCACCGGGCTTGTTGATCTCTTTCTCCAGCTCGGCGTTTTTTAACGCATCGTTAATTATGCTCTGCATTTCTACCCTCTCATACTTTGAATGAAACCTGGTCGTTGTCCTTGATGATGCGGCTTGCTCGTTTTTCAACAAGCTCACGAACAGCTGCCCGCACTGCTTCTGAGGTGCTCGGATATTCGCCAGCATCCACCATCTGCTGGAGCAGACTGATCTGCTGTTCTGGCAACCGTAACGTGATCCTTTGCATCATCATTTCTCTCAATTCTGACATATGTCAGCCATCTGTCATTCATATGTCAGACATAGAGAATTCGTATGTCTGACTAACCAGATAAACCAAAATGAAACACGAATGTATAAAAACTTTCTTCTTTGATTCTTTCCGTCAGACAAAAACGAATTTATCAGTATAGAGCACAGTAAATGACGAAATACGGGATTTCTTATGGCTGTTGATCTTCCAAAACGTGTGGTGCATGGGGGAACCGGGAAGAGGCAGCAGGAAAAAACCCACAAAACCGTGCTGGATTTCAGCGCGAGCATCAATCCGTTTCCTCCGCAATTCAAATGGGAATGCACGCCGGAATGCCTGACGTATTACCCGGACAATAATTATACCCGGTTAAAAGAGCAGATTGCATTGACGTTCGGTTGCAATCCGGACGAGTGTTGTGTCGGGAATGGATCGATAGAACTTATCCGGGTGTTCTGCTCTGCTGTGCTATCCTCGGGGAAACAGTACTCGGTTGAAACACCCACATTCGGGGAGTACGAACTGTCCGCGCAACTTTCCGGTGCTACGCGGGCACAATCCCCAACAGATGCCGCAGTCTCGTTTATCTGCAACCCGAACAATCCCACCGGGCATCTGCGCACAAAAACCGAAATGCAAAAGATCCTGGAAGGGTCCGCTTGCGATCAGTTCCTGTTTGTCGATGAAGCATTCATCGAACTGGCAGCACCGGACGAGAGCCTTGTCGATGTGAAAGATGATCGCCTGTTCGTCCTGCGGTCCCTGACTAAAAGTTTTGCTGTTCCCGGGCTCCGGTTCGGCTACGGGTTTGGCAATCCGGCACTGATCGAAAAGATCGAAACTGCCCGCCCGCCGTGGAGCGTAAACGCGTACGCGGAAGCCTTTGCGTTACAGGCATTCCGGCACATGGACGCACTTGACCGGTCCCGCGAGTTGATCGGCGCTGAACGCACCTGGCTCTCCCGGCGATTATCCGCGATGGGATTTTTATGTTACCCGTCATCTGTCAATTACCTGCTTGCCGGGTGCGGGCATGCGGCGACGCCACTGGTTCACAAACTTGAACAACTCGGCATCCTCGTCCGGGACTGCACATCCTTCGGGTTGCCTTCCAGTATCCGTATCGCTGTGCGGACACGGGAAGAGAATACGCAGCTCATCGAGGCGCTCTCCTCATGCGTGCAGTGATCATGGCAGGAGGCGCAGGAAGTCGTCTCAATCTTGGTGAAAAACCACTCGTCTTGTGCTCCGGGCGTCCGATGATCTCGTACATTGTGGATGCCTTCTGTAATGCCGGGCATGAACCGGTTGTCGCTGTCACCTCCCTCACACCCATGACCCAGAACTGGTGCCGGGCGCAGGGGATCGCCTCCTTTCGGGCGAAAGGGAACGGCTATATTCCAGACATGATAGAGGTGGTCACCGCGCTCGAAGAGACACTTCCGCTTTTTGTCTGCGTCTCCGATATTCCGTGCATCACCCCCGATCATCTCCACACCATCGAGACCGCATACCGGGCATCAGGAAAACCTGCCTGTTCGACATGGGTTCCGGAAACCCTCCTCGCACACGGTTCCGGGACTACCTGTTACAGCCAGCCCATCAACGGGATCCTGGCGTGCCCGGTTGGTATGAATATCCTCTTCGGTGACCGGATCCTGGAAGAACAGGACGAACTGCAACTCGTGCTCTCCGATCCCCGGCTTGCGATTAATGTCAACACACGGGCGGATCTGGCAAGAGCAGACCGGTTTATTAACCGCCGGCATGAACCGCTGGATTAACAAGGTATCCGACATGGTCCGGACGATCGGCAAAATGATCCAATACCTCACAATTTGTGACATTCCAACAAAAACAGGCTCAATTCTGCCATTTTTTAATAATAATGCATATTAAGGATCTCAACCAAGTAGTATTCATTATGGTGGAGTCTCAGGAGATAGAGCTTGAAGGTCATATTATCGATTCCGGTATCATGACCCAGCTCTTCGATAAGGTCATGGACATGGGGGGGAATTTTGAGATCCTCACCTTTGATATCGGTAAGAAAAAGACCGATCATAGTTACGCCCGGCTCCGGATCGCGGCATCGAGTCATGAAAAACTGCGTTCCATCCTCTCCGAGCTCCACCGGCTTGGCGCACGTCCCCTGGAAGTGAACGATGTCAACCTGGTCCCGGCAGAAGGGAACCGGATCGTGCCCAAGGGATTCTACACCACCACCAATCACCCGACGCAGGTAAAATTTGACGGAGAATGGATTCCTGTTGAAGCGATCGAGATGGATTTTTTAATTGTGATCGATCGCGAGAAGAAACAGGCACGCTGTATGTCGCTTGGGAAGATCAGAAAAGGAGATCTGGTGGTTGTCGGTGAAGACGGCGTCCGCGTGAGTTATCCGGAACGTCCCCGTGCAAGCAGCACATTTGAGTTCATGCACGGGACGGTCTCATCAGAGCGCCCGAGCGAGACGTTGATCGCCCAGATTGCAAAAGAGATCCTCGAAGTCCGTAAAAAGAACGGCAAGATTGCGCTTGTGGGAGGTCCGGCGATCATCCATACGGGAGCTGACCGGACGCTCGCAGAGATGATCCGGAAAGGGTACATCGATGTCCTTTTTGCCGGTAACGCGCTCGCCACCCATGACATCGAGTATAACCTGTACGGCACCTCGCTTGGCATGGACATCTCGACCGGAAAACCGGTGATGGGTGGGCACCGGCACCATCTCTACGCAATCAGCGAGATCATGCGAGCCGGCTCGATCAAGAGTGCGGTTGAGAAAGGAATCCTGTCGAGCGGGATTATGTACGAGTGTATCCGGCACAATGTCCCGTTCGTTCTCGGGGGTTCAATCCGGGATGACGGACCCCTCCCGGATGTGATCACGGATGTGATGGAAGCGCAGGATGCGATGCGCCGGCATATCAACGGGTGCCAGATGGTGCTCATGATAGCGACACTTCTGCATTCCATCGCGGTGGGCAACTGTCTTCCCTCAAAGGTGAAGACGGTCTGTGTCGATATCAACCCGGCGTCCCTGACAAAACTCATGGACCGGGGCACCATGCAGGCGATTGGTGTCGTCTCCGATGCCGGGACGTTCCTCCCACTCCTTGCGAAACAGCTCGATATCCAGAGCAGCACGAAAAAAATAACCTGATCCTTTCAGCAACCGGCGGGAAACCGAAGTGAGTTCCCATGCATGTAAAGCACCGATCCCTGTCGGTACATTTTTTTAACACCGCACACTGTTCTGTCTTGAATGTCTGGACACTCTGCACTCGAACCGTTCAAAAATTTTTACTACGCTCTCGCAGATCTTTTGAATGCGTGTCCCGTCTGAACACAAATGGTTCTACGTTTTTTCCGTACGATGTTTTTGAAAAATCTGGTAATCTTCTTTTTTCATCTGCCCGCTCGGCAGTAGGCGCCAGAGTATCCCGGCGGAACTAAAAAATGGTATCGGGCAGTGCGCTGAAACGATGGATGGTTTCCGAGCGCTGCGACATCACCGGGTCAATGGCATCGCGTACGGTTTTTCGTTATTGAGCACATATTCCCATTCCTGTTTGCAGGTACATTCGGTCTCCATGAGCGCATCAATCAGGTCCCGGTCCGCGTTCAGGGTATAATCCCGGATGCCTTTGACGATCTCATAATCGCATTTCCCGCAGTTATGGGGTCCCCGTTGCTGTCCGCCTCCCAGCGGATCGCATGCCACATAGACCGGGGCGTCCTGTAGGATCGAGAGCACGCTCCATAGATAGGGAGGTCGATAGGCGTGCTCGCGCCAGTACCGTTCGAGCTCGGTCCGGCGCTGGACGGTGCAGGGGTTCATGGAGATGACGTCAGCGTGACGGGACGCGTCTGCAATTGAGGTCTTCATGTCTGCCACTGCTTCACCTTCCGTGAGAAAGAGGGGTTTAAAGAGAAGATATGCTTTGACACCGGCACCGGCAGTATGTGCAACGGATGCCGCGCGGGTGAAGTCCGAATAGGTGAACCCCTTGTCGATGCACTTTTCCCGGATCACATCGTTTGTTGTCTCCAGTCCGATGGCGCAGTATAACGGGGTCTTGTGACTGCCATCATCCACACGGTCGATAAACTGTTTGAGTGTGTCCGCCTGGACATATTCCGGGCGGGTCTCGGCAATGACGATCTTGCCACGGAATGCGGTGGCAGCAGCATCCAGAAAATCCGGCGGGACTTCAGCCGGATCAAAAAAACTTCCCGAGGTAAAGATCTTCACCATCGGAAATTCGGCAAGAGTATAGTTCTGCACAACCCACGCGAGCTGGCGGTGCAGCAGGTGTGCCAGTGCATCGGTTGACTGCTTTTCGTACCGCTCGTTCCGGTAACTGCACATCCGGCAGCGAGACCAGGAACACCCGGCAGTCTTGAAGATAATGGTGAGACAGTCGAGAAGCTCATTCCCGTACCGCTCTTTTCCCCGCCAGGAAGCAAGCGGTTTAAGAACGTCTTCAGAAATCATTAACATCCTTTATATTGATCTTGTACATAGATGAAGAAGATCGTCCTGATCCTGATGGGGCTTGTATTTCTCACCGGGAATGTAGCCGCATATCAGGTCAACATCGATGCGCCGGATTCTCTTGCGGTAGGAAAACCTCTCATTGTCACCGGGACGACCACCTATGGCATTGGAACACCGATCGATGTCGTGCTCTCTTTTCAATTGACCACCAGTACTGAAGTCCAGCGGAGGATCGCTTATGTGCAGTCCGATAAAACCTTCAAAGTGGTATTTGACACGACAGACTTGAAGAAAGGCACGTACAAGGTGGAGGTTCCCGTGTACGGGCAGGGGGACTCGGTTACAATGGTACTCGTGAACCTTATGGACCGCTCCGATGAGATCCAGATCTCGTCCCCCACCGAACAGTATTTTGACGGCAAACTGTATCTTGCCGGAACGATCTCTACTGATGCCAACTCCGGTTTCCAGATCGAAGTGTCGGATGAGAATTATGCCAATGTCTTTGGTCCTACCTATATCAATACCAATTATCTCGGTGTCTTCAGCGTTGATATCCCCATTTCGGCTCCCGGTGAGTATGAAGTGATATTCACCGATGCAACCGGGTATATCGGCTCCCGGATCTTCACGGTTGTCGGGCAGGATGCCCCTTTTGCAACCGTCACCACCATTCCACCCACGGTCTCAATCCTCTCCGCGCATGGCAGATCCTCGCGGGACAACCCGGTGTATTTTGTTGTCAAGCCCACGTATGGCACGGTCACACTCTATACCTCGAAATCTGTGGACTGGGTGGTTGAATATATTGATGAACGCGGCGTCCTGCACATGGTCAATGAAGAAGGCGAGGTGAACCGGG
>Ga0247841_10011451_pt1 | contig 11797 bp, 13 predicted proteins | sample LaCruzMarch2015__2_FD_192410 | JGI IMG/M metagenome (GOLD analysis project Ga0247841, IMG submission 192410) | Freshwater microbial communities from meromictic Lake La Cruz, Castile-La Mancha, Spain - LaCruzMarch2015_18m | ecosystem: Environmental > Aquatic > Freshwater > Lake | place: Spain...
ATTTTTTATGTATATTCAATGAGAAAAACCACTGACAACCAATGTTTCTTCATTAAAATACGGGGAAAACACTTTACAGAATCATCGCAAAATTATAAATATTTTTTACCTGAACGAATATTTCGTGCGATTTGTTTACATCTGGAAAGTATTCTGCTGAAACTGAAACAGGAACCCTGTTTTGTTTAATTTTGCCGTGGCCAGAAAATCTGACAACATACAGGTGATATTTTGGCGCACAAGGCAACTTAGCCATACCAATCTGCAATGCAAAACCAATCGACAACCCGGGATGCCGGACATAAACCAAATGCATGTTACCACTGCGGGGAGGATTGTGGCGCAGCCCCCGTAACCGTGGATGAAAAACTATTTTGCTGCAACGGGTGCAAAATGGTTTTTGAAATTCTGAGTCAGAGCAATGCCTGCAATTATTACAGTTTTGAGACCCATCCTGGTATCAGGGGAGCCAACACTGAGGTCGGCAACCGTTATGCATATCTTGATAACGAGGAGATCCGCAGCGAAATGCTTGAGTTTTCGGAAAATGGGGTTAGTAAGGTCAAATTTTTTATACCGGCGATCCATTGCAGTTCATGTATCTGGCTTCTTGAGAATCTCCAGCGTTTGAATACGGGCGTGATGCATTCATCGGTCAATTTTGTCAGGAAGGAGGTTGTCGTCACCTTTCATGACACGCAAATATCCTTGCGGCAGCTGACAGAATTACTGGTCTCCATTAATTATATCCCGCAACTGACCCTTGATTCACTCCAGGGAGGAGCCAAACGAAAGATCAATCGCGGGATTTACTACCGGCTAGGCGTTGCCGGGTTTTGTTTTGGAAATATAATGCTTTTCAGTTTTCCGGGATACCTCAGTGTGAATGATACTGTTGAAAATTTATTGCGCCAGAATTTTGGATTTCTCAATATTCTTTTTGGGATCCCGGTAGCATTTTATTCCGGATCAGTTTTTTTGATATCTGCCTGTAAAGGATTGAAAAAAAAATTTATAAGTATTGATGTTCCCATCGCAATTGGTATCCTGGTGCTGTTCTTCAGGAGTGTATATGAGATTATTTCCGGAACCGGAGGTGGATTTATGGATTCACTGGCAGGGCTGGTCTTTTTCCTCTCTGTTGGCCGGTGGTATCAGGATAAGACCTACCAGGCTTTATCTTTCGAACGCGATTACCGTTCTTACTTTCCTGTGGCTGTGACATTAATTTCTGATCATGGGTTAGAATCAATCATACCTGTTAAGAACCTTAAACCCGGGATGCGCATCCTGGTAAGGAACCAGGAGCTCGTACCGGCCGATGCCATTCTTGTAAATGGCAAAGGATCAATTGATTACAGTTTTGTAAGCGGGGAATCCTCCCCGGTGACAAAAGAGGAGGGAGCGCGGATTTTTGCAGGCGGACGCCAGGTGGGTACCGCTATTGAACTTATTGTTGAGCGCGAGGTTGCCCAAAGCCGCCTTACAGAATTGTGGAACCAGGATATGACCGGCGGGGAAAAGCACACAAGGTGGGATTCAATTCTGGATGTCATCAGCCGATATTTTACTGCTGCGATCCTTATTCTGTCTGCCACAGCGGGAATATTCTGGTGGTTTTACAATCCATCCATGGCATTCCTGGTAGTTACCGCTATTTTAATTGTGGCTTGTCCATGCGCACTGGCGATGACCTATCCCTTTTCATTGGGGGGTGCCATGCGGGTTTTCGGACGCAATAGCTTCTATATCAAGCGTATTGGAGTAGTTGAGGCGCTTTCAAGGATCGATACCATCGTATTCGATAAAACCGGCACCATAACACGGAGCGATGGCCTTGGCGCCGACTTAAATTCACTGGCTGCCTCGCAACTTCAGCTGCAATGGATTTCTTCCATGGTGAGGCATTCGACCCATCCGACCAGTGTGGCGATTTACCGGCAATTGCAGGGGTTTGATGCGCTGCCAGTGACTGGTTTTCGTGAATTGCCTGGCAGGGGTATCGAAGGGGAGGTGCAGGGTCGCTTTATCCGCATTGGTTCCAGAGAATTTGTTACAGGGATCACGGCCGCAAATGATTCATCAGGCCGGGTTTTCATCTCGGTTGACGATAACATGCTGGGATTCGTCAGGATCAATAACCATTACCGGGAGGGGATGAAGGAGGTACTTTCTGAACTTGCAAAGCGCTATGAACTTCACCTTCTTTCGGGTGATAATGACGCTGAAATGGCCAATCTCCTGGTTTTTTTTCCATCAAGGGACCATTTGAATTTTAATAAATCACCTAAAGCGAAACTTGAATACATTCGCCAGCTCAAGGTCTCCGGAAAAAGGGTCCTCATGATCGGCGATGGCCTGAATGATGCCGGCGCTTTGCGGGAAAGCGATTGCGGAATTTCCATTGCCGATGATGTCTATCATTTTTCCCCCGCGTGCGATGCCATCCTTGAGTCGGGGCAATTCCGCAATCTCACCTGGTTCCTCTACTTCAGCCGCACCTCTATGCGGATCGTTTTTGTGAGCATAGGACTCTCCTTTATATATAATGTCGTCGGCCTCAGTTTCGCCATTACAGGGAATTTATCCCCGGTCGTCTCCGCCATCCTTATGCCACTGAGCTCTGTTTCTATCGTTGCATTTGTTACGTTGGCGGTATATGTTTCGGCGAAGTTTGGGAAAATGACCTCTCCCCGGCAATTGGGATGACCTCTCCCCGGCAATCACTTTTATTATTCTATCTGATTTAGACTGAATATAAATATTTACATTTTTACATATTTCTGCATTTGTATTTTGGAAATTAAATACTTTAATCTTTATTTTGCTTCCAAGTTAAACAACATGAGTGTAATACTTGTACTTGTCGCCTTCAGTGTTATGTTAGCCGGCGGCTTCCTGATCGCCTTTTTCTGGTCGGTGCGCAATGGGCAGTATGATGATACTTACAGCTCCGCGGTCAGGATTCTTTTTGATGACGATAAGCCCGCAGAAAAGGAGGCCCCTGATCTCTCAGCGCCTTTGCGCCACCTTGGTAAAAAAGAGACTTTGAACGCACCCGCTTCCTCCACCAGCCTGATGAATGAACAATCACCAAACCAATAATATATGGAAAATCAGACCTTTTACTATGACAACAAAATTGTAAAAAACTTTGCCTATGCCACGCTCTTTTGGGGCGTGATCGGCATGGTTGTCGGACTATTACTGGCATTACAATTCATCTGGCCGGAGCTCACTTTTGGTATTCCCTATACCACTTTCGGACGCATCCGCCCGATACACACGAATGCCGTGATCTTTGCCTTTGTGGGTAACGGGATGTTTACCGGGATCTATTATTCGCTGCAGCGGCTTTGCAAGGCGCGCATGTTCAACGACCTGCTCAGCAAGATCAATTTCTGGGGCTGGCAGCTCATCATCGTGCTTGCCGCACTAACCTTTGCGTTCGGCGCCACCACCGGCAAGGAGTACGCCGAACTGGAATGGCCCATCGACCTTTTAGTCGCTGTGATCTGGCTGGTGTTCGGGGCCAACATGATCGGCACGATCATCAAACGCAGAACCTCGCACATCTACGTCGCTATATGGTTTTACATCGCCACCTTCGTCACCATCACGGTATTGCACGTGGTAAACAGCCTGGCAATTCCGGTCACCCTGTTTAAAAGCTACCCCATCTACGCTGGAGTTCAGGATGCGCTGGTTCAATGGTGGTACGGCCACAATGCGGTTGCATTTTTCCTCACCACACCGTTCCTCGGGCTGATGTATTATTTCCTTCCGAAAGCCGCCAACCGCCCGATCTATTCCTATAAATTGTCGATCGTTCACTTCTGGGCGCTGATCTTTCTTTATATATGGGCCGGCCCGCACCATCTTTTATACAGCGCGCTGCCCGGCTGGGCACAATCGCTGGGCGTCGTGTTTTCCGTGATGCTCATCGCACCCTCGTGGGGCGGTATGGTCAATGGCCTGTTAACCCTTCGCGGCGCATGGGACCGTGTGCGTGAGGATCCAGTGCTTAAGTTCATGGTTGTGGCTGTGACGGCCTACGGGATGTCAACCTTCGAAGGTCCTATGATGTCGACCAAAACAGTGAATGCCATCTCGCATTTTACCGACTGGACCGTGGGTCATGCCCACATCGGCGCACTCGGATGGAATGGCTTCCTCACCTTTGCTGTTCTTTATTATCTGATACCCAGGATGTTTCAAACACAACTTTATTCGCGGAAGATGGCCAACCTCCACTTCTGGATCGGTACCCTCGGCATCATCTTCTATGCGGTTCCCCTGTACTGGGGCGCCATCACACAGGCATCAATGTGGAAAGAATTCACCGCCGAGGGATTCCTGAAATATCCGAATTTCCTCGAAACGGTCACCCAACTGGCTCCGATGTACGCCACCCGCGCCATCGGCGGCGGTCTGTATATTGTGGGTATCGTGCTCGGTATCTATAACCTCATCCTCACGATCAAAGCAGGAAAATTTGTTCCCGAAGAGGCTGCCTCGGCACCTGCACTTGTGAGCACCGGAAGCAAACGCTCATCGGGCGAAGGCATCCACCGCTGGCTCGAACGCAGGCCTGTACAGTTCATCCTGGTCGCGCTGGTAGCGATATTGATCGGCGGACTCATTGAAATCGTGCCCCTCTACCTGGTCAATACCAACGTTCCGACCATCGCAAGCGTGAAACCCTATACCCCGCTTGAACTGCAGGGCCGCGATATCTATGTGCGCGAAGGATGCTATACCTGCCATTCGCAGCAGGTCCGCCCGTTCAGGTCCGAAACCGAACGCTATGGCGAGTATGCCAAGGCCGGCGAATACGTGTATGACCACCCGTTCCAGTGGGGTTCCAAACGAAACGGTCCTGACCTTTCACGCGAAGGTGTTGTGAGTGGCCGCCAATACAAGCCGAATTCATGGCACTACAACCATATGCTGAACCCGCAGCTGCTCAATGCACAATCGATCATGCCGACCTACAAGTGGCTCATCGCCGATGACCTTGACCTTTCGACCACCGCCAAAAAGATCCGTGTGATGCAAACGCTGGGCGTTCCCTATCCCGAAGGATTCGACAAGATCGCCAATGACGACCTCATGACCCAGGCCACGGGCATCGCCAACGACCTGAAGAGCCAGGGGATCCAGGTTGAACCCACCAAGGAGATCATCGCTATGATTGCTTACCTGCAAAGGCTGGGCAAAGACGTTCATGCTGCCGGAAACCCGACGGCAAACATCACTGCCAAATAGCCGGGTTATGTTGCGTGATGTATTCAAATCGTTGGGGGGCTTTGAAAGCTACGGGTTGATCTCAATGATCATCTTCCTTGTATTCTTTGTGTTGCTCCTGCTCCACACCGTTTCGCTCAGGCGGAACGACGTGGAGGACTTCAGCCGCATGCCCCTCGATGACAAATCAAATGAATCAGAGGATAATCAAGATATTTAAAAATATTTTCTATGGAAATGAATGCACATAAAACCGTTGAAAAGGATGAACTTACCGGCGATAACCTGCTGGCGGGTCATGATTACGACAACATCCGCGAACTGGATAACAACCTGCCGAAATGGTGGGTGTGGCTCTTTATCATTACCATCGTATGGTCGGTGGTTTACATCTTTGCCTTCGATGTGATAAAGCTGGCGCCCTACCAGGTGCAGGAATGGAAGAACGAAATGGCTGCTGCGGGTGTTGTTAACCCGGGTCAGCCTGCTCCGGTTGACGCTGCCAGCCTTGTAGTCCTCTCCGACCAGGCCAGCCTGGATGCCGGCAAGGAGATTTGGCAGAAGCAATGCAAAGTTTGTCACCTCGACGGCGGACAGGGACTAGTGGGGCCGAACCTAACCGATACCGTTTCAATCCACGGATGTTCCTATGCCGACGTGGTGAACATCATCGTGGTGGGAGCGCCTGAAAAGGGGATGATCTCCTGGAAGACCCAGCTGACCGGCGACCAGATCAAGCAGGTGGCCAGTTTCGTGATGACCCTGCAGGGAACCAGTCCTCCGAATCCAAAAGCGCCGCAGGGAGAGCCCTGCAAGTAACATGCAAAAACAGGATGATTCTTCCGATGGTTTCCGCGATCGGCTTTATACGATCGACGAAACCGGCAAGCGGCTTTGGGTATTTGCAAAGAGGCCAAAAGGAAGCCTGACCACGGCCAGGAACATCACCGGCATTTTGCTGATGATCTTCTTTTTCAGCGCCCCGTTCATCAAGATCCACGGGCAACAGTTGTTGCTGTTCGATTTTCTGCACCGCACCTTCGTGATCTTCGGGGTGCAGTTCTGGCCTCAGGATTTCAACCTCTTCTTTATCGGGATGATTGCCCTGATGGTCTTTATCATCCTCTTCACTGTAACCTATGGAAGGATCTGGTGCGGATGGGCCTGTCCGCAGACAGTTTTCATGGAGGTAGTCTTCCGTCGCATCGAATACTGGATTGACGGAGACATCCATCGCCAGAAAGAGCTCGATACCGCGTCCTGGAATGCCAATAAAATATTCCGCCGTACCCTGAAGCATGGTATTTTTTACCTCATCTCCTTCATTATCAGCAACTATTTCCTGATGTACATCATCGGGTCGGATGCCTGGTACAAGCTTGTCACCGAAAGCCCGGCCGACCATGTGGCCGGCCTCGCCGGGATGGCCGTTTTCTCCTTCATCTTCTGGTTCATCTTTTCCTGGTTCCGCGAACAGGTTTGCACCATCGTGTGCCCTTACGGACGACTGCAGGGCGTATTGCTCGACCGTGAAACCGTAGTCATCTCCTACGATTATCCGAGGGGCGAGGAGCGTGGCGTATTGCGAAAAAGCGAGAACCGGACCGAAACCAAAAAAGGCGACTGCATCGACTGCAGCCAGTGTGTGGCCGTTTGTACCACAGGCATCGACATCCGCAACGGTACACAGCTCGAGTGCATCAACTGCGCCTGCTGCATCGATGCCTGCGATGATGTGATGCGCCGGGTGGGTTTTAAACCCGGCCTGATCCGCTACGCCTCCGAAAAGATGATCGCCGACAAAAAGCCATGGCATTTCACCCTTCGGTCGGGCATGTACAGCGCTGTTCTTGCCGCGTTGCTACTTGCGCTTACCTGGTTTCTGGTATCACGCAACCCGGTTGAAGCCACCGTTCTGCGCAGCCCTGGTATGATGTACCAGGAGCAGGAGGGAGGTAAGATCAGCAACCTTTACAGTGTCAAAGTTGTAAATAAAACCGCCCAGGATCTGTCTCTTGAAATCCGCGACCTGTCGGGATTGGGAGAGGTTAAGATTATCGGAACAGCACCCGTCATTGCCAGGCAATCATTGGGTGAGGTGGTTTTCTTTCTTATGATGGATCGAGGCAAACTGAAAGGGAGCAAGACCGAAGTCGAGATCGGCATCTTCTCCGGTGGTAAAAAACTTGATCAAACCCGGGCAACCTTTGTTGGCCCTGAAAAATAGCGCTGCATGAAGTGGAACTGGGGTACCGGCATTTTTATCGTGATCGTGATTTTCGTGGGGTTGTGCGTGGCATTCATCATCTATGCCCAACGCCAGCGCTGGAGTATGGTCGAGGAGGATTATTACCCGAAGGAACTCCGTCATGAAGAGAAACTGGTAAAAATACGCAATGCAAATTCGTTGCCAAAGCCGATGCGAATTGTTGTTGAAAATCAGAATCTTGTGATTCATTTTCCTACTGATTTCAGGGATAAAAAGCTTTCCGGGACAATTGACATTTACCGGCCATCTGATGAAACACTTGATTTGATATTTCCTGTCGCGTCCGATACTGCCTTAACCCAGCTTATCCCGCTGAAACGGCTTTCAAAAGGCCGGTATGTGGTCAAAGTTGATTGGTCGTCGGAGGGAAAAAATTATTTTAAAGAGCAAGACATTTTTATACCCTGAATGGATTTCTGGCAACCTTTGATCATCGGCTTATTAGGCAGTTTCCACTGCATGGGGATGTGCGGACCCATTGCAATTTCTTTACCACTAAAAGAGAATTCATGGGGAACAAGGGTTTTCAGTGGCTTATTGTACAATTTGGGCCGCGTGCTGACTTATATGTTCCTGGGTGTCATTTTTGGACTCCTTGGATTGGGAATCCATGTGTGGGGATTCCAGCAATGGGCATCAATCGGTGTTGGTACGGTCATGATCATGAGTGTTGCCTTTCCGCTACTTTTTCATGGTTCCGGTTTGACTGTAGGAATTGACCGTCTTTTCTCAGGATTTAAAAAATTTTTCGGTCGTTTTTTTGGATTTCGCACCTACCTGTCAACCTGGATCATCGGGCTGCTGAATGGATTTTTGCCATGCGGGCTAGTCTACATTGCGCTTGCCGGGGCCCTGGTTTCCGCTGGTCCCCTGCACGGCGCCATGTATATGATGATCTTCGGGTTGGGTACAATCCCGGCTTTGCTGGCCCTTTCGCTGCTGGGAAATGTTTTCAGCATGGCCTTTCGCCGGAATGTACAGAAATTGATCCCGTTCCTTATCCTTCTGATCGGCATTTTATTTGTCCTTCGGGGCATGAACCTGGGAATTCCATACATCAGTCCGAAGATGGATCAGCAGCGAAAACACCAAACCGAACAAATACAAAAACCTGAATGTTGCCATTGAAAATCAAATGAAATTGAATATTTTTGCAATAAGTTCACCTAAACATCAACCCAATCCTAAATTCTATGAAAAAAACTGCAATTATCCTGTTTTCCCTGATCGCAATCACCTTCATTTTTACCTCCTGTGGCGGAGGGAGCCAACCTGCCGGTGAGCAAACCGAGGTCAAAGCCACTGGCCCTTATGCCGATCTCCCGGCCGATATCCAGGCAATGATGCCAAGGGGCGAGGAGTTATACAAGACCAAATGCACCGTTTGTCACCAGGTTACCGGACTGGGCATCGAAAACGTATTCCCTCCGTTATCAAAGGCTGATTATCTCCTGGCCGACAAAGTGAGGGCTGTTGCTCAAACCTTAAACGGATCCAAACTTGAAATGATAGTCAATGGAAAAAAATACACACAGGAGATGCTACCCCAGGTTGATACCAAGGAGGATGCCGTTGCTGTGATCAATTATGTGCTCAACAACTTTGGAAACAAGGATGGTTTTGTAACAATGGCCGAAGTCGCAAACCTCGAGATCAAACCGCGTCCGGCGCCAGCTCCCGTAAAATAATCCGGATTATTCAGGAAAGCTTTACATCAGGAAGGCTGTCGCATGTATCGTGGCAGCCTTCTTTTATCATATAGGTCAACGCAAATCGGGCGTCCCAAAGGTAAAAAATGTGAAATGTGAAATGTGAAATGCGAAATGTGAAATGTGAAATCTGGATTTTCTGCTTTGCTCCCTTTCCCCCCCCCCCCAGAAATTTCGCTTGATCCATTTTTTCTCCGCAATGGTGCCGGCTACCGGAAGATTTTAAAAGGCTTATTTTCGATTGATAAGCTGTTCCCTCACGTAATCGCCCCGTTGCTTGTCAGTTTTAAATTTTGAATTGAGGAAGTTGGGGAAAAAGAAAATCCGAAGGATAAAAAACAGAATAAACAATTTGATAAGGATAATGACCCATAGTTTCCTGCCAACAGTCATGTTGCGAAACCCGTCATAATAAAGTAACCAGATTTTCCTGAACAGATTCAACTTGCATTACCAGGTAAGTACACTTTTCAAAAAACAATTAGCATTCAGCGGTATTTCGCTATTCGTAATTCGTAATTCGTAATTCGTAATTCGTAATAGGTCTCCCTACCAGCTTCCTCCGGCCCCGCCGCCGCCAAAACTTCCGCCACCGAAACCGCCGAACCCGCCACCGCCACCGCCGCCAAATCCGCCGCTGCCACCGCTGAAATCACTCCATGAACCACTATGGCCACGGCCCATCGATCCCATAAGCATTAAGGCGGTCCAGAATGGCAGGCTTTTGCCGACCGAAGCACCGCGCCCACGACTCCCGCTGATCGTTGTAAACACAATGATGAGGATTACGAGAGGAATGATCAATGCATAGGGACTTGATTTTTTGCCCTTTTTGGCATACTGATCGGCTGTGAATTCTCCTTTTACAAGTGAAATCATGGCCGACGTGGCAGCATCAATTCCTGCATAGTAATTTCCGGTGCGAAAATTCGGGAGCATTTCATTCTCATAAATACGTTTGGCCAGCGCATCGGGGATGGCGCCTTCCAGGCCATATCCGGTTTGAATGCAGGCCTCGCCTTTTTCATTCGGGTATTTGGGCTTGACGAGCATGACGGCTCCGTTATTTTTTCCTTTTTGCCCCACACCCCACGATTGCCCGATTTTATATGCAAAATCGTTCTTGTCGAGACCGTTCAGTGATTTAACAATTACCACTACAATCTGCGTGGAGGTGGAATCATTGAAATGAACAAGTTTATTCTCAAGCGTCTGAACTTCTTCAGCGGTAAGAATGCCCGCAAAATCATTTACCAGCCGTGGTGGGTCAGGCTTTGCAGGAATATCCTGTGCGGAAGCGGATAAAAATCCAAACAGGATGATAATCCCCCAAAATGCAATAATGAAACTTTTATTAATTCTCATATTTTGTCCCCCATTAACTCATTACCCCATCAGCACGTTACCAATTGGTAAATCTTCCCACCTGCGCATCCTCAAATCCTCAAATCCTCAAATTTTCAAATCTTCAAATGCTCAATCCTTTCCAAACGAAATTTCGTCCGAGAGTTCATTTATATCATTACGCTGCCGTGGGAAATGCTTTTTCAGGTGTTCCCCGGCAGCTGTGACCGCCTCTATCAAGCCGTCGGCAAACCGGCCCTCTCTGAAATGGTCCAACATTCTGACTTTGATGTTGTCCCAGAAATTCTCAGGAACGACCTTGTGGATACCACTGTCTCCAATGATAGCGAAACGTCTGTTTTTCACAGCGAGGTATATCAGCACACCGTTTCTCAGTTCGGTTTTATTCATTCCGAGCTGTTTGAAAATGAAAGCAGCGCGGTCCATAACATCACCGGTGAAGGTATTTTCAATGTGAACACGGATCTCACCCGAAGTGTCCAGTTCAGCGTTCATAATGGCTTGTTTGATCTCCTCTTTTTCCTGCCTCGAAAAAAAGTCTGTTGCTGCGATACCCATTGTATTATTTTCTGATTTTTGTCAAATCCCAAAAGGGGTGAATTAGTCTCTGATCAGCCCCGGTGTATTATATTTGAACTGCTTTTCTTCTTCGATGAAGTAACTATAATTACAACCACACGATTATCGGACGGTCCGGGATCCGTCATAAAACGACCTCACCCTTCACCCCTTGAAGGGCCCGGAGACCTTCGGGGCAGAGATGATTTAAATACTAAAACTCAACAGTGGGCGCTTTTTCAGCACCTGCCTGGGCTTGGAAATATGCCTTCTGTGAGAAGCCAAACATGCCGGCAAACATGTTATTCGGGAAACGGCGCAGGTAGGTGTTGTAGGCCTGGGCCGATTCATTGAACTTCATTCGCTCGACCGTTATCCTGTTTTCTGTGCCTTCAAGTTGGGCCTGAAGCTCTGAAAAGTTTTGCGTGGCTTTCAGTTCCGGATATTTTTCAACCACGACCATCAGCCTGCCTAATGCGGAACTCACGCCATTCTGGGCCTCCTGGAATTTTTGCAACGATCCTTCATCCAGATTCTTGGGATTGATCTGAACACTGGTTGCCTTGGCGCGCGCTTCGATGACAGCGGTGAGTGTTTGCTGCTCAAAATTGGCAACCCCCTTCACGGTGTTAACCAGATTAGGGATCAG
>Ga0247841_10011453_pt1 | contig 11794 bp, 9 predicted proteins | sample LaCruzMarch2015__2_FD_192410 | JGI IMG/M metagenome (GOLD analysis project Ga0247841, IMG submission 192410) | Freshwater microbial communities from meromictic Lake La Cruz, Castile-La Mancha, Spain - LaCruzMarch2015_18m | ecosystem: Environmental > Aquatic > Freshwater > Lake | place: Spain...
GAGCTCGGGACCGGAGAGCTGCCCAAGCCTTCGTGGGTCAAGATCAGTCAGGTGCGCACCCTGGCGACGAGTCGCATTGAAGGCCTCATCGCCACGTTGCCCGACGAGGAGTTGGGTCGGCTGGTCGAGGGCCTGAACGAGATCATTGCGTAGTGCGCGTATGTTCGAGGAGGACGGGACATGGCCCTGAGGCAAACCTACCTCAGCATGAAGGACAAGCTTCCGGCGGGTGCCGAGGTTGTGCTGGTCATGCACGGGCGTGGGAACGACGAGCTGGCGCCATCGAAGGAGCTGCTCGACGAGTTCAACGACTGGAAGGCGAAGTTCACGCCCGGCCAGGGCTACGAGACGGCCTACCACTACGCGTGGGACAAGTCGAACTACGAGAAGCGGTTCCGGGCGCAGATTGCGGCCAATCCGAAGTCGGTGGCTCGACTGAAGGCCCTCGCGGAGTGCGCGAAGACGCACGACGTCTTCCTTATCTGCTACGAGGGGTACGACAAGCCCTGCCACCGGAAGCTGCTTCTGCAGATCGCCGAGGAGGAGTGCGGGGCGCTCGTGGACTCCACCCCGTTTGTGCCGGCGGCTCAGTCGGAGGCATAGCCACACACGCTTCGAACGGCGTCCGCAGCGCTCTGGCCCCGATACTCGCTCGCTGCCTCACGCTTGACTTGACTGCGGTGGGGCCGAACCTCAAGATCCAGTGTTGGGTTCTATCGAATCACCGCAACGCCCCGGCTAGGCGTGGTCGCGTTCCGCGAGGTCACGTAGGCACGCTCACAGAATCGGTTGAGGTCTGCGAGGCGGAGGGCAAGACCCCGGCTCGGACTTTCTCTCGTCGTCCTCTCCCGCTAGGATGGGGGAGTAGGAGGAGGCACGCATGACCAGACTGGCGATCGCTTTGATGGTGGGGCTCTTGGTTGCGTGGTCCGTCGGCGTGGGGGCGACAACGGTTGACCACCGCTGGAGCGGTGACACATACGTCATTCGCGCCTACGACATCGACGACGCGCCGGCGAACGGGTTCCTCCTCTCGACGTTCTACGTTGTGAACGAGGGGAAGTGGGAGATCGTTCGGGACACCGTGAACGACGCGATCGTGTTCGCGACGGGTTCGTTCTCGGCGCTCGAGGATGCTGACATCGGGGTTTCATTCACGCCGTTCGTCGAGCTCGAACTGAAGATCCCGAGCCGTTTCGTCTACGAGGGCGACAAGATCTCGGTGTACGTGATGTGGCTCGATGACGAGAAGCCGGCCGCCTCCTTCACCGTGGAACAAGGGCGACCAGAAGAGGCGGAAGCCTCGGCGGGGTCTCCGGGGTTGTTGCCGACACCGTTCGCCGTCTTCCGTGCCCTCCCCGTCCCGTTCAAGCTCAGGACGACGACGGCCTACGAGGCCGACGGCGGCGTCGCAGCATGGATCGCCAACGCCGGGTCCGCGATCTTCCGCGGCGATCTCGCACTCACGGCGACCCTCTCCTACTTCCAGGACTGGATCGGCGAATCGATCACCAAGTACTTCGAGCAGGCACTGGGGTCGATCATCCTCGCGCCGGGAGCCAAGCTCCAGCTCACGGTGCGGCCCGACGCGGCGGTCGACGGGAGCGTCGCGATCACCTTCCCGGACATCGTTTCCCGCGACGGCGAGGTGTTGACGGTCGTTGTTCCCGCTCCGAGCGAGAAGGCGATCGCCGCCTTCCGCGAGATGATCACCAACGTCTGGACAGGCGTGTCGGACAAGGAGCCTGACACTGACTACATCGACCTCGGATTCGGCGTGTCCGGACTCCACATCCTCGTCCCGATCACGCCGTACTTCCCACCACCGCGATAGACTGCCCCGCGCCCAGGCCTGATACCTTCGAGAGCCCACGGTGACTGAGGGGCCGGCCTGTCCTGCCCGCAGCGTCTCTTGCCACGGCTTGCCCTGTCAGCGCTTGCCCTACTAGGGCTCGCCCTAGCAGGGCTCGTCCTGCAACTGGACGCGACTCAGGTACTGGTAGAGCCCGTCGTTCGTCATCAGTTGCTCGTGCGTCCCTCTCTCGACGATGCGTCCTTCTTGCAGGACGACGATCTGGTCGGCCTTGCGAATGGTGGAGAGACGATGGGCGATGACGACGGTCGTCCGGCCGCGCATGAGGCGTTCCAGCGCCTGTTGGATCAGGAGCTCCGTCTCGGTGTCGACGGACGAGGTCGCCTCGTCGAGGATGAGGATCGGGGCATCCTTCAGCACGGCGCGCGCGATGGCGAGGCGTTGGCGCTGGCCGCCGGAGAGCTTGACGCCGCGCTCGCCAATCATGGTGTTGTAGCCATCCGGAAGCTGTGCGATGAAGTCGTGGGCGTTCGCGACGCGCGCAGCTTCGACGATTTCGTCGTCGGTGGCGCTCGGCCGGCCGAAAAGGATGTTCTCGCGCACGGTGCCGTGGAAGAGGAAGACCTCCTGCAGGACGATGCTTGTCTGCCGGCGCAGGCTCTCGAGCGTGAGGTCGCGCACGTCGTACCCGTCGAGGGTGATCGATCCTTCGGTCACGTCGTAGAACCGCGGGATGAGCATCGAGAGCGTCGTCTTGCCGACACCCGTTGGCCCGACAAGGGCGACGACGGAGCCAGGCGCGACGTCGAGATCGATGCTCTGCAGCACCATGTCGCCAGCGGCGTACTTGAAGCTCACGTTCTGGAAACGGATCGCCCCCTTGGCCCGGCCGGGGAACTCGACGGCGTCGGACCGCTCGGCCACGTCGGGCTCCTGCTCCAGCAATTCAGCAATGCGGTCGGCGCCGGCCATGGCCTGCTGGATCGACTCCCACACGTTGCCGAGCGCCTGTACCGGTTGGTAGAGGAGCCCAAGGTAGAGGAAGTAGGCGACGAGGTCGGCGACGGGCAGCGTGTGGTTGAGGACGAGCTTGCCGCCGAAATAGATGAGGACGACGGTTCCGAGCGACGCGGCGAACTCGATCGACGGGTGGAACACGGCCATGAGGCGCAGGGCGCGCAGGAGCGAGTCGCGGTAGCGGGCAATGCGGCCCCAGATGCGGTCGGCCTCGCTGTCCTCGCGAGTGAATGCCTGGATCTCGCGAATGCCCGAGATGTTGTCGTTGAGAGCGGCGTTGAGTTCGCCGAGCTGAACCTGGCGCTGGCGGAAGGCGGGCCGCACGAAGCGGCCGAAGCCGCGCATGGCGAGGATAATAAATGGGATCGGAATCATGCTCATGAGGGCGAGCGGCCAGCTCATGCTGACGAGCACGGCGGTGACCCCAATGAGCATGAGGATGTTGACCATCACGTCGGGGATCGCGTGCGCGACCAGCTGTTCGAGCAGGTCAGAGTCGTTCACCGTGCGCGACATGAGCTGCCCGGTCTGCTTGTCCTCGTAGAAGCGGAGCGACAGGCGCTGGAGATGTCGGTAGATCTCGTTGCGGACGTCTGCGACGACGTGCCAGCCGGCAACGTGGGCGGCGTAGCTCCGCACGAACTGCATGAAGGCGCGAAGGACGTAGATGGCGAGCGTGACGAGCGCCAACTTCGCGATCAGGGCGAGGGCCTCGGGGCCCGCGTCGGGCGCGGTGACCGCGGCGATCATCAGCTTGACCAGCCAGGGGCCGACGAGCTGGATGGCCACAAGGGCCAACATGCTGAGCATCGTCAGCGCTAGCGGGAGCTTGTAGTGCTTCACGTGATGGAGCACCGCGCGTAGGGATTTCACGTCCTCACCTCTCCGCCCGCTCGGCCCACACAGCTTTCGGTTTCCACGCCGGGGATTGTATCCCAGGGCGCGCTGGCTCCGCAGGAGCGAGCGGCCTCACGAACTCGCCTTCTCAGCTTCATAGGCGCTCCACACGCCCCCCGTAGAGTCCCAACGTGACACGCAGCAAGCTTCGATGCGCTGTGGATTCCTAGGCACATGACGAACGGAGACATAGGGAGGGGAACCATGAAGAAGAGGACGATCATCGCGGTGGTGAGCACGATTGCGGTCCTGGCGGCAGCAGCGGGCGGAGTGCTGGCGCTGCGCAACGGTTCGACGGTTCTAGCTGACACGTCGGGCGACACACCCGCGGACGTCAGCGGCACAGCGAGCGGAACGGCCGAGATCACGCCGCTAGCGCAGCAAGCCAGTGTTAGCGCGCCCACTTCGGACGGCCTCATCTACGCCAACGAGTACCGCAACAGTCTCTATGAGCTCACGACGGGGATGTCGCTCTTCTGGGAGAATGATGCGACGAACCTCTACGTTGGCTTGGTCAGCCCTGGCACAGGGTGGGCGGGCGTTGGATTCAGTAACCGCACCGGCAAGCCGGGGTCAAACATCATCCTCGGCGCGGTCAGCAACGGAACGGTCACGATCCAGGACAACTACGGCGTGACCAAGGAACTCCACCTGGTGGATAGGGCGTCGTCCCTGCTTGCGATCGGCGGCACCGAGACGAGCGGCGAGACGACGCTCGAGTTCGTCATCCCGCTCGCAAGCGGCGACTCGCAAGATGTAACCCTCGTGCCTGGTCAGACGGTGGCCGTCATCTTGGCGTACCAGGCGACGAAGGACAGCTTCACGGCCGAGCACACCAGATACTCGCAACTGCAGATCACACTCGACCCGTAGGAATCGGGGGGACACACACCTCATTCCCCGTTGCGCGCCGCGGCATGTCCCCCGATTGATCGCTACCGGTCCTCCGCATCACGCTTCTTGCGCAGCCCGATGGTGACGCGGGTCTCGCTTGTGGCGAACGGCGCGAGCTCGGATCGTGCGGCGGGTGGGAACTGGTCTTCGGCCAACGCCTTGCCGAGCTTCGAGAGACTGAGGTCGGAGACGTCGTCCCACAGGCCGAGGTGTCGGACCGCAGCCTCCAAGGGTTCGCGCGCCGGATCGTCCTTGCGGGGGAGCGACAGCACCTCGCTCTCGGAGATCGATGCCTCGTGGTCGTCGCCCACGACGACGGTGTAGCGGTGCTCGCGGGCGTAGTGGAGGAGCGCGTCTTCGACGCGTTCGATCTCCTCTGTCATGGCCTCGCCCGTCATCTTGAGCGTGACGCGGAGCTCAACGAGCCGGTTGACGAGGACGACGCCGGGCTCGTCCAGATACTCGTTCGGCGGCAGCGCGTCGACGGCGAGGCGATGGCCCTTGGCCGGGCAGATGCCGAAGTAGTCGCACCAGTCGCACAGCGCCGACTCGTGTGCCGGGAACTCGGCGGCCGCTTCGATCGTGCGTACGCGGCGGACGATGTCCTGCTCTAGCGCCTCGGCCTCTTCCGGCGTGCGTTCGCTTTCGAGTTCTTCGTCGTGGCGCAGGTAGTGCCACACGAGGCGCACGGCGTGGGCGTGTGGGAAGCGGCGGCGCACGGCAAGCGCATACCAGCCGCCCTGCTCGTCGGCGCGAGCCTTTGCGGGCGTCGGCAGGCGCTGGCTCGTCTTGTAGTCGTGGACCTCGTAGACGCCGTCCTCGGTCTTCATCAGACGGTCGATGAAGCCGTTGAGGACGATGCCATTCTCGAGCGGGATTTGGAACCCTTCCTCGAGGCCGAGGACGATGCCTTCGTCGAACGGCGCGTGACGCCGATAGTAGAGCTCGAGGCAGCGCCGGCCGGCGTCTCGATACGCGGCTTCGTCGAGGTCCTCGTTCACGATGCGCAGGTCCCCCGGCCGTTCGGCGTCCCAACGCTCGGTGTAGACGACGATAACGTCGTCCTGGGTCGGCACGCGGCCGTGGCCGACCTGCTTGTACAGCCACTCCAGCGCGTCGTGCACGCGCGAGCCCATGAACGCCTCGACGCCGGGCGCGACCTCAACCCGCATCTTGTCGATATAGCGGAACCGATACTGGAGCGGGCAGGTTCGATACGTGTTGAGCTTGGAGTACGAGTAGCGCGCCATCCTCACCTCACGTGCGAGCTTGAGGATAGAGAGACCCCCGGAGTAGGACAAGCGCGAGGCAGAGCGTGCAGCGCAGAGAGACGCCTGATGCTCACACAGGCGAGGGTAGAAGTCATGGATCGATCATCGAAAGCCCGCGGGCTCCCTTTGCCTTACCCACGTGCCACAGACTACACGCCACAAGCCGACCGTCACAAGCGCGGCGGCCCGAGTGCCTGGAAAGAGACGGGGCGAGGCACCGACAAACTCGAGGCGAGTTTCGCGGCAGATGCCGCCAGGCCGGAAACCGTGCCACACGAGGAGTCCCTCTGACACGGACGTGGAACACGAAAAGCCCATCCGTTGGGCTAGTCGGAGAACGCGCTCTGTTCTGTGCCGGGATGCCCCGGCCCGCTCGGTCGAAAAGAGCGAAGAAACTCGCGCCCTCTACCGGGACGAGGCCGGGGGCATCGCCGACGTACTTTGGTGCTTCGTCACGCGATCACCCCCTTTTTCGTAGACTCATCCGGCGGCGCACGCGGCGCCACGGATGGCAAGCACTAGGATAGCGGGCGCTTGTGAGGTGTCAAGAGCCTGTGTCCCCGAGTGGGAAGAACCGAACTCGGGAACGAGGCCACGAGGAGGGGAGCCGTGGATGAGTCGAGGTGCCAGGGGCAGGCAGAGGAGAGCAACCGCGCCCTGTGGGACGAGATGGCTCGCGTGCACATTGGGGCCTACAAGGAAGTTGAGCTTCTGCGGCGAGGCGAAGAGATCCTCGACCCCGTGGAGCTGCGCGAGCTCGGCGACGTGCGTGGGAAGACGATGCTTCACCTGCAGTGCCACATCGGGACGGACACCTTGGCATGGGCGCGTCGCGGCGCGGTGGTGACGGGCGTCGACTTCTCAGGACAGGCCATCGCTTGCGCGGAAGGCCTGCGAGACGAGTTGGGGCTCGATGCGAGGTTCCTTGAGTCGAACGTCTACGACCTGCGCGCGGTTCTCGACGAGAGGTTCGACGTCGTCTATACGTCTCGTGGGGTCCTATGCTGGTTGCGCGATCTAGAGGAGTGGGCGCGCATCGTCGCTCACTTCCTCAAGCCCGGAGGGGTCTTCTACCTTCTTGACTCCCACCCGATCATCAACGCGATCGAGGAACACTCGCCGGGTGAGCTGGCGTTCGCTCACCGCTACTTCCACGAGACGCAGGCCACGGTATGGGAGGCTGGCGGGCCCGACTACGCGGATCCGAGGCACGCTCTGCAGCATCCGTCGCACGAGTGGGCGTGGGCGCTGTCCGAGATCGTGAACGCGATGCTGGCCGCGGGGCTCGTGTTGGAGTCACTCAACGAACACGAACACTGCTTCTACAAGCACTTGCCGAGCATGACGTCGGACGACGGGCGCACGTACCGGCTGCCATCGTGCGCGGGCAAGCTTCCGCTCTTGTTCTCGCTGCGCGCCACGAAGCCGATCGGTCGTGGCGACAGGAAGAGCTAGGCGCGATTGATTGCCAGGGCAAGAGCAAGCTACGATCGGGTGGAGGCGTGCAGGCTCGCGCGCCTGCGTTGGGAGGAGAAAATGACGAAGCGGGTCTTGGCTCTTGTCGTTGCGCTCTCGCTTGCCGCGGGGTCGCTCGCGTGCCTTGGCGAGGACGACGGTGGCGCGTTGGGCTTTGGGTTCGGGGGCGGCGGGATGGCGGGCTTCTTCCCGAATCTCGACGGCGTCAACGCGTTCCTGTCGGAGAACGGGCTCGCCCCACTGGGCGAATTCCTGATTGGCGGCGGCGGCAGTGGCCGCGGCGGCATGATCGGCGGGATGGCATTCGGCGGCATGGGATGGGGTGTGGCAGCGACCTCGACGGGCCTCGATCGCTCGGCCGAGTTCACGGTCGGCGCCGGCGGGTTCGACCTTGGCTTCGCTGTCGGCGGCGACGAGAGCTCGGTCCTGACGTTTGGCGCCGTGCTCGGTGGCGGGGCGAGCGTCCTCGACCTGTCGTTCGCTGGCGTCCAGCCGCTCAATGCCGAACCGCAGGGCGTGATCCCGACGCCGCTCGAGCGCATGATCGGCCGTGCCTTCGGGTTCGTCATGCCGTACGTCAGCATGGAAGCGCAGCTCGTGAGCTTCGTCGGGTTCGAGGTGCGGATCGGCTACCTCGTCCCGATCATCGGCTTCGACTTTGGCGATCTCGTGGGGATCCCGGCGCCGTCGCTCGACCTATCCGGGCCGTTCGTCGGCGTGTCGGTCGTCTTCGGCGGGATCGGCGGCACGGCGGAGTCGGGAGGCGACGAGGGAGTCACATCACGGAGCAGCGGGTCGTTCGATCTCGGGACGCGAAGCGGCGTGTCGATCGAGAACGGGGTGGGCGACATCGTCGTCTCGTCGTACGTCGTGGATGCCACCCAGACGGATCCCCGGCGCATCGTCGAGTGGACGGCCGTACGCGAGGCGGACGACCTTGCGAAGCTAACCGTGGAGACGGAGACGACGGCGACGGGCGTCACGCTGCGCACGGTGGGCGATGGGCGGGTCGACTACGCGCTGCGCGTTCCCGCGGGGACGAACCTCGATCTTGTGGATGGCGCGGGGCGGATCGAGGTGGCCGGCCACCTGGCGGCGCAGGTCAGCGTCACGCTCGGCGCCGGCGAGGTTGCGCTCTCGAATCTCGTGGCGGAGGAGCTGTCGCTTTCTCTCGGTGCGGGAAAGGTCGGGCTGTCCGGTGTTGAGGCGACGCGACTCAAGGCGCACGTTGGGGCGGGAGAGATCGCGCTCGACCTGCCGCCCAGCACCTCCGCGACGGTGTCTGCATCAGTCGGAATAGGCGACGTGGACGTTTCCGCTTTTCCGGGCATGACGGTGCGTTCGCGCGGCCTCTTCTTCACGCGAAGCGTCGACGCGGTGCTTGGAGGCGGGTCGGCCGAGGTCTCACTCAGCGCGGGGATCGGCAGGATCGTGGTGCATCCGCAGGTGCCGTAGGCGGCAGTCTGCTATTCGGCTTCGCTGGATCGGTGAGTGGAGGTCGCGGCGCTGGCCGCATCGCGCTCCGTCCTAGCCGCGTGACGCGCACATCGCGTCGCCAGCACGCGGCCCAGCTGCCGATCTAGATCTCCGGAGCCTCTTCCCGTCGTGTCGGTCTCCTCTGGAGGTCCCCCCGAGCGAGGGATGCGAAGATGCCGAGGGCGCACAACCCGGCGAACAGAGCGAAGGCGACGCGAGCCGCGCTGAGGTACTGCGCGGCGTTCTCTCCCGAGATCGCGACGTTCCCGATGAACAGGGACAAGAGCAGCATCGCCGTGCCCATGCTCGCGATCTGCCCGAGCGCACGCATCGTGGCCAGCGTTCCGGACACGGCGCCGTAGAAGCGCGCATCGACGGCACTCATCACCGCGTTCGTGTTGGGCGAGGAGAACAGGGCGAACGACAGACCGAGCCAGGCGAGGACCGCCACCAGAAGCGGGAGCGGAGTCTCCGGCCCGAGGAGGGCGAGAAGCCCGAGGCCGAGCGTGGTCATGGTCATGCCGATCGACGCGAGGATGCGTGGCTGCACGCGATCCGAGAGCCGTCCGGCGAGCGGAGAGAAGACGGCCTGCAGAATCGGTTGCGAGACGAGAACGAGGCCCGCGCTCTCCGGAGAAAGGCCGCGGTTGTACTGCAAATAGAGACTCAACAAGAAGCCAACCGCGGCGGTGGCCGCGTAGTTGATGAAGGCGGCGACGTTCGACAGGACGAGGGTCCGGTTGCCCCGGAACAGGCACAGATCGAGAAGTGGGCTGTCACAGCGCATCTGCCAGGCGCCGAAGCCGAGGAGGGCGGCGAGGCCGCCGAGGACGAGCAGGAGACCCGAGACGGAGGGCAGGCTAGAGAATCCCATCATCAAGGCGACGATGCCGGTTCCGTAGATGAACGCCCCAGGCAGATCGAAACGGGCGCCGCGGAACTCGGCCCACTCGTCGCGAATCCTCCACGCCACGAGCGCGAGGAGGAGAAGCCCGAGCGGGATGTTGACCAGGAACAGACTCCGCCAGCCGAGACGCTCAGTGAGGATTCCACCGAGGAACGGCCCGAGCGAGAGCCCCGTGTAGACCGCGGCGACGTTCCAGCCGAGGGCTCGGCCGCGTTCCTCGCGAGGGAAGGCGGAAGACACGAGGGCGGCCGAGGTGCTGAACACCATGGCGGCGCCGATGCCCTGAACGATGCGAAAGGCGATGAGAATCGTGTTCGTTGGCGCAAACGCGCAGGCAGCGGCGGCGAGGGTGTAGACGAGAAAGCCGATCGTGAACACGCGCTTGCGACCGTGGAGGTCGGCGAGGCGTCCGAACGGGACAAGGCCGACGGCGGCGGCGAGGAGGTAGGCGGTGGTGACCCACCCCATGGCGACCGCGCTCGTCTGGAACTCGCGCCCGATCGTGGGCAGGGCGATGTTCACGGACGAGCCCATGAACGCCGCCAGGAACGAAGCGAGCGAGGCGACGAGAAGGATCGTTCGCCGGGTCGAGGGATCCGGGGTGGCACGGGGAGGTAGGCAGAGCACTGTCTCCTGCTCCCGGGTACCAGCGCGGCCTCTTGGCTCGAAGCTTCCCATGTGGGTTCCGGCCTCCCGCCGGTGGCCCGGTGCACGGCACCAAGCGGCCGCGTTCTCTAGGTTGCCACGCGCGGGTACAGCCGTCCGGCGACGAAGATGAGGAGCGCCGTGACGCCAGCGAGGACCGCGAAGTCGACGCCCAGCCCGTACGTGCTCTCTTGGCCGTAGAGCATCAGCGTGCGCAGCGCGTCGACCTCGTACGTAAGTGGGTTCCCGAGCGCGACGGCGCGTAGCCACGGCGGCATGATCGAGATCGGGTAGATGGCGTTCGAGGCGAAGAAGAGGGGCATCGTCAGCACTTGGCCGATGCCCATGAAACGTTCGCGCGTTTTCACGATGCACGCCACGATGAGCGAGAAGGTGGAGAACAGCGCCGCGCCGAGGACGACGGCGCCTATGACGCCGAGCATGGACGGCACGCTGAGATCGAGCTTCACTCGCAGGATCGCGGCGAGGAGGTAGACGATCACGGCCTGCGACAGACCGCGCACTCCGGCGGAGAGGGCCTTCCCCGTGACGATCGCGGCGCGCGGAACCGGAGCAACGAGGAACTTGTGGACGATGCCAAGGTCGCGCTCCCAGATCACCGTGATGCCGTAGAAAATGGCGATGAACAAGACGCTCTGCGCCAGGATGCCGGGCGCCATGAAGTCAATGTAGGGCAGGTCGCCGGTCGGAATGGCGCGGGTGTGAGTGAACACCTGCCCGAAGACGAGGAGCCACAACGCTGGCTGGATGGCGCGCGTGAACAGCTCGGTCGGGTCATGGCGCAGCTTGCGCGCCTCGAGCTCGGCGATGACGGCGGCTCGGCTCACGAACGTGGCGATCGCCGCGAAGGGTCTCTGCCATGATCTAGCGCAGGCGGCGGGCGGTGCGGCGGGTTCGTCCCGTTTCACGGTAGGTTCCTCCCGATTCCAGGTTGTCTCCGGTGTAGTGCACGAACACCTCGTCCAAGGTGGTCTCTGCGTTGCCGATCGACGCCTTGAGTTCCGCCGGGCTTCCGCCGGCCACGACGCGGCCGCGATGCATGATGGTGACGCGTCCGCAGAGAGCGTCGGCCTCTTCCATGTAGTGGGTTGTGAGGACGATCGTGGTTCCCAAGCTAGCGCGGAGGCGAGCGATGTGGTCCCAGACGGCCTGCCGGGCCACTGGGTCGAGGCCAACGGTCGGCTCGTCGAGGAAGACGACCTGCGGCCTGTGCAGCATGGCCTCGGCGATCTCTAGGCGGCGAATCATCCCGCCCGAGTACTGGCGCACGAGTCGATCGGCCGCGCCGTCGAGGCCCATGAACGCGAGCGCGGCCGGCACCTCGACCTTTCGCTCTCGGCGCGGCATTCCGTAGAGCTTGGCGAAGATGAGTAGATT
>Ga0247841_10011454_pt1 | contig 11794 bp, 11 predicted proteins | sample LaCruzMarch2015__2_FD_192410 | JGI IMG/M metagenome (GOLD analysis project Ga0247841, IMG submission 192410) | Freshwater microbial communities from meromictic Lake La Cruz, Castile-La Mancha, Spain - LaCruzMarch2015_18m | ecosystem: Environmental > Aquatic > Freshwater > Lake | place: Spain...
GCTTGCTGAATTGCTGGGCGCGCCTGCGAGAAATGCGCCGGAGGAGAGGCCGAAAAGCTGGGATACCGGGGGCAAGCGATATTTTGGAAGGCCTGATGCCTATCCTGCTGCGCTTGACGCCGCTTTTGCAGGTGCATGCAAAGTGGTGCTGGGAAGGCAGCTTTCAGGGAAACTTACTGATTATGAAGGATGGCTCATGCGCCATGTGCGCGCCCCTCCAAAAGGGAAATCGGCTGCAAGCGGCAAGCAGCTTCTCATTCTCCCCATCCTCTTCAACGAGCCTGTGAGAAGCACCCATCTTGAGGAAGATGAGGCAAGGGAGGCAGGGAAGAAACGGCTGTCTGAGGCGGATGTGGAAAAGCTGTCCCTAACAAACGCAAAGAAGACGCTTGCCCCCATTGCATATTTCACCTGCGACGTTGCGCTTGGCAACAATATGTCCGTTGAACAGGTGGTAAGCCACTCAGACTCCAACACTGTGTTTGGCTCATCCACCATGTATGACTCCAAAAGGTGCGCATATGACTGCTGGGTATCGCACGAGGCTGAGGCGATGTTCGGCTGCGACCATGTGTTTTACTCGCAGTTCTGCATCAACTGCTACCGCTCGCTGAGGCTTTCGCGCTGCTTTGAAGTGAGCGACTCGCTGGACTGCTCCGACTGCCACTTCTGCCACAACTGCGAGGATTTGCACGATTGCATGTTCTGCTTCAATGCAAAGGGGCTGAAAAATGCCATTGGCAACTCGGAATTGCCGCGCGAAAAATACCTTGAGGTGAAAAAGAGGATGCTTGCCGACATTGCTGCAAAGGCTGAGAAGAGGCATGGCATGGGGCTGGACATTTACAATCTCGGCTCGGCGCGCCCTCATTTTTAACCCTTTTTCACCTATTCCTTCTTCATGGATGCCGCGATTGAAAAGCAGCTTCAGAAAGGGTGGGATGGCGCGTGCCGCGTGCTGTTCGGGCGCGAGCTTGAGGGAAGACTGGCAGAATATGAGCCATACCTTGCGCGCTATATCGCGCCTACTGCAAGGAGGCGGTCCCACATTTCAGGCAAGGATGTGGCGCTGGCTTCTGACAGCTACCCAAAAAACGCGCGCTTTGTCTCGGCAGAGGAAGCAGTGCAGAACAGGAAATATGCGCTATCGATAAATGAGATAAAGGACATTGACTCGCTTCTCTCCGCGCTTTCGGAGAAATGCGAGTATTCGGGAAATCGGCACCTGGGCAATACTGCCTTTGCAGAGGCATCCGATATTGTTGCCGATTCGCAGTATGTATATGGCTCATCAAAGATAGAGCGGTGCTCGAACATCGCAATATCAAACATGATACGCGACGGGAGCAAATACGCATTCGGCTGCCAGTGGTTTGCCAAAAGCGAGTTCATGATACAGGTGCACGGCGCGCACACCGTGAAGCGCGCTTTCGAGGCGTATTACACCACATCGTCATCCGACATCTATTTCTCCTATTCCTGCGTGGGCTGCCATGATTTGCTGTTTTCTTTTGGGCAGAGGAATGCAAGCTACAGGATAGGCAACCTGCAGATGGAGAAGGGGGAATATGCCGCGCTCAAGAAAAAGCTGGTGTCCGAAGTGGCGGATGAGCTTGAGAGAAAGAAGGCATTCCCTTCGCTATTGTCAATCGTGCCAAACGCAGTGCCGAAAAGCCTGCCCAAGATATCACCTGTCCAGCCAAAAGACGTGCATGACCTTGCGCCCATAAGGAAAAGCTTTGCAAGCGCGTATTCCATCATTTTCAAGAGGCAGCCGAAGCATCCGCTTGAAGGCTACAAGGAATGGCTGCTCAGGAACGGCGCGACAATCGAGAAATACACAACTGCATTCGGCGAGCGCACATATTGCCCAATAAGCCACTGCCATATGGGTTTTCTCCCGAAAAAAAGGCTGGCTACCGTGCCTGAGATGCTTGAGCTTGGAAAAATACCTATGCCAAAAGAGGCTGCAGGCTCGCTTGGCAGCATGATGAAGTGGGCTGAAGGCAATTTCTTTTTCACAGGTGAATTTTATGATGGCAACAACAGGAACGTGAATGAGACGCCATGCGCCTACAATGCAGTGAATGCGCTTGGCGGGTTTGACATCACCAACACCGACAATGCGGCCTATTCTTCCATTGCGCTTGACTCCAAGCATATCTACGGAGGAAGCTGGGTGCTTGAGTCGGAATTCTGCATCCGCTGCTTTGATTCCATCAACCTCTCGCGCTGCCTTGAGTGCGACTTTTGCACAAAGTGCTCTGACTCGTATTTCTGCCACAACTGCGAAGGCGTGACGGACTGCATGTTCTGCTTCAACATGAAAGGCGCGCGGCACTGCATCGGCAACACTCAGATGTCGCGCGAGGAATACGTAAAGGCGCGCGATGCCATACTTTCAAAGCTTTCAGGCGAATTGGACAAGACATGCGCGCTTGGGATGAGCATCTATAACATCGGGGCGAAAAGATGAGCGACGAGACGCTTGCAGCGCTGGATAGGCATTGGGAGTCAGCCTGCAAGCTCATCTTCGGGTCGCCCATTGGCAGGCTGCTTGATTTTGAGGATTACCTTTACTCCGACGTGGTGCGCCCGACTATCAGGAAAAATGGTGGGGGAGAAGTGATGGCTCTGCCGGAAATACCGCAAAGCGCAAGGGTTGAGGACTATGCCAGCCTCATGAAAGAAGGCCCTGCGAAAGCGCCCAGGGTATCCATAAACGATGCCAAGGACATTGATTCGCTTGCGCGCGCCTTGGGGGAAATAGCCGTTTTTGCAGGGAATATCGTTCAGGGCCAGTGCAGCAATGTCGAAAAATCAAACCGCGTGCTGGACTCGCATTATATCTACAAATGCCATAACGTGATTTACAGCAAGTATGCGGCATTTGCCAGGCGAGTGAAATACTCCGATTCGGTCTTCGGCATTGACAGCACGTCAAAAATCAGGTTTTCCCTCAAGAGCTATGATGTTTATGATTCCAGCATGCTATTCGAATGCCTGAGGGTCTATACATCGTCAAATTGCCACTACTGCGCAAACATGGACAATGCGACAGACTGCCTTTTCTCATTCAACCAGCGGTCCGCCAGGAGAAGAATAGGGAACCTGGAACTGCCGGCGGGCAAGTTTTCTGCGCTCAAGGCAAAGCTGCTGGAAGAGATGCAAGAAGAGCTTTCCTCGAAAAAGAAAGCAGTTTCGATCCTGGAAATAATCGGTGGGGCAGATGAGTGAGATAGAAAAATCTTTTGCAAAAACCTCTTCGCTTCTTTTCGGAAAAGAGCTAGCCCCGCTTTCTGAATACGTAAAATGGCTGGAAACAGGGTTGCCGTTTTCCGTAGTTGAAAAGAAGTCGGTTGTGAGCGGCAAAACCGTTTTCATGGTGCCTCACCCGGCCTATCTAAAGATAAGCAGGAATATCGCCAGCATGGAGGAAGCGCTTGAAATCGGGAAGCTTTCAATCGATGAAAAGGGGGCGGAGGCGCTCGAGCTTTCGAATGCAGCGCATTCTCTCTCAAAAATCAGCACCACTTGCCCGAACACGGTGTTTGGCGAAAACTTCGACACTGAGGAAAGCGCATGCTATGGCCCCACGCAGCACTGCCTCAGAATAGCCTTTTCCTGGTGGTCAAAATATGCGTCCTGCTCATATGACGTGCGCACAAGCTCGCATGTGCACGGCTGCTCGGACCTTGACGACTGCAGTTTCTGCATCCGCTGCAGGCAGTCAAGCAAGCTGCAGAGATGCTTCGAGGTGGACGAGTCGGCCAACTGCTCGGACTGCCATTATTGCCACAATGTGGAGAACTGCAGGGACTGCATGTTCTGCTTCAATGTGAAGAACCTGAAATATGCCGTGGGGAACGTGGAGGTCGGCAAAGAGGAATATGCAAAAGTTAAGAAGATGGTGCTGGATGAAATCGGCAAGAAGCTTGCAGAGGATAAAAATCTCCAGTGGAGCATCTATAACATAGCGGCTGGGAAGAAGTGAGTCCATGGACATGAACACTGCATGGAAATCCACCTGCAGGATAATCCTCGGGCAGGAGATAGGGGAGCTTTCCGAGTTCCGGGCGTACCTGCTATCAGGGCACTACCCGATTTCAGAGCGGAAATCGGCATTATCAGGCAAGCGCGTGGTGATGGGCGCGGACAGGTACCCAAAAAGCGCGAGGATGATTTCGCAGGACGAGATTGACTATGCCAAGAAGCCACCTGCGCTTTCCATCAACGAAATCAAGGACATCGACTCCATGGTGGAGGCGTTCCGCGAGCGCTTCTCCTACTGCGGCAACAAGGTGTTCGGCGAAAGCAAGTTTGTCTCCGGCGTGGACAACTGCACGGACAGCTTTTTCGTGGAGGAGTCGCACGACATTGTGAAGAGCAAGTACGTCGCCTATTCATCATTCATACGCGAGGGGTCAGAAAATGTATTCGGCTCCGGCGTGCTCATACGCGGCACGCACCTCATAAAGATATTGGGCTCCGCCGATTTGGCGCGAAGCTTTGACTGCAACATCTGCACCAATTCATCAGACATGCTCTTCTCGGTCTATTCGCACGGCTGCTCGCACTGCATGTTCTGCTTCAACCAGAGGAACAAGCGCTATGCGATAGGGAACCTTGAGCTTGGCAGGGAAAGATACCTGGCAATAAGGGAAAAAATAGTCGCAGAGGTGGCGGAGAAACTTAAGCGCGACAAGGGATTCCCGTCAGTGTTCGATTTCCCGCCATTGGAGGGGAAGCCGCAGATATCGGCATCAAAGCCAAATGATGGGTTTGACATTGCGCCGATGGAAAAGGCGTTTGAGGCAACCACTGCCCTGATTTTCGGAAAGCCGCTCAAAGGCCTGGGCAAGCACTCGAAATTCCTCGAAAAAAATGTGGAAAGTATAAAGGAAACAGCAACCTCGCCAGGGGGAAAGGCATACTACTCTGATTATTTCTGGAGCAGGCATGTGCCTTCCACAAGAATGATAGGCGATTGCGAAACAGAGGGGGCGGGAAAGCTGAAAATATCTCTTCCCGAAGGCGAAATGCCCGGCTTTGATGAGCTTAAGGCAAAGGCGGCATCAGTCGCATTTTTCCCGGTGGAATTCTCACTTGGAAACAGGCAGAACTGCGGAGTTACGCCAGTTGTATACGAGTCGGTCGATTCTTACAGGGTGAGCGACGCCACCTATGCGAAAAAGTGCGCTTACGACACGCACATACAGAATTGCGACTCGGTTTTCGGCTCGGGCATCCTGATGGTGGATTCGTCATTCTGCCTGAAGTGCAATGATTGCGTGAAAGTGACTGCGAGCCTGGAGATGGACTCGTGCAAGGGCTGCCACCGCTGCCTGTTCTGCCACAACTGCGAAAACCTGTCCGATTCCATGTTCTGCTTCAATGCCAAGAACCTGAAGTACGCTGTTGGGAATGCCGAGGTTGGCAGGGAGGAATATATGCGCATAAGGGAAAAAGTGGTTGCAGACATTTTGTCGCGCCTGGAAAAAGATGGCGATATCGGCATTGACATCTGCAGCATAGGGGCGAGGAAATGAAGCAAAGCGAAACAGTGCGCATACTCAACCAGCGCTTCAAGGGCGCGTGCAAAATCCTGCTTAAGAGCGAGGTTGGCGATGTTTGGGAGTTTGACGAATGGCTGGAGGGCATGATTGAGAAAAACAGGCTGGAAAAATCGTTCATTTCCGGCAAGGAAGTGTTCTTGGGCATCAAGGAATACACGCGCGATGCGCGCTTTGTGAGCTTTGACGAGATAGATTACGGGAAAAAATATGCTTCCGCGCCGCTTGGCAAGGCAGATGGCATTGAAACGCTTATCAGCTCGTTTTCAGAGCGCTTCATGTATGCGGGCAACCTTGTAATCGGGAAATCAAGCCATGTGGAGAGGAGCGCGAACATATCGGACAGCTATTATGTCTATGACTCTGCGCTCTACGGGGACTGCAAGTACCTGCACAAGAGCACGCTTGGGCGGCTGAACGAGGACCTGTTCGGCTCGCATGGATGCGGCGAGTCGCAGTTCTGCATACGCTGCACGCAGACTTACAAGGACAGGCGCTGCTTCGAGGCATGGATGACGCAGAACTGCTCTGACGTGTATTATTCGTTCAACCTTGACTTCTGCTCGGAGTGCATTTTCTGCTTCAATCTGAGGAACCGCCACCATTGCATCGGGAATGTGCAGATGGAGCCGGAGGAGTATCTCAGGGTGAAGGGGAGATTGCTTTTGGAAATGGCACAAATGCTGAAAAAGGGAAAGACGCTGCCTTCCTTGCTTGACATTCTTGCTAAAAGCAGGTGGAGGGCGCCGAAAATGCCCGATATCCCCAGAACAAACCAAGGGGGCGGGAAAGAGGAGGTTGAGAAAGAGTTTTCAAAGACTGCGAAACTCGTGCTGGGAACAGAACTGCGCGGCATTGACGCCCACAGGGAATGGCTGCTGAAGCATACGCATACTTTGCTTAAGCTCAAATCGGCATCGAGCGGCAAGGAGGTGCTTTTCATTCCCTTTGTGGTTGCCCTGCCCAAGCTTCCCGGAAACCGCCTGCTTACCATGGAGGAGGCGCTTTGGCTGGGCGAGCATTCCGCCATAAGCCAGCAGGAGGCGTTGCGCATAAGCATGGCAAACGCGCACGAGATTATTGGCGACATAGGCTTTTTCCCGATTGAGTTCTGGGAGGGGAAGAATGTTTGTGTCACAGACAGCTACATGTCCTTGTACAGCGCGTACTGCTACCTCACCTCCGCGATGGTGGAGGCGAAGTACTGCGCCTGCGGCATGTGGCCGAGAACATCGGAGCACTGCTTCGGCTTTGACTCGCTTTGGGACTGCAGCTTCTGCGTCAAGTGCTACAATTCGCAGAAGCTTCAGCGCTGTTTTGAGTGCGACTCGTGCAACTCAAGCTCGGGCTGCTATTTCTGCCACAATGTGGAGAATTGCCACGATTGCCTCTTTTGCTTCAACGTGAAGAACCTGAGGTGCGCAATCGGCAATGTCGAGGTGGGAAAGGAAGAGTACGCGCGCGTGAAGAAGCTCGTGCTTTCCGAGATTGGCGCGCGGCTGGAAAAGGATAAGAAGCTGCCATGGGACATTTACAGCATAGGGGCGAGGAAATGAGCAGGCTTATTAAGTTATCTATTAATAACAAATTGTTACTAATAAATAACAAAAAGTGATTTATATGACAAAAGGAATACAAATTATGAAGATGGAGCACGCACCTACCCTGAACACCGTCATCATGGTGGAAAACACACTTGCACATGCGAAGGAAAGCGTCATTTCTGTTGCCGCGCTTAAGCGCGAGCTCCCCAAGCAGGTGAACCACAACACGCTTCGGTCCATACTCATTTACCTAGAGGAGAGCAACAAGATTGCAGTGAGCATGCGCGGGATCACCTGGATACATAATTCCAATACAAGGATGAGAAAGGCTATAGGAAGCGGGATGGAAATATGAAAACAGTGCGTGTGGTCCTGTCAAGCGAGGCAGAGGAAGTCTACAAATACCTGAATGAAAATGCGCCTACCTCGAAAAACGAGCGCGCGATACTCAAGGCGATAAACTACAAGAAGGAGCTCATCAAGGTCAACGTTCATTATGGCGAGCCGATTGCAAAGGCGAAGATACCTGCGGATTATATCCAAAAGTATGGCGTGAACAACCTGTTCTGGGTGAGCCTTCCGAACGGCTGGAGAATGCTTTACACACTCACCGCGAATGGTGAGATTGAAATTGTGGCGTTTGTGCTGGGCATCATGGACCATGACAGATACAACAAGAAATTTGGCTATAGATAATATATTTCACAAGGTGCGAAGATGAGCCGCGAGCAGGACGAGATAAACAGGAAGTGGAAAGACAAAAGAGTCAAGGCAGCCACCATTGGCTTTTACCACCAGGACTGCCAGACAAGCAGCAGCACCGAAAAGTTCCCGCACATAAAGCTGGAGCAGGTGAGCCCTGTCATCTACCTTAACAGGAAGCCGAGGCAGACGGACTATTCGCTTATCTGGAATGTGAGCGCAGACAAGCCTTCGGAAGTTGACGATTATCTTGCATATGTGAAAAAGCACAACGACACCAAGAAGCTCACTGTCCTTGAGAGGTCCGGCAACCAGGCGATCATCCTCCTGCGCTTCCTGTCGCCAAGCTCAAGCTATGAGCGCGTGCTTGACAGCGGCGCGATTACAACTTCCCCGGTGGTTGCAAGCCAGGGATTTGAGACATACAACCTGATTTCCCCTGATCCCAAGGGCATAACAAAGCTCTCGAAGGAACTCTCATCGATAGGCGATGTGAAAGTGATGCGCGTGGGCGACTTTCGGAAGCAGGACGGCTCGCCCAACCTTACAGACAAGCAGAAGGATGCGCTAGCTGTCGCGCTCCTGAACGGCTATTATTCCTGGCCACGGGGGGTGGGCTTGGAGCAGCTTGCATCTGCCGCGAAAATAAGCAGGCGGAGCATGCAGGAGCGCCTGAGGCGCGCAGAGGCAAAATTGTTCCCGCATCTTGTAAAGAACTACTTGGAAAAGAAGAAGTAGGCAAAAAGCGTGACATATGCCCAACAAAGCATTAAGTTGAGGCGATGCCATAATTCGCCACATGGAAAATACATTGACCGCGCTGCCTGTTCTTCAGAAGAGATGGGACAGCACCTGCAGGGTGCTGTTCGGCAAGGAAGTTGGCGAGCTTCCGAAGTTCGGCCCTTGGCTTATGAAGATGAGCGAAAGGCTCGTGCACAGGGAGTCCTCTGTTTCCGGCAAGGAAGTCACCTATGCCATAAGCGGCTATGCGGAAGGGAGCAAATGGATCGGCTTTGACGAGATTGATTTCACTGCAAAGGCAGCGCCCTTGCCGGAAGGGGTTTTCGGGAGCAGTGGCATCGGCCAGATTGCCGGCTTGCTTGAGGAACGCTTCCACTACGCAGGAAGCGCAGTGCTGGGCAATTCGAAGTTTGTGGAGAAAAGCTCTGGCATAACTGACTGCTTTTACATGCGCGAGACAGGCAAGCTCACTGAATGCAAGTACACTGCATATTCAATCATCGGGAGGCTGGGCGAGGACTGCTTTGGCGTGGACGGCATTGGCGAGTCTGCCATGTGCGTGAAGTGCTGCGAAACCTTCCGCCTCAGGCGCTGCTTTGAGCTTTGGCAGTCGCGCTCGTGCTCGGACTGCTATTATTCGCACAACCTTGACGATTGCCAGGAGTGCTTTTTCTGCTTCAATGCCAAGAACCTGAGGCATGCAATCGGGAATGTGCAGCTTCCCAAGGAGAAATATTATGAGGTGAAGAAGAGGCTGCAGGGAGAGATGGCGGAAATGCTGAGTAAGGAGAAGCGCCTTCCCTCGCTCATGGAGATAGTTGAAAAGTGCGGCAAGCCCGCTGCGCCTGCGCTTTCTGCCCCAGGCGAGGGGGAGATGGGCGACAAGGGCGTGATTGAGGAGGCGTTTGCCAAAACGTGCAATGTGGTGCTGGGAAAGAGGCTATCAGGCGGCATTGACGATTATGCTGAATGGCTTAAGAGGAATATCAGGAAGAGCGAAACATTCAAGTCTGCTGCAAGCAAGAGGCTTGTGAGAAGGTTTGACTATTGCCGCTACTTTGAGCTGCCTTCAGGCAGGCTGCTTTTGAGGGAGGAAGCCAGGGAGGCTGGCGAGAGGCTGAAGATTGGGGAGGCTGCTGCCGAGAGCATCACTCTTGCCAATGCGCATGAGAAAATAGGGGAAGTGGCGTTCTTCTGCCCTGAGTACAGGGATGGGATGAACCTGAACATCATTGAATGCGCGACATCGGGCGACTCCGCACATTGCTACCGCTCGGCTGCAGTGGTCTACTCCAAATACGCGGGCTATTGTTTCTGGCCGAGAAGCAGCGAGCATTCGTTCGGCTGCAGCGCGCTTCTTTCCTCGGAATTCAACATCCGCTGCTTCAATTCGGTGAAACTGGCGCGCTGTTTCGAAGTGGACTTCTCGCGGGATTGCTCTGGATGTTACTATTGCCACAATGTAGAGAACTGCACTGACTGCATGTTCTGCTTCAATGTGAAAAATTTGAAGTACGCCATAGGCAATGTGGAAGTGGGGCGCGAGAGGTTCATGGAGATGAAAAAGAGGCTGCTTGGATGGATTGGAGCCGAGCTTGAGGCGAAGAAAACGCTGCGCCATGGCATCTACAGCATTGGCGCGATGAAGGAGTAACTGGTTCGCATTGCCTTAAGACCCCAGAATTTTCTCTGCAATTGCCTTTAGGGAATCCAGCCGTAGATAAATTTCTTGTATGTCTTTCTTGAAAGGCCCACCAGCCAAAAGAATGTCTAAATTATTGCTGGACCTTCCAGGTACGAGTTTCCTTTCCGCCATGAGAATTGCACCCAGATAGTCACGGTCGCGTCTTGGATTTTCATCTTTCAGTTTCAGCTCATTGACAATTAAGAGAACGGTTTCGCTCCAAAAAATCCTTTCAGGCTTTTCTGAACTGCCATGGATGGCGCCAAAGTTTCGCGAAGACCACCTGTCAAAAATGTTATTATCGAAGGAATGGAGGCCCCCCATAATGGATTCGAGGTTATAGCGCAATGCAAGCATCTTGATTTCTGGCAGGCCGGAATACCTGTAGCAAAAGGTGCATGGATTGCACGAGTCGCCATTTGTCTTGATCGCGTTCCATTTCACAAAACCCAAGGTTCGCCGGAGAACATCTGCACTAGCATTGCGAACCGCTGTCGGATATTCAGGAGGACCCGAAAACATCGGCACATAATCCGCAGGGCGTTCTTTTATTTTCTGCTCGCCATCGAAAACCACAGATATCCGTTCTTTTTTTGACAAGCCGCACAGCGCATATGCGTACTCCGCCAGCTTCACGACGTCTTTTTTCTGCATGGCATTGGGATCGATGGCAAGAACCTCTTTTCTCAGCAAAAAAAGCTTTTCCAGCTTGGCATTTTGGGCATTGATAATACTGGTCCCTGGTTGCTTGTGGAAAGGCTTGCCTGAAAGAGGGGTAACTTTGGATTGGATGAAGCTCGCAGGGATGCTCATGAATACACCGAATATTATCTAAGTAGATGTGTATTTAAATGTATTTATGTGAAGCTGCTTGATTACTTTTTCCTGCCGGCTTTCTTGGATGGCGCCTTTGCACCCTTGGAAGATTTCTTAATCGCAGGGGGTTTCTCTGATGGCTCGCCTTCTTCCATTGCCGGGGATGGCTTTTTTGGGATTGGCGCTGCCTTTGGCTTGGAAGGCCTTGTTTTCTGGGCAGGCGCCGCCTCTTCCTCGTCAGGCATGGAAACCTCGGGCATCCGCACGCGTGCGCGCGAGGCAGCCTTTTCGCGTATGCGCGCGAGCTTGGCTGCAAGGGAAGCGTCCTCGTCCTCCTCTTTTTGCAGCAGCGAGCGCTCTCCCACCTCTTCGTCAGGGGTTTCTTCAGATTCCTTTGCGCGCTTGCTTCTCCTTGTGGACTTTTCTTCTTCGGCAGGCCCTTCCTTCGCATGCATGCGCGCTTTGCGCGCGGGCATTTCATCTTCAATGAGCTCTTCCCTGCCTTCTTCCACCTGCCTTCTTGTTTTCCGAGCGGGCTTTTCCTCTGGCTCAGCATCAGGCTCGTATTCGGGCATGTAAATGGGCTTGTGCTTGCTCTTGGGCTTTGCAGCTGGCGCGGGCTCTTCATCATCAGAAGGCGGCTCATCCTCTTCCGAAGGCGACTCCTCCTCTTGCCCAGCAGACTTATCGGCATCCTCGTCCGATGGCGATTCATCGTCCGAAGGCAAGGTTTA
>Ga0247841_10011456_pt1 | contig 11791 bp, 7 predicted proteins | sample LaCruzMarch2015__2_FD_192410 | JGI IMG/M metagenome (GOLD analysis project Ga0247841, IMG submission 192410) | Freshwater microbial communities from meromictic Lake La Cruz, Castile-La Mancha, Spain - LaCruzMarch2015_18m | ecosystem: Environmental > Aquatic > Freshwater > Lake | place: Spain...
TACCATGCGACCTACGCGCGATCAGAAGAGCAGTTTGACGCAGTCGCAGCCCCCATCTACAATCGCGTGCGAGAAGAAAGACTGGGGTGATGACCATCGCTAAGGTGCTGTTGACAAAGACGATCGAAAAGTTGGGTCACGTCGGTGAAGTCGTGAACGTCGCGGAGGGATACTCCCGCAACTACTTGTTCCCGCGCGGTTTGGCCGTCGAGCCGACGGATCACAACATGGCGCGTTTCGCCAAGGAGAAGGCGGTGCACGACGCCGAGCTCTTGAAGCGTGAAGAGAAGGCGCGTGCCCTGCGCGACAAGCTTGCCGACCAGACGCTGGTCTTCGTGCGAAAGGCCCACGGGGATAGCCGCCTCTATGGGTCCGTGCGTCCGGAGGAAATTGCCGCGCAGATCGCCTCCGTGTGCGGCGAGATCATCGAGACGTCGCGGATCCGCATCGTGGACGGCATTGACACCCTCGGTCCGCATGCCGTTTCGATTAGCCTGTACAAGGACATTTCAGTCGACGTACGGGTTCGCGTAGACGAGGAGGCGCCGCAGAAGGAGGCGTAGCCCGCGATGAGAAGCGGGTGGCTGGGGGGGATTGCGGCTGGCCTGATCGCTGTCGTCCTGGCGGTCTGTGTTGAGGGCTCCGTCGTCGTCAACGGCCAGCCTGTCTTGGTCGGTCCTTCTCCGCGGTCGGACGGAGACTCCCTGCTTGTCCCCGTGCTCTCGTTCGCTCCGTTCGTCGGGATCGAGGCCGTCGAGCGCGACGGGCGCGTGGCGTTGCGCTGGAGTGGAGGGCGCGACGATCTCGCTCCCGAGGCGATTCGGTGGGTCTCCGACGTGGCCTACACTTCGCTCGATGAACTCGTGGGGCGCGTTGGGGGAACGTTTCGCCAAGCGGGCGACGAGACGAGCATCGACGTGCCGGAAGCGCGACTTATCGAGCTCTCGGCCAGCGGCGAGGACGTGGTAGTGCGCTTCGATCGCTTCGCCCCAATGCTCGTCGCGAAAGCGGGAGGTGTCGACGTCGTGCGCTTCCTTGACTGTCGAGTCGAGGGAGTGGCGGCAAGCATCGTCTTCGGCCCGCAGGACGTCGGTCGCGCCACGCTCGTTGCGACGAGCGGATCGGTGTGCGAGCTCCGAATATCGTTTCTCGAAGAGGCTGCGCTTGTCGTGCGGCGATTCGAGGCCGACGGCGTTTACTCCGTCTCTCTGACTCCTGCACCGGCCCCCTCCGACGTCTCCACTACGCTTCTCGGCGACGGTCTCTCGTTCTCCGACGGGGAGGTGGCTGTCGGCGAGTCCACCGTGGCCCTCGCCTACGTCCGGGTGGACAACTGGCGCGATCGCCTCGACGTTCGGCCGCTGTTGCCGCCTACGGGAGCAGGGACCCAGAGTCCGATCGACGCGGCCATGGCCTCGGCCGGAGCCGCCATGGCCCTGTCGTCGCGCAGTGGTGCGGACCCCGGTCTTGTGGTGATCGACGGGGTTCCGTTCTCCATCGAGGTGGAACCTTCCATCGCTCTAGGCTTCGACGTCTTCGGCTCCGTGGTCGCCTTCATCCCACAGAGTAGAGCGTTCGCCGTGTCCTCGACGACTCGAATTCCACTTGACGGTGTCGACCGACCTGTGGGGTACGACGAGATCATCGGGTACCCACCGGGGTACACGGGAAGCATCGCGCGGGGATTCCCGGACGGGTTCACCATCGCACGGATACGCGACGGGGTCGTGGTCTCCATCCTGGACGAGTCATTCGTCATCGCCGACCCGTCGGCCACTCTTCTCGTGGCATCGGGCGCGGCGCGCGCTCGGTTGGCCGGTCTGGCGTTTGGCGACCGCGTGGACCTCGTCTGCGAGGTCGATCCTGAGCGCCGCTTCATCTACGACGCGTTGTCGATGGAACGCGTGCTCGTATGGGACGGGCAGCCTCAGCTGCCGGCCCCGGATGGCGAGCGGACCGAGGCGACGTCGTGGAGCGTCGTGGGGACAGACTGGCAGGGTGGGTTCTTCTTTCTGACGGCTTCGGGTGACGGTGAGCTGACGGATCGTGGAATCCTCTCCCTTCTGGCGACGATGCCGACGACGGCTCGCACGGCCGTGGTACTCGAGACGGACGGAGCGGGAGCGCTCGCGCTCGATGTGGGGATGTTCCACGTGCGATGGGGGAGTCGCGCCGCCGTTTCCGTCAGTCTGGGCGCCGTGCTGAAGTGATGATGAAGAAGAGCCTGGCTCGCGACGTCCTCATGATGGCGTTGGCGACCGGCGTTTCGCGTGTCCTCGGGCTCGTTCGCGACGCGTCGATCGCGAACAGCTTCGGCGCCACGGCAACGTACGATGCCTTCCTCATCGCGTTCTACGTGCCTCAGCTTCTGCGGCAGCTGCTCGCCGAAGGGGCCCTATCCACCGCGTTCGTGCCGATCTACGCTGGGCTGCGCGAGGTGGGAGAGGATGCGGACCGGTTCGCGAGCAACGTCCTCTCGATCCTGCTCGTCCTCTTCCCGGTCGTGTGCGCCGCCGGCATCCTGTTCGCACCGTCGTACGTGCCGTTCCTCGCCAGCGGCTTCTCGCCGGAGAAGTTGGGCCTCACCGTGTCCCTTTCCCGATGGCTCTTCCCATCGATTGCCCTCGTCGGTTTCGGGGCCGTGTTCATGGGCATTCTCAACGCGCGTCACCGCTTCTTCGCCGCGTCCTTCTCCCCCGTCTGGTTCAACGTCGGCGTGATCCTTGGAGCGCTCGTTGCCGCCCCGCACTGGCCGGGCCTCCCGATCTTCGGTCTTGCCGCCGGCGTGCTCGTGGGTGCGGCCGGACAGACCGTGTCGCAGCTCCCCTCGCTCCGTCGCGCTCGCTTCCGATTCTCGTTCACCCTCTTGCCGCTTCACCCGGACGTGCTCATCCTGGCGAGGCGCATGATGCCCGCGGTCGTCGTCCTGGCGATGGCCGACATCAATCTGCTCGTCGACAACAAGTTCGCCTCCTACCTCGCAGACGGGAACATCGCTTCCCTCCAGTACGCGATGCGTCTCTTCCAGCTGCCGCTTGGCGTGTTCGCCGTCAGCATCGGGACGGCGCTCCTGCCGCGGCTCGCGGTGGCCGACGTGAGAGGCGATCCGACCCGATTCCGACGCTACTTCAGCGACGGCCTCGCGGCGACGGCCCTCATTCTCGTTCCTGCAACAGTGGGGCTGATTCTCCTCGGCGACCCTGCGGTCCGGCTCCTCTTCGAGCGCGGGAGCTTCACGGCAGCCGACACAGCCCGCACCTACGCCGTCCTCGTGTCGTACTCCTTCGGCCTGCTCGCCTACGGGTGGGACTACCTCGGGGTCCGCGCCTGCTACGCTCTTGGGCGGACGGCGATTCCCATCGCTGGGGCCGTCGCCTCCATGGCGGTGAATGCGGTGCTCGATGCCGTGCTCGTCGGACCTCTGGGCGCGCCTGGACTGGCCCTCGCCTCCGCCATCGCCGGCGCGGTGGACGCGGTCGTCCTGTTCGTCTTCCTACGGCGGTACGTGTCCTGGGGGCTTCTCGCGCCCCGGTTGGCGCTCGTAGGAGGGGGGACGTTACTCATGGGTGGTGCGGTGTGGTGTGTGGGGTGGGCTCTTCCCGACTCGTCGCCCCTCGTCGTCGTCTTTGTGCCGATGCTGGTCGGTCTCCTCGCCTACGGCCTATTCGTGCGAGTGACCCCGTTATGGCGGCTCCTGCGGCGATCGGAGCCGATGGCCGACGAGGTAGGGACGACCTCTCAGCGGTGATCGAAGCGCAAGCCGACGGCGATGGATCGAGCCCAGCGGTCGGCGGACTCTACTGTTGAGAGATCGAGCGGGCGATCGTCCTCTGCGGCCTCCGTTCGCCAGCGGCCCAACGTAGCGGCAAGTCCGGTGGCGAGGTCTCCGTAGGCGATGTCGCCGCGGAGGAACCGCCCGACCAGAACCTCATCGGCTGCGTTGACGGCGGCAGGGGCGCTGCCGCCCGCGAGGGCCGATGCGAGTACGGTCGCGAAGGCGGGGAATTGCTCCCCGTCGAGGCGGCGAAACTCGAGACACCCGAGCGCCGCGACATCGAGACGAGGAAGACCCGTGTCGACGCGCTCGGGATACGTCAGCGCATATTGGATGGGAATCCGCATGTCGTGAGTCGCCGCCTGGGCCAAGATCGATCCGTCGCGGAACTCGACGAGCGAGTGAACGATCGACTCGGGGTGGATCACGACGGAGATCCTGTCGTAGGGCACATCGAACAGGACGTGGGCTTCGATGACTTCGAACGCCTTGTTGACCAGCGTGGCTGAGTCGACCGTGATTCGCCTTCCCATGGACCAGGTCGGATGACGGAGGGCGTCCTCGGCGGTTGCCGAAGAGCGGGCCGTGGGATCCAGGTTCAGGAACGGACCCCCGGAGGCCGTGAGGATCAGGCGCCGGACGTCGCCCTTCCGTCCCGCGTCGAGGCACTGGAAGAGTGCGCTGTGCTCGCTGTCCACGGGGATCAGTCGGCCACCGTGCCGCTCCAGGGCGGCGCGGACGAGCGTGCCGCCGATGACGAGGCTCTCCTTGTTGGCAAGCGCGACGGTACATCCGCGGGACAGGGCGGCCAGTGTGGCCGCAAGGCCGGCGGCCCCGACGATGGCGTTGACGACGACGTCAACGCCATCGAGCGTGGCCAGCTCTACAGGCCCGTCATCTCCTTCGAGGACTCGAACGTGAGGGAACCGTTCTCGAAGCCATTGAGCCCCCTCCCCGGCGGCCAACGACACGACCTTGGGGCACACGGCCTCGATCTGTTCCGCCAGGAGTTCGTGGTTTATGTGAGCAGAGAGCCCGACAATCCGGAGCGCCTTCCCGGCCCGACGAAGGCGAGCAATCACGTCGAGCGTCTGGACTCCGATCGAGCCGGTGGAGCCGAGCAGAACGAGGTTCGTCGTGGCGCGGATCATCCGTCGGCCGGAGATGGGAGAAGCTGGGTCAGGAGCTGTGTCAGATCGTCGCCCGAGATCTCCTCGCGCGCGAGAACCTCCTCGGCGAGACGGTCGAGCGCGCCACGGTGATGGACGAGAAGACCCTTTGCCTTGTCGTACGCGGCGAGGAGAAGCCGGCGGATCTCGCGATCGGCGAGGGACGATGTCTCCTCCGAATGCTGATTGCTCTTGACGATGTCCTCGCCGAGGAAGACGTTGACTCGGTCGCTGCCGAGACTAATCGGGCCCAGCTCTTCGTTCATTCCCCACTCGATGACCATCTTTGTCGCGAGTTGCGTGGCATTCTTCAGGTCGCTTCCGGACCCCGCAGCGAACTCCTCGAACACCACCTCTTCCGCCGCACGTCCGCCGAGCATCGCCGCGAGCTCATTCTTGAATTCCTGCTCTGTCGGGTTGAAGCGCTCCTCAAGCGGCAACGACTGTGTTACACCCATCGAGCCGTGCGAGCGGGGCAAGATCGAGATCTTGTGCACGACCATGTCGTACGGCTTGAGCAAGAACCCGAGCAGCGTGTGGCCGCTCTCGTGATACGCGGTGAGTCGGCGCTCCTTGTCGGTTGGCACGACGCTCTTCCGTCGTAGACCGAGGTAGAGTCGGTCGGTCGCCTCTTCGAAGTCGGACATCTCGATCTGTTCCTTGTTCTTGCGCGCCGCCAGGAGCGCTGCCTCGTTGCACAAGTTGCGCAAGTCCGCGCCGACGAATCCGGGCGTTTTCCTCGCTAGGATCTCGGGGTCTACATCGCCGGACACCTTTCGCGTCTTCAGGTGCACCTTGAGAATGGCGACGCGGTCGCGAAGGGCGGGATACGGCAACTGAACGCTGCGATCGAAGCGGCCGGGGCGCAGAAGCGCCGGGTCGAGCACGTCGGGGCGGTTCGTTGCGGCGAGGATGATGATGCCGCGATTTGGCTGGAAGCCGTCCATCTCCGCGAGGAGCTGGTTCAGCGTCTGCTCCCGTTCGTCATGCCCGCCGCCGAGGCCGGCGCCGCGCTTTCTTCCTACGGCGTCGATCTCGTCGATGAAGATGATGCACGGAGCGCTTGCCTTCGCCTTTTCGAACATGTCACGCACGCGAGCCGCACCCACGCCGACGAACATCTCGACGAAGTCCGATCCACTGATCGAGAAGAACGGCACTTTGGCTTCCCCGGCGATGGCTTTGGCGAGCAGGGTCTTCCCTGTTCCGGGAGCCCCGACGAGGAGAATGCCCTTCGGAATCTCGGCTCCCAGCTTGGAGAACCTTCGCTGATCTCCGAGGTACTCGACGATCTCCTCGACTTCCTCCTTCACCTCATCGAGGCCGGCCACGTCGGCGAACGTCGTCTTGGACGAGTCCGGAGCGACGAGCTTCGCCTTCGACTGCCCGAAGGACAGCGCTCCTCCGGCGCCGGCCTGAGTTCGCCGCATGATGTAGACCCATACGCCGATGAGGAGAAGGATCGGCAGGAGCGACACGAACACGGTGAGGAGGAGCCCGCTGCTTGACGGCGGGTCGTACTTCACATCCGGCCTTCTCGATGCCGCATCGGGCGCGTTCGTCGCATCCGACGCGACCGGCGTGAAGAGGTCTTTGTACGTCGAGGGATCGGGTGGGAGTCGGACGGTCAGCGTCTCGCCTTCGACGGTTCTCGCGCTGGCGATATCCTCGCGAACGTTGACCTCTACAATCTTGCCTTGCTTCACGAGAGTCTCGAAGGACGTGAAGGAGATCTCGTCCGTAGGCGCCTTGTTGCCGTACCACGACTGGAGGACGAGAAGTGCGACGATCACCAAGATCGTGATGAACGCGATGTTCCGGAGATTGCGGCTCCGCAGGTCCTTTGTGGAATCCTTCTGCATGATCGACTCCTCTAGGGTCCGATTGTACCCCGGGACTCTGGAGGCGTCAAAGATAGTCCTGGTGGAGGTTATCCGCGTGTGCTCGTTGCTCCGCATGGAGGCAGGGCAACGAGTTGTCCCCCCGGGATCTATCGGCTAGCGCTTGCGCAGGGCGCGCCACACCTGCAGGGTTTGGATTATTGCCTCCTCCCCACGGAGGAGGCGGCGAAGGTTGGCGCGATGCGTCACCGTGATCAGCACGGCGAGCCCAGTCGTGAGCGCTAGCAGAAGCGGATAACTCAGGCCGTCACGCGACGGGGGAAGAAGGGCAGCGGCGAGGGGCACAGCCCACGCCGCGAGCAGCGATCCGAGGGACACCCAGCCCGACGCGATGATCGACAGAACGAAGACGCCGAGCGCAATGCCGACGGGGATCGGAGCCACGGCAACGAGCATTCCTGCGGCGGTGGCCACGCCTTTCCCGCCGCGGAACCCGATGTAGATCGGAAAGACGTGCCCGAGGACGGCGGCCAGGCCGCAGAGAATGGACGCGGCCGCGTAACTGATCGGGAGGTCGCTGCTCGCGATGCGCGGCACGAGAGTCGCGGCGAGCGCTCCCTTCGCCGTGTCCAGGGCGAGGACGGCGACCCCGATGCGCCATCCGAGGACGCGCCACGCATTGGTGGCTCCCGCGTTGCCGCTTCCCTCGAGACGGACATCGACGCCACGCAGCGTCTTGCCGAGAACGACGGAGGAAGGAAAGCCGCCGATCAGGTAGGCGAGGACGAGGTCGAGGGCAAGGATCACGACGGCGTCTCCTGTTGTTCGTTGGCGATCGCGCGATCGACCAGGGCAACGTCGAGCGTCGCGATCGTCGCTCCGCCAGGCCCGGAGTGGCTGCCGAGGGCCGGGCCGGCGTTGGCGATCATGATCTCGGCGCGTGGGTAGCGCTTGCGAAGGGCGTCGCAGTAGCGCTGAGCGAGGGCCGGGGCTTCGGAGTGGCTGACGACGAACAGCGGGTCGGCGAAGGTTCGCGCGGCGCGCAACGCAAGACGGAGAACTCGCTGCGCCGCGGCGCGCTGACCGAAGATCTTGCCCGCCGGAGCGACGCGCCCGTCGTGGATTGTCAGGATGGGCAAGACCCGAAGCAGGTGCGCGATTCGTCCCTGAAGCGGCGAGAGGCGGCCGCCGAGCACGAAGTAGCGCACGGTCGGCACGTAGACGTAGACGGACGTAGCGTCCGCTGCAGCGCGGGCCACCCGGCTGCATCCTGCGTGGTCGAGCCTCTTCTCGACGGCGCGGGCGGCGGCCCAGACAACACAGGCCTCGCCTGCCGAAGCGGTCCGACTATCTACGACCTCAATCGGGACTCCGGTTTCCTCGCTCACGCACTGCGCGGCGCGCCGGGCGGAGTCCGCTGTCCCCGAGACCCCCGCCGAGAGGTGCACCGACACCACGCCCGCGAAGCGGCGGGCGAGCAGTCGATAGAGCATCTCGAAGTCGGCTGGGCTCGGTTGAGACGTCGTGGGCAGGGAGGTGCTCGATTCGAGCCGCGCGTAGAAACGCCGCGGCGTGATGTCCACGCCGTCGAGTGCGACCTCGTCGCCAAACGCGACGCGGAGAGGAACGACCTGGATGCGCCTCGACGTCACATAAGCGATCGGGAGGTCGCACACCGAGTCTGTAACCAGCGCGGTGCCGGTGCGAGGCCCGTCAAGAGCTGTCGCCGACAGCGTCTTCCACATGTCGTCCACCTTCGTCGCGGAGACCTCGCCGAGGTCGGCCAACGCCTCGAAGGCGAGCGCGGGCACGTTCGTGTGGAGGTGGGCATGAAGCACCTCGTCCGTTCCCGCGGCGACCACGGAGTCCCCGAGCGTTGATAGGGTCTCCAGGAGTGCCGCGCGGTCGAGACCCGCGCCGCGGACGACGGCCTCGGTGCAGTAACGGAAATCGAGCGGCTCGTCGGAGGCGAGCACCGCGGGCTCTTCCGGCAGATCCGCGTCCGCCGCGATGTCATCCTCGTGCGAGTCGGCCTCGTGGAACAGCTGATCGCGGACTCCCTCCAAGAAGTGGACGAACCCGAGGGCGCCCGCGTCCACGACGCCGGCATGCCGCAGGGCGGCCAGGCGCTGCGGAGTCTCGGCAAGCGATCGGCGTGCGGCGCGCAAGCCCTCGTCGAGAAGGGCGCGGAAGTCGTGTGCCTTCTCTCGTTGCGCGCCGAGATGCTCGGCAACGTCGCTCATCACCGTGAGAATCGTTCCCTCGCGCGGCTGAGCGAGCGCCTGGCGGGCTCTCAGGGCCGCGTGCCTCATCGCGACGACGAAACGGTCGACCGTGACGTGGATGCCGTCGCCGATCCCTTCGCGGAGCCCTTGGAAGAACTGCGCGAGGATGACGCCGGAGTTGCCCTGGGCGCCGGCGAGAGCGCTCGCGGCGAGCGTCGTGCTGACCGCATCCAGAGAAGGGAGTGGCCGCCGCAAGCCCGCGATCACGGCGCGCATCGTCGCAGCGAGGTTCGTCCCCGTGTCTCTGTCGGGAACGGGAAAGACGTTGATCCGATTCAAGTGCTCACGATGTGCAATGACTCGTTCCGCGCCGGCGATGACGCATAGCCGCAACTGCTCACGCGAGAGGACGGGAATGGAAGCTGAAGCTTGTCTTCCCATAAGGGCCACGGCGTGACATGACTCCGGGAGGAACAGAGAGGGGCACCCGCGCCGGGCGCACGGGTGCCCCTCATCAAGAACCAAGAGCTATGGAAGGATGGTGATCGGTACGAGGACGGCTTTGCCCTCTCCGAACACGATCCAGACGAGATGCTCGCCGGGAGCCATTCCCGTCGTGTCGATGCTGAGCCAGTACACGCCCTCCGCGTAGCGGCCGGAGAACGCGTACGCCGAGGGAGCAGTCGCAGCGGCTCCCCCGCCGGCAGCGTCGAGTGCCGGCTCGGACACGTGAATCCACGGCCAACCCATCTCACGCCGCGTCGCCTGCGCGAGATCGAGCCCCACGTCGAAGCGTACCCCAGCCTGGGTCGGTACTGGCGCGAGCGCCAGCGCGTAGATCACCCACTCGTCGAGAGGTTCGGAGTTCAGCGTGCGAGCCGTCGCGACCAGCGGCCTCCCCGTGGCATCCTCTCCCTTGGTCACGATGCCGATGTTGGTGTGCCAGTTGTCGGCCGCGTCCGGGGCAAGAGGATCCGTTCGTTCCATGGTGGCGTACGTTGATGCGTCGCCTGCGGGCCAGCCGTTCTCCACCGGCTCGAACGCGTTGGCCGTGTCGACGACGCTGCCCGCGCGGTCACGGAGCTCCATCACGTCGCCATCAAGTGACAGATCGAGGCTGTACGGATGCTCTACGTCGTACACGATGTCGGCCTCAATATTGCGGATCGTGTCGTCGGTCTTGCGTTCAAGCAACAAGTAGCTTCCGTCGTCGTCTGCGGACTTGGCCACCACAAGCCACGACACGTTGTCACGATCTCGCTTCGTGAACAGGATGTCCGCGACCGGGTCCTCAAGAGCGAGTTCGCAGGCTGAGGTTCCCGCTCCCTGCAGCACGCCCGAGAGATCGATCTCCTTCCACTGGTAGTCTTCGACCGTGACGGGCACCTTCTTCCGCCAGCGGAGCGTCCACCCGTTCAGGTCAACGGGCGCCGTCCCGACGTTGCGGAGCTCGATCCACTGGCTCTCAGGATCGGCCGCCGTGCCTGCCCAGGCCACCTCATTGATGATCACTCGGCCGAAGCAGCCATCGGAAACCGCTCCACCTGCGCCGCCACCTTGTGCAACTTGGACGTCGGCTTGGGCGCGGTTGTTCGACGGGTCGGGATCCGTGAGGTTCGACCGAGTGATCTCGGCGACGTTCGAGAGCGCCGAGCCCGCGGTGCCCTCGGCAACCGTCGCAGTGATGGTGAGCGATGCGGATCGTCCAGCGATCAAGGAACCGAGCGTCCACGTGCCGAGAGCCGGGTCGTAGGCGCCGTTCCCGCCATGGCTTACGTACGCGAGTCCCGCGGGGAGAAGATCAGACACGGTGATTCCCAGAGCGGCGTTGGGTCCAAGGTTCGTCAACGTGACAGTGAAGACCACGTTGTCTCCCTCCGAAGGCGACGCGTTGTCGACGGACTTCGTCACCGCGAGATCGGCCGCTTCGACAGAGATGCTTGCCGTGGCTTTGTCGTTCGTCGCGTTCGGGTCAGGAAGATTGTGCACCGTGATCTCGGCTTCGTTCGTGATCGCGCTTCCAAGCGCGCTCTCTTCCACCAGCGCGGTGATGCGCAAGGTGACCCTCGCCCCCACGGCCAACGGGCCGATCGTCCACAGGTTGGTGGCGAAGCTGTATGCGCCCGCGCCGTCGTCCATCATGTAGAGCAACCCGGCGGGGAGAGCGTCCGTGACGACGATGCCGGTATCGTCGTTGGGGCCAAGATTCTGCACGGTGATCAAGAAGTCGACAAGATCGCCGGCGCTGGGCATGGCGTTGCTCACCGTCTTCTCTACGGCGAGGTCGGCTAGCGGCGCGAGGGTCACGCCGTCGTCGTCATCCTCGTGGCGGGCGGATGCGTTCGCAGGGATAGAATCCACGTCCGGCTGATCTGCGGATGCCACTTCAGCGGAACTCGTGTAGGAGCCTGCTCCCAGCACGAGCGCGCGAATCTCGAGCGTTACCGTCTCCCCAGCGGCCACGGTTCCCGCGGTCCAAAGCCCGGTCGTGGCGTCGTACGATCCGCGTCCCGGCGTGCTGGACACGAACTGGAACCCAGTGTCGAGGGTGTGTGCGACGAGCACACCCGTTGCGTCGGCCAGCCCCGCCGCGTTCGCGAGCGCGATTGTGAATGTGACGACATCTCCTATTGCCAGGACCGCGACGTCTACGCTCTCTGCGATGGAGAGATCGATGATCGCACTGTCGAGGATTGTGCCGACGGCTTGCGGATCAGGAAGGGTGGCCGCCCCCGTCACGTTCGACAGGTTGACGAAGAACGTCTCGTTCGGGTCGTAGAC
>Ga0247841_10011458_pt1 | contig 11789 bp, 8 predicted proteins | sample LaCruzMarch2015__2_FD_192410 | JGI IMG/M metagenome (GOLD analysis project Ga0247841, IMG submission 192410) | Freshwater microbial communities from meromictic Lake La Cruz, Castile-La Mancha, Spain - LaCruzMarch2015_18m | ecosystem: Environmental > Aquatic > Freshwater > Lake | place: Spain...
CTTGAATATATTAAAGAGGCAATCAAAGCAACAAAAATTCCCTATGTTTGCCTTGCCGGAGGCGTATACGGCAATGTCCGTTTGAATAAAAAAATATCGGAATTAGATGAGGTAAAAGGAATCTTCATTCATCCGGCTATGAATGACCAGGGGATCAGCCTGGGCGCGGGATTGGGGTATCTCGCGCAAAATTCGGGGCTTAAGCCGTTTAAGCTGGATAATCTTTATTTTGGGCCCGGATACGATAATGACGAAATTGAAGCTGCGATTAAAAAAGAAAAATTAAACTACGAGCGCCTTCAGGATATCGAAACAGCCGTTGCCCAGCTTCTTGCCGCAGGAAAAGTGGTTGCCCGTTTTTCAGGCCGGATGGAATACGGCCTCAGGGCTTTAGGGAATCGCAGCATCCTGTATCAGACTACCGATAAAAGCGTTAATGATTGGCTGAATATCAAATTAAAACGTTCGGAATATATGCCTTTTGCCCCGGTGACCATGGAAGAATACGCAGGGCTTTGTTATGCCAACATAGAAAAAGTAAAATATAATTCCAAATTTATGACCATTGCCGTGGATTGCACCGAATGGATGAAGCAAGTCTCTCCCGGAGTAGTTCATGTAGACGGAACAGCCAGGCCGCAGTTGATCAAGGAAGAAGATAATCCGGGTTATTATAGAATCCTGAAGGAATACCATAGGATTACTGGTATTCCCAGCTTGATTAACACCAGCTTCAATATGCACGAAGAGCCGATTGTTTGTACCCCCTCTGACGCGTTGAGGGCATTTAAAAAAGCTGGGATTGATTACCTGGCGATAGGAAATTACCTAGTTAAGAATCAATGCAGTTAAAACAATACCGAGACAACGTAGTTTTCTTTTTTCTTCATTGCCGGAGACACTCCCAGCGCTGTTCTTGAACTAAATTCCGCCATTGAAACAGCCACGGGCCGCAGATATTTTTTAGAAACCGCTTTCTGGGGTTTATGCTCAATAATACACTCTTTTGTCCTTTGCATTGGTTCCCTCCTTTTTATATTTTGTTTAATTTTTAATAATCCCTCTCTTGATAAAATCATCTACTTGTTCCTTGACGTCTGACAAAACAGAAGCGGAATCATCTAAACTAAACTCTTCACACAAACTACGGGCGATATCTTCTAATGAGCTTTTACCATCACAAAGTAAAAATATCCTGACTGCCGTAGGATTTAAAATAATCGGAAGCGGGAAGCCGTCTTTAGAAAGTATGATAATTTGGTCCTCTTCCCCATCCCGACGCCAAATGATATCATCCGCTCTTTCAGGCCTATTCATAGTGAATATCATCTGAGACATAAGGTAAATAGGGAGACTTAACTAAATCCGTCATAAGATTTAACTTATCTACAAATTCAACAATTTCTGGCCTGCTCCACCCATTTCTTATAAAATTATCCCAGATGTATTGCAAAGATTGCTTCCGTAAATTGCCGTATGTAAAGGCAATCAATATGTCGAGCCTGCAGAACCCATCCGGGGTGATTATGCACCAAAGGTTCGGAGTAGCGGCTCTGGCTTTAGTATAAACTGCTACGGTCTCCTTCTCTTTCGTAGGGGCATTGATAATAATTTTTTCGCCATAGGTCTCGGCCGCTCCTTCAAGCAATGCAAAGAACTCGGCGTATTCCTGAGCGCCTAAACCTATATTGTCAACATTAAGCGCTGCCCTTCCGGTTAAAACAAGCATATCGGTAAGAAAATACTCCAAGCCCATCTCAGTACATAACCTGATTACATTACCGACGTCGCGATAATTTATTTTTGAGGGCACGAACGAAACATATGTCCGGACGTTCTCCTCCTTTAAATACTGAATAGCACGAATAGATTTCTCCCACGCGCCTTCCAACCCTCTAATCTTATCATGAATCTGCGGGGTTGAGCCGTCAATACTAACCTGAACCCACTTTACCTTTAATTTCGCAAATTCCCTGGCCACGTCTCGGTTGAGCTGAACGCCATTAGTAATAATTCCAACCTGAATTTTGTTCTCACGCAACTTCTCAACTAATATACTCAAATCCTTTCTTAAAAGGGGCTCCCCTCCTATTAAGTAAACCTCAAATACCCTCATTTTGCCTAACTGCTCAATAATGTTTAAAGCCTCATCGGTGTTAAGCTCGTTTTCTATCTTGCGATTGGCATTATAGAAACAATGGATACACGATAAGTCGCAGCGGGTAGTTAATTCCCAGAGGCAAAAGACCGGCGCTTTAAAGTATGCAGGGAGAATCCCTTTTTGATAAAAATTATCTACTCTGCGAGAAAGTTCGGATAGAAAATTTAGGTTTTCCATTTTGTTCTTTAGAAATTAAACAATTCACTTCCTCTATGTGATAATTATCTTATTTGTTATATGATATAGAGCTGTAGTCTCTTTGTCAAGATTTATCGGGCTTTTGGCTATAACGTCATAATCATAATTCAATCAGAATCGATAAACCTATCTATTTCTTAAATATAAGTTTCTTTATGGCATTTATAGAAGCCCATAGTATAGTTCTTATGTTCGCCGGATTCTTAAGTATATATATCAATATAAAAAACAGATATTTTGGCCTAAGATAAAAGGATCGCTGTATATCCCACATTAATTCCTTAAGTTCGTCTTCGCTGATAGCGGGATTTTTTATGATTTGATTATTCAGAAAAAGATACTTTGACCAGTCCCTGCTGGTTAATAGGTTTTCTCTCTTACAAGTTTCAAACAATTCCGTCCCGGGATAAGGAGTAGCAAAAGACACCTGCAGAAAATCAGGCTCTAACTCCATAATTAATTTCTTAGTCGCCAGTATTGTATCCTTGTCCTCCCCAGGAACATTAAGCATCACAAAACCCATAGTAGATAACCCTGCCTCTTTTGCTATAGAAAATGCTTCTTTTGTCTGTTGAAGGCTGATTCCTTTTTTAGCGTAATCCAGTATTTTCTGGGAGCCTGATTCTATGCCTAACTCCACCCTGGTACAGCCGGCTTGCTTCATGTGCCTTAATAAATCCAAGTCAACGTTATCCACCCTGGTCAAGCATGACCATTTAATCCTTCGGTTCAGGCCGGACCTGATGAATTCATCACAAAGCTGATGTACCCATAGTTTATCAAAGGTAAAAGTGTCATCTAAAAAAGCAATAAAATTAATCTTGTATTTATGCGAACATGTTTCCACCTCTTCTATTACGTGAGAGGGGCTTCTCTTGCGGCACTTCCTACCAGCGACCAGGCTGACCGCGCAATAAATACAGCTGGCTGGGCAACCCCTCATGGCAATTATAGAAGTCATCCTGGCGGAATCAAAAGTCTTGTATAACGCATTCTTTAATAAATGCCTGGCGGGAAATCCTAATTCATCAAGATTATCAATACTATCAGCTGTTCCATTAACAATAATCTTACCTGAATTCCTATAGGCCAACCCCTTTATATCATCTAGGGCGATATTATTATTCAGAGCGCCTAATAATTGAACCAACACCAACTCCCCTTCCCCGCGTATAAGAAAATCAAAACCAGCACACTCTTGTAATGTTTCTTCCGGCAGGCTGCTGGGATGTATACCTCCGGCCACAGTAACAATAGCGCTTTTTTCTTTTTTGATTTTTTCGGCGAGCTGATGGCAGATATCGATAGTAGGAGTAACCGCTGAAAATCCCGCCAAATCAGGTTTGGATTCCAGGATGCGGAAAACGGTCTCTTCAACAGACAAGCGTTCGGCATTAGCGTCAATAATATTCACCGTATATCCATTCCGCTCTAAAGCCGAGGCGATATATGCCAGGCCCAACGGCGGCCCAACGGTTATCTGGGCAATAGCCTGGGCCTGTTTCTGAAAATATGGATTAACCAGAGTTATCTTACGGATATCTTTAATCATTTTTTATAGAATTAAAAAGCGAGGAAACCCAACTCGGCGAAACCTCGCACCCTAACCAACATCTACCGCATTTTTTTACTTTCATAAGTTTATCCCTGGTTATTTCCTTTGCGAGGATAGACGAATAGCTTTCCAGCTTTACATTGCCTAATCTATCCAAGTCATAACTGCAGGTTATAACATCCCCATTTGGATTTAACCTAAAATAAGAAAATAACGACATACAGCTGTAGGGCGCCAACTTCGCTCTTTTTAATAGCTCGACCTGCCCTTTAATATAATGCTTCAATATAACTTCTTCGGGAAATTTTGAATTATTGGTAAAATAGGAACGCCAATTATAAATATCCTTTAAGTTCGCCATCAAATATTCTCTTGCCTCGGTGCTTAACTTAACTAACCCGTAATCCACGCCCGCGGCACCCGAATGAAGCGGCCGTTTCTGCAGGCCGATAAACCCCACATATGCGGCGTCAAGGCTATGGGCTAATTTTTTTACTTCAAGTATACTTCTATAATTTTCCTCAAATATCGTCTGGTTAATGCCGATATACAGCTCATTTTTGCCAAAAAGACTACGTAATTTATGGGCAGTATCCACCACCCTGTCAAAACAACCACTCTTGTTGCGTAAAACATCATGCTTATCCCCGATATCATCAATGCTCAATTTAAGCTCTATATTTAAGCCGTATTTTTTTAAAAATCTGACCGAATCAATAATTCGGCCGGTCAAGTACCCATTTGAAGTAATATGAAAAATCTGCGGAGCCACCTTCTTCTGAAACTCAAGCATAATATCATTAAAATCATCTCTCAAAAATGGTTCCCCGCCGCTAATAACCGCTATCTTAAGCTTCTTTAACATAGGATCACTGAGAAAACGAGAAATATCAGCCAGAGTCAACTCCTCGCCGGCATAATTATTATCCATTCTCCCGATTCCGCAGTATTTACAATCCAGGTTGCACCTAAAGGTTATTGAATAATTCAGCAGGAATGGCTCAGAAGGGCGATTCCGTAAACGCCTTATATTATCAGCAAGAAACCTGAAGAAATAATTGATCAATATAGCCGCCTCTTTAAAAGATATTTTACCAATAAGATAAACCGCCCAGGCCTTAAATAAAAAAGAGCCAACGCCAGATAAGCAAATATTTTAATAGTATATTTGCCCAAATGACTATATCCGACAATAGCCGAACGGCCGTGGAAGTAATCCTTCCAATCCCGGTTATTATAGCGCATAAAATAATCCGTGCCGGGATAAGGGGTTAAAGAATAAAAAACAGCGAAATCCAACTTAGATTTAAATGCCCTGACCGCCGTCATCATCATGCTGATTTTATTTTCCTTCTCCAAGCCAAAAATAAAATAGCCGTAAGTTCTAATGCCATACTTTTTCAATATAGCTACAGCCCGGTCAATGATCTGTTTAGTTAAATATTTCCTGTTTGCCCCTAGCACAGTTTTATCATAAGATTCTATGCCCAGAGAAACTAAAATACAACCTGCCTTTCTCATCAAAGCGACGCTCTCCTTATCAATCAGATCCACCCGGCTGTTTGCTACCCACTTTATGTTAAGATTTTCTTTTATTATAAGGGATGCCAGCTTATCCACAAAATCCTTATTGCCGTTAAAGGTATCGGACAAAAAAAGGAATGTATCTATATTATAATTACCCTTAACATCTTTTATTTCATTTATGATATTCTCCGGGCTTCTGGCTTTCCATCCCTTGCCGTAATATGCCGCGGAAGTGCAGAATGCACAGTTAAAATCACAGCCTCTTGAGACCTTTATCACTGTAAATGGCCTGCCGGTTAAAGGCATAATATACTTATCGTTCTTTAAAAGCGACCTATCCGGCATGCCGGGATAATCATAATTATCCCTTGTTGTCCGCTTTTGATTGACAAAAATACTCCCGTTATTTCTATACCCCAATCCCCTGATATCGCCCAGGCTTCCTTTTCTGTCAAAAAGGCAACTCACCAGCTCAGAAACAGCCTCTTCCGGCTCTCCAAGGATAACATAGTCTATGGCTTCATTTTTTAATAAATCCTGCGGAAAAACAGTAGCATGCAGACCAATAAATACGGTTACAATTTTATTTGATTTTTGTTTTAATCTGGAGGCAAGAAGAATATCATCGTCAATGGTAGGCGTAGTAGCCTGTATTACAACTATGCCAGGCTCGACCCGGGCAATTTCATCAACTAAGCTATCAAAGGATAGCCCTTCTATCTCTCCGTCAATTATCTGTATATCGGTAAAACTATTGTGCTTTAGATAAACGGCTATCTCAAGTAAAGTAATCGGCGGCCATATCCCAACCGGATGAAATAGTTTCTGCTGGCACCTCTCCACGCGTAAAACCCTTGTATTATCCCTTGTAACTGGATTCACTAATAAAATTTTAGGAAGGTTAGTACGCATAGTCTTTAGTTAAACGGGTTTTCAACGAGAAAAACATCTATAGCCAAGTAATCTAAGCACGCAGTTTTGAATGTATCAATGGCTTCTTTGGGTGAACAAACTATCGGTTCTCCGTGCATATTAAAGCTGGTATTAATCAAGCTGGGAATACCGGTAATCCTATGGTATTCCTTCAGGATTCTATAATAACCCGGATTATCTTCTTCCTTGATCAACTGCGGCCTGGCTGTCCCGTCCACATGCACTACCCCGGGAGAAATTTCTTTCATCCAACCTGTACAATCAACTGAAATAGTCATAAATTTTACCGCGCCCTCTACTCCCTCCGTATTCAGGTAACACTTATCTCTAAACTCAAACAAGGTGACCGGCGCAAACGGCATATATTCAGAACGCTTTAATTTTTTGTTTAGCCAGTCATTAGCGCTCTTGTCATTAGCCTGATATAATATACTGCGGTTGCCTAATGCCCGCGGGCCATATTCCATCCTGCCCTTAAATAAGGCGACAGTCTTACCGCTGGCCAAAAGATAGGCTATCTTAACTTCAATATTGGGCTCTTCAATATAATTCAGGCAATTTTCTTTAAAAATACTCCTGATATGCTCTCTATCGTATTCCGGCCCCAAATAAACGTCTCTCAACCGGGCAATCTCTAAACGCCCCAAATCCCTCAAAGACGCCGCAGAGACAAAAGCTATTCCTCCATCACCCATATGGGGAAACACAAAAATTCGCTTAAACAATTTTTCTTTATGTAACCGCTGAGTAACTTTAATATTGGCAAAAAATCCTCCGCAGAGAAAAAGATCCGGATAATCGTTTCCCATAACACAGTTATTTATAAATTTTACCGCGACGCCTTCGATTGTTTCTTGCAAAGAAAATGCTATATCTTCTCTGCGATACTTACGCAAAAATTTTACGAATCTCCTGCCCCTATACCGTGAATTAACCTTCATCCCTGATGTATCGACCTTAAAAAAATTATTCATTACTTTGGTTAACCCGGTGTCCCTGCCGAAAGCCGCTAAAGCCATCACTTTCCCCTCTTCTCCCTCCTGAAATCCCAAGCAGGCGCAAATATAAGCATAAAAATTAGCTATGCTATCCGCATAAGAAACCTCGCTCACCCTCACTATTTTTTTATTCTTTACATTAACAACCATACCGGATTTTCCGTCGCCATAGGCATCCAGAGAAACCGCAAGATAGGTATCGGAATCCATGCCTGATAAAGCTGAAACAATATGAGCATAGTGATGGTCCAAGAGTTGTACCGAATGACATTTCACGCCGGCCTTCCTGAGCTTTCTCTTAATCGCGCACAAGCCTAAAACCGACTCCATTTCCCTTAAAAACGGCGTTGTTGCAATTATATTTTCTATTTGGTATGCTATTTTTGAAGACAAAGAAAGGATATCTTTAGAGGGATTGGTTTTTACATATAAGCCGTCCATAACCCTAAATGCCGCCCTGCCGTATTTTCCCGCGATGTAAATCTTATCTATATTTCTATCCCGGATTAAATCCTTGAGGTAACTAATAGATTTATAAGGAAAACCCTGCTGCCTTTTTTTACGGGTAAACCTTTCTTCTGAAACAGCGGCAAGCACCTTGCCATCCTCTATTAATGTTGCTGACGCATCATGGCTATCCGCTATCCCTAAAATCAACATATTATAAATAACTCTCCGGTTCGTTATAAAAAAATTCTACCTTGTAATTTCCCTTGTCATCCTGTTTAATACACCAGCTATCCAGCTTATAAGATGCACCCTTTTCATTTATGAACCAGTTCCGGATAACTATCTTTAAATCATCAGGTACATGCAATACCACTGTATTGCCCTCCGAGACGAGCGGAAAAGACCCCATACCGGCATTATTCCTATATACTTTTAAAAGCGGGTCCGCTTTAAAACTTACCGGGTAAATCTTATCAAACCCGTCATTATCCTTGCCAAAGCTTATAAAAGCATTCAAATCAATATTCAATTCTCTCAAGTACTTAATTTCCTCTTTGTGTATGATAACGCTTACAGGAAGCTTCTCTGCCTGCCAATCTACCTTTAAGTCCGTATAATATACATCAAAAAGGCTATCCTCTGCCATAAAGTCTATAGCCGGCATATCAAAATAATTAATCTTCTCTGCTGAGCCTGGCAGATTGCTCGCTAACCTTCCGAAATCGATTTTTAAATAACTGTAGTCGGAATTATTATACTCTGGATATTTTATGCTATCTTTTAGGAAATAACCTCCCCACTGCTTATAGAAATCCCTATATTTATCAAAACCGGGTAATCCATTCCCGGGGAACAACCTGCCAAAAACAATCTCATCTTCACGGGCTTTTCTTTTTAAATCCAGTTTATCTGCCAATCTTTTATAGTTCGGTAATATGCCTATATCCAATAGAGATTTCCTGGCCAACTGATGATATACGGCAGCCTCGCTCTGGTAGATAAATTTCCTTTTACTAAACTCCTCATCTAAGTTAAAACTGGACAGGGAGATTAAGCGCACAAAAATAAACGGAAGCAAAAAACAGGCAAACAGTAAAGTAATCTTTTTTAAAGAATATTTTTTTGTAAATATATACTTTAACCCACAGGCAAAGAATATGAACAGTGGCAAAAAACCACAGATAGCTATCCTGTATTTATCGCCCTCAAGCCAGTTTCTCTGAAAAGATAAAACAAAAATAACCGATAAAAACATGACCAAAAAAGCCGATGTTAATCTTCTGTTGTTATTCCACAGCCTAAGTACCCCCGCAAGAATAATTACCGAAACCAACCATCCAAAATAGTTTAATATATTTAACAAATAGGATATTAAATTTGGAAACGGGAGAAAAGGAGTCCTTACCCATTTTGTAAATGCGTTTATTATCAAACTGGCAGATGAACTCGTCTCTCCTAAGCCGTGAAACCCATGGAAATAAAGATGCGGAACATTAAAAGTAAAAGTTATTATAAATCCGGCAATAAATACCAGGCTCCCCATTAAATTAATACGCCTGTGAAAATGGAGAATTACAATAGGCAAAACAAATAGCAAAGGCAAAAATCTTAATCCTGTCCCCGAGAGGATCCCAAAAATCAGGCCTTGAAGGAATACTTTACCCGGATACTTCAAAATCAGATAAAACAGGACCACCGAAATAGCTAATGCCATTACATTTCTATCAAGTACTTCAACCGACAAAAGATAAGGATTAAATACAGCAAAAAGTGCTGCAAGTAAAGATACGGCTTTATCCTTTATGATTCTATCAACGATGAGATAGACAAAGATAAAAATCAATAACATAAATAATATATAGAGCAGCTTAAAACTATACAACTTAAAAATAGAAAGAGCGGTAGCGGTAAATAATATATTTCCGGGAGTAGAGATAATTCCATAAGCATCATTAACCGATGAAATACCGTTTACATTCGGAATGAATTCCTCCAGCGTCTGAAACGTCTGCATATAAAAACAAGCTGCGTCTCCTTTTACAAGATAAGACCCGAGAGATAACATAAACTCTTCGTTTGTATAATAATGATAGAAAAACGAACCGGTTAGAATAACCAATGCGAGCATTAAAGACCCTCTCCTTGAAATAGAAAACTGGAAGCAGTTTCCGCGGATACCCCTATTTGCACGATGAACTAACAGGCTAAAAAAGATTACCGCGGCGAAGGAAGTAACCAGGGTTAAATTATCGGTAATATACTTATTGCAGAAAAAAGCGCAGTTTATGTTTATAAACGGAACCACAGCAAGGCTGAAGAATAATATTGCCCCTGCACTTTCTAGCCCATTATCCGGATCTTTAAGAAAATAATTCGCTGCTAAAAACCCGGAAACCAGCATTAGGAACACAATTAAGATAACCACTAAATTTTTACCTCTATTTCATTCAATAATTGCCTTGCTTCGCCATCAAGGGGATAATTCTCTATTGATTTTTGCAATAACGCTCTTGCCTCATTTATCCTGCCTTGTTTAATATAGATCCTGGCTAGCCCGTTATACTTCCTGTATTCGATATCGGGATTAATCTGAATGGATTTTTTCAGATTATACTCCGCCTCACTGATCTTACCCTGCTTCAGATAAAGCAAACCCAGGCCTTCGTATGGACAGGAATAGGTAAGATTATTTATCTTCAAAGACCTGGTTAATAATTCTTCGGATTTCCTGTTATTTCCGTCGTTTAGATAAACTGTCCCCAGGCCTGCTAAGGCGTATTCATTATCCTTATCTATCTCAAGGGCGCGTTTAAAATACTTCTCCGCTTTGCTATATTCGCCCAACCAGTTGTAAGCATTACCCATGCTTACCAGCGCGGGCATAAACAGGGGTTCCCCCCTCAGGATCTGCTCATAATATTTTATTGCTTCCTTATGCCTGTTTTCATTGGCATTCACCCAACCCAGGCCAAGCTTTGCCATAATCCTATAATCTTCCTCTTCTTCGTTAATCTTAACTTTTATGGCATTCTCAAAATATCTCCTCGACAGCTTATAATCTTTTCTGGCATTAGCGATATGCCCCATCCCGGCAAGAGTAGCGCAGCTGACTCCGTATTCCTTGATGAGTTTATTAAAAAGCTCCTCGGAAGAAGAATAACTCTTTTGCATAATCAGGATGAATCCTTTAAGCTGGAGGGCTTGCTTTTTAGTAACAGGGCTGGCAGCGAAAGATAACGCCTTCTCAACATTCTGCTCGGCCAAGGCGAGTTTGCCGATTTCATAGTAATAGCGGGCGAGGTGATAATAGCCTAAGGAGTTGCCGGGGTCTATCTTGATCATCATCAGAAAGTTCTTTTCTGCTTCGGAAGCCTTGCCAAGTTTTTTATAAACAAGGCCCAGGCCCTCATAAGGACAAACAATAAAACGTTTAGGCGGCTCCTTATCGATTGATTTAGTATACCATTCCTTTGCCTGGTTATATTTATACTGCCTTCTGGAAATATTCCCCAGCCCTTCATATATCCTGAATTTATCGGGGTCTACCTTAACTGCCTTCTTAAACCAGCTCTCCGCCTCGCTGTAATTACCCATATTTTCATAAAGATCGCCTATATCTGCATAGATACTGCCATTATCGGGGTTTATCCTGATTGCTTCTTTATGCCATTTTATGGCTTCTTCGTAGTTGCCTTTTTCAACATAAAATCTGCCCAAGCCAGAGTACCCGGAACAATCTTTTGGGTTTACCCTGATTGCCTCTTTAAAAAACTTCATTGCCTCATCGTACCTGCCCATATCTTCATAAAGAATCCCTATATTTACGTAACTACCGCTGTCACGCGGATTTATTCTCATTGCCTCTTTAAAAAACTTCATTGCCTCATCGTACCTGCCCATATTTTTATAAAGGTTGGCAATGTTTGAGTAAATATCCGCGTCATCAGGCTTTATTTCTAAGGCCTTA
>Ga0247841_10011460_pt1 | contig 11789 bp, 7 predicted proteins | sample LaCruzMarch2015__2_FD_192410 | JGI IMG/M metagenome (GOLD analysis project Ga0247841, IMG submission 192410) | Freshwater microbial communities from meromictic Lake La Cruz, Castile-La Mancha, Spain - LaCruzMarch2015_18m | ecosystem: Environmental > Aquatic > Freshwater > Lake | place: Spain...
CAGGGATCTTTGGAAATGACACTTTGACCAATACGGTAGCCTTTAATGATTGTTTCCTGGCAAAATATACAAGTGACGGAGGATTGATCTGGGTGAAACAACTGAACTCAACCATTGCAGCGAATGGAAGGGGAGTCTCATCCAATAACAATGGAGATATATATCTGGCTGGATTTTTTGACGGAAAAGCTTGTTTTGGAAGTGACACCTTAATTTCCGGATCATGGTCAGATATGTTTCTTGCCCGATATTCGTCTGAAGGAAATTGTCAAGGAGTGAGACAATATTCTTTCGGAACTATAAATGATTTTACAATTGATCAGGCAGGAAATATATTTCTTGCAGGAAATTTTCAGAATTCTTTGACTATTGGTCCTAATACATTTACTTCCTACGGTGATGATGATATTTTCGTAGCCAAATGCGGTGAAATCACCGGAATCGGGGAACAAAAGCCTTTACCACCAAATCAACTTGTAATTTACGCGAATCCCAATGAAGGCAAATGCTCGATCGTTCTTCCTGAAGAATTCCGGTATGAACAACATCTAACGCTGTCCATATATAACAACCAGGGTAAAATCATTCAGCAATCCCCTGTTGTGATCATTGGCGATAAGGTCTCTTTAAACATTTCCGCCGAAGCCAAAGGAATTTATACTGCTATAATTACTAACGGCAAGAAGAATTATTCCGGGAAGATCGTCTTAGATTGATTTTTTAGCAAAGTTATCATTCTCTTAAAATTCATATCCTGGTGCCCCTTTGAGAAGTCTTAATCAGTGACAGATATGGGCTAAAGCCCTATATTTTCACGACTTGCATAACCCCAGCCTTAAGGCTGGGGTTAGTGATGAACAGTCCGTTAAGGGACTTTAGTCCATAATAAAATCCTTTTCAAAGCAGGTTCATATTTTAAATACCAGACTTTCGTAATCTTTTCGGAAATTTGCTGATTGTTTGGTAGTACCAAACCACCTTTCCCCCTTAACGGGGTTGACTAAAAAGTAAAAAAACAACATGTCACGCAGAGTTTCGCAAAGTTTTACGCTAAGTTTCGCAGAGTTAAAATTCATATTATCAATTCTCTGCGGAACTCTGCGATTCATCAGCGAGCCTCTGCGAGAAAACAAAAAATACTTTTTAGTCAGCCCCGACGGGGGGTGAGGCCAGTTTAATCAGAAAACCTGAATATCCAAAATGAAAACGATAGATTTATTATTATTTACCGGAATTGCATGCTGCCTGCTTCTGACGACCGGTTGCGAAAATCCGAACAGGGTTGATCTTGAAAAGCTCCTTTCACCGGGAGCCTTGCCATACTTAAAACCAAGCAAATTAGTTGAAGTTTCCAGCTATGATACTTCAGGAGGCAACAATGACCGGATCATGATACCTAAAGGGAAAACAACCACCATCCTCGATGTTTCAGGACCAGGCGTAATTGTCAGGATATGGCTCACGATTGATTCACGTGACCCATATTTCCTCAGAAAAATTCTTTTACGGATGTATTGGGATAAAGAAGAGTACCCTTCGGTAGAGGTTCCAATCGGTGACTTCTTTGGTTGTGGTTTTGCTTACAAACATTACTCTACTCCTTATTTGTCAATGACCAGCGGAGGATATACCTGTTTCTTCCCTATGCCTTTCGAGGGACATGCTAAAATTGATATAGTAAATGAAACGGGACAGGATGTAATTGCCTTTTATTATCAGATTGACTACCAGAAGCTGGAAAAGCCTATCAGTCGTGACATTGCATATTTTCATGCCTCCTGGCACAGGGATATACGTACAAATTATGATTCCAGTTACGTTGTTCTCAACACAAAGGGGAAAGGACACCTTGTAGGTATCAACATGAACATGCAATCGTACGATGGCGGATTGGGATTCCTGGAAGGAGATCACAAAATATTCGTTGATGGCGAGAAGAAACCATCAGTTTACGGAACAGGTACGGAAGACTATTTCTCAAGTGGATGGTATTTCAACAAGGGAGAATATGCAGGACCCTATAATGGATTGATCCTTAAAAATGATACATTGGGACGGATTGCAGCATACCGTTTTCACATTCCTGATCCTGTCCCTTTCAAGAAATCCATCAAGTTTACGATTGAGCATGGTCATGGAAACCTGGATATTGCAGATTACAGCAGCACGGCATACTGGTACCAGTTAGAGCCTCATGTGAAATTTTCAGTAATGCCCAAGGCAGGTCAGCGAATACCACTCCGGGTCGTTACACCAAACCATATTCTCGAAGCCGAGACGGTGAAATTCAGTCCTGTTACTATCAGATCGAAATTTGAAGACATGTCTGAACAGGGGCCTGAGTGGAGTGGATCAAAACAACTCCTGATCGATTCAAAAAACAAGGATGTGTTTACCTTTACATTTACTGATCTGAAAGAACCGGAGTACAAAATCAATGTTTATTTTACAAAAGGACCGGATTATGGAAATGTAAAAATATTTGCCAATGATCAACCTGCCGGCGAAATCAAAGGGTATAGCTCAATGATCTATCCCGGCGGGTCTGTTACATTACCCAGCATTAAAAATCCGGGGAATAAACTCGAACTGAAATTTGTGGTGGATGGAAAGGATTCTGTCTCCTCCGGGTTTAAAACCGGCATTGATGGGTTCAATCTTGACCCAAAAAGAAATTTTATCCCCAACTGGTATATCATCGGCCCATTTCCTAATCCAAGGAAATCTGAAACAAACAGGTTGGGTATTGATTCCATCTATCAACCTGAGGAGGTGATAGACCTTAACACTATGTATTCTGGTATTAGAGGAAAAAATATCAAATGGCAGTATGTAAGAACTCCTGAAAATGGATATATCAATCTTACCGATATTATACTTCCCTATGAGTTCGTGGTCTGTTATGCAGTCACCTATATCTATTCTGCAACAATAAAAACCGTGACTCTGTATATTGGTTCTGATGACGGTGCAAAAGTCATCTTAAATAATAAGCAATTATACCGTTATCTTGGGGTGAGAATTGCGGAGCCGGACCAGGCTGAAATTGCTTTGAATCTTAAAACCGGGTGGAACAAACTTTTGATCAAAATTGAAAACAACCTCGGTGGTTATGCTTTCTATGCAAGGATCTCCTCAAGAGACAGCACATTGATCGTAAATGCAGATCAGAAAAAGCCGGAAAATCTAACAACAAAAACCAAAAGAAAAAAATGAAAACAGGTATAATATTCATAAGTGTCCTGCTTTTCATCGCCGGGATGGAGTTTTCAGCCCAATGCCAGAAACAGAACCCAAATAATCAGCAACAGGTAAAAATCCCTGTCAATTTCTGCATTTCGCCGGTTGAGGTTGAGCTTTACAATATGATCAACGAATATCGCAAACTTTACTACCTCCCTCCTATTCCACTATCCAGGTCTCTGTCGTACGTCGCTAAATCACATGCCAGGGATCTTTTTTTCAACCGGCCTGACCAGGGACCTTGTAATTTTCATTCGTGGTCAGATAAAGGAAAATGGAAGCCGTTCTGCTATCCAAAAGATGAAAAAAAGAATTCTTCTGTGTGGGATAAGCCTAAAGAAATTACACCCTATAAATCTAAAGGTTATGAGATCGTCTATTGGGAGAACAACCCGGTTAACATCGACAGTATTCTACCCTTCTGGAAATCCATTGACTATTTCAACAGTTTCCTGATCTATACCGGTAAATGGCAAGGAAAGAAATGGTTAGCCATTGGTGTCGGCATTTATGAGAACTATGCAGCGGTATGGTTTGGAGAGATTCCGGATCCTGAAGGGGAACCATGGGTTTGCGGCAGGGAACCTGAAAAGAAAACTATTATTGATGAACCTAAAACTGATTCGCTGGCACCTTCCCCCGAACCAGTTGAAAGTCAGCCAAAAACAATAGTCAAAGATGTCACCATGGAAATACCCGGCACCTATTATATTATTGTTTCAAGTCAGCAGCCAAGGGCAAAATCCAACCAGCTTGCCTCCGAACTTATTGCGAAGGGTTATAAGGATTCAAAAGTGCTTGTGAAAAATAATAAAGTTAGGGTTTCGATCATGGAAGTCAGTAGAAAATCAGAAGCCGACAGTGCCCTTCGGGAAGTCAAAAAAACCTACAAAGACGCCTGGATTTACAGGCAAAATAATCCTTAAAACATTTGGTAAACAGCTTTTCGCTTTTCGCCTTTCGCCTTATAACTTACGACAAAATGCCATTTATTCGGCATCCCTGACGCAACGGAAACCAACAGTGGAATTCCTGTCAAGTCCGGGAGAAATGAGGAGCAACATTTCCGGATGATCCGAAGGCAAAGGACCTCCTGTGATATACCAGATACTGGAAGTGGGATGATAAAAGCTGCCGCCTTTGATGATCGTATAACAATAATTGCCGATATCATACAGATCATTTGTAAGTTGCCACACATTGCCGATCAAATCTTCCACTCCGAAAGGGCTTGCGCCCTGATTATAAGCTGACACCAGGGTTGGGTGGTTCAGGTTATGGTTACATTTAGTGGAATCCATCGTGTTTCCCCATGGATATTTTCTCATGTCTGTCCCTTGAGCTGCATACTGCCATTCCTCTTCTGTTGGAAGACGTTTCATTGCCCAGGCGGCATAGGCTTGTGCATCTTCACGACAGACATATACTACAGGATAATTTTCCTGTCCGGCTAAAATATCTCCATTTACCCAATGCTTTAAATAATTGTTGGTGTCAAGGGGACTATAATGAGTCGTTTTTATAAAATTCTTAAAATCAAGGTTCGTTACAGGGTACTTATCAATGTAAAAAGTGTTCATGCGAATGATTGAAGTATCTGAATGGTCTGGAAGAGCAATAAAAGGTTCCTGCGAGTCCGGATCCCTCTTTGTATAAAAACGAAAATCACCGGCAGGGATATGAACCATACCCTCGGGAGTCATCTGAGAAAGAGTTGTCCTGGTTACTGAAGAAATCAGGACAGGGATGTCAGTTGTCAGATACAGAACTCTCTCATCCAGTAACTCTGATTTGTCAAATAACTGAACCACAATCTTTTCAGTTGTGATTTCAAAATAATCCCTGATTGGGATGGAATTTCCTTTTATTGAAAATGTGTATCGTTTTGAACTATACATCGGATTTTCATTGCTCAGAACAATTTCATCGCCTGTCTTAGCGCTGAAAGTCAAGGTTTCGCCCGATAATCTTGCATCAATAAGTACAGGAAACATCCCAATACATCCAACATTTCCTTCCCTCCTTGTATTCAGCCAGGATTTATCAAACGGATCAATCTCGGCAGGTATAAACTTTTTGCCGTTTTTATTCACGATCTCTATTTCCTTATGATTCCAAAGGTCAACTAAGTGCTTGTTTCCGGGCATTTCGGAAAGTTCAAAAAGAGCTCCTTTATGTCCTGCAGGTTTTGCGCTGTAGATGGTGAATATTTCCTTATCATTTGCAGACCATCTGTTTACATAGACACTATCGGTCAATGTAGATAAAAGCGGTAACCAATCATAATTGTGAAAAACGGAATTATTTTCTCTCAGTATTTTAGTCGTTTTTCCGAGATAAGAATATTCTTCTGTGATCCAGGATGGCCTTCCGGGTCGCATGGTATTGATCTCAACACCATATCCGTTGAAAAAGGAGATGGCAAGTTCACGGTGTAGACGGTCATCCGCTAACTGAAGTACCCTGAAAATGGCAAAATCGGGTTTGATGAATTTATTCAGATTCAAAGGTGGAGGCAGAACCAGGGCATCATGAACCCTGCCCGAAACAATACCCGGCATATCCTTCGGAATCGCCATACCTTCGCTGTACATGATTATGCCAGGTCTGATCTTATCGGCTGCGGCCTGGAGTTCAAAACTGGAAGAACCTTTGGTGTCCAATACAACTCCGTCTGCCCCGGTCGCTCTTAACAGCTCTTCCATTCCCTTCAACTGATCCTCCTTCCTTGTACTTTCATCCCACGGATTATACGAAACAAAATATTTCTTCCCATATTGATGAGCAAAATCAACCTGTTTATTCAGCTCTTTCAGACCACCCGGTAAATCCCGGTACATATCCCACTGGTTCCTCTGATCCAATCCAAGTCTTGGCCATGTTGGCCAGAGAGTATAAACATCATATCCTCCTGTGAGTGAATCGTATTTAAAAAGATTTTTGTAAAAAGTATATTTATCTTCTTTCGGATCAAAGAATTCTTTATCCCATGCAAACTGAAGCAGCATGATATAGCTATTCTTCATCCACTGGAGATCTGATCTCCTGAAAAGTGCATTGTCGAAAGCCGGGAGATCATAAAGCCATCGATCCTGGAACATCATCTTCAACCCTTCATGCCAATCATTTTCGTGGATATCAAAGAACAGATTGTACTCAACCCAGCCGCCGGTTTTTAAAGTGACAGCCCACCTGTCGATCTCTGTGTTATCCTTATCCCTGTTACTACGGCGGGAAAGACCTGTCAGAGAAGTGCTCTCATTGATCCTGAAATCTGCAAATCCGAGATGCCAGGCATTATCCGGCAATATAACTCCAACGGGACCGTAACCGGGTATGGATAAAATTGAACGGCAAAGATAGGCCGGCCATTCTTTGGTTCCGGCAGCAGTAATGTACACTTTATCTGTTCCTTCTCCAAGCGGAACAAGATTCTCAATCTTATGACTTCTTTTCCCTTTGTTAGTAAACCTGATTGTGTACTTTAACCCTGGGCGGAATTTTTTGTCAAATTTTACAATGCCTTCGATACTATCTGCTGCAACGAATAATATCTCATCATTTTTGAATGTTGGCTGGGAACAATAGGAATTGTAAAAACCACTATCGATCATCACGGAATACAAAGGCAGCCCGTATGGAAGAAAAATCTCTTTCTTATCCAAAAAAGTCAATCCCTTAACTGAAAATGAAGATGGTTCGTCAAATTGAAGGGATTGAACCTGGGCGGTGGTGTCCGCTAAAATATAAAGAAAAAAAAGAAGAATTAAGAAGGTGCTTTTCATATTCTCAATCATAAAAAATCAACCAATATCAGATTTTCAAATCCATAAACGATTCCTGTTTCCGAGCCAATCATCTGTAGTTGGTAATAAGGCCGTGTAAATTCATACTGAAACCATTTATGCTCTTCAGTTACTTTAATTAACCTGGCGTTCAGTGTAAAGATCAAATCCTTTTTATTGATTATATTCAAACATTCAATTTTTGAAAAATCTTCTCCTATGATCCAGTGAGGGTTGATAATTGTTTTCACTAATTTCCAGTTTCTACCCCCATCAACGGTTTTGTAGAGTGATCGTTTATCAGAAAAATACCCGTTGTTTTCATCAATAAATAAAATATCATCTGAACTTAATGTGGAAATTGTATCCCATGTTTTACCAGTATCTGTAGTTTTTATTATTCCGTCGGCACCACAGGCAAATCCTGTTAAATCATCGATAAAACAGATGTGTGATAGATTCTTTGTCCTTGTGGTATCCCAGGTTATTCCACCATTTATTGATTTGATGATATATCCATGTTTTAAACGAGGATCCCCACCTGCTGCAACAAACAGGGTATCCTGATTCAGACATATTATATCCTGCAGGGAGTCTCCGAAAATATCGATTTTCATTTTTTCCCAACTTTTACCACCATCTATGGTCTTAAAAATATAATTATTCCGGTCAATGACAAATCCTGCATTTTCATTTACAAACTGAATACCTTCGAAGCTAGCAGAGCTATCAACAAGCGCACTGGTAAATGTTTTGCAACCATCAACCGTCTTCATTAAGGTATCTTTGGAGATGGCTACAAACCCAATTTGCTCATTGATAAAAAAAACTTCTTTTATCACATGGTTATTAATTTTGCCCAACATCATCTCTTTGACCTCAAAGCGGGGAAATCTATCTCCTCGTGTCTCGCACGCAGTAATGAACAGAAATATCAGTGGGATAACCAGAAGTATTTTTTTCATCACCATTTAAGATTTACCATAAAATAAATCCCTTTGGGAAAAGGCATGTTCAAGCTCAAGCAGCCATTTCTTTCGTTTAATTCCGCCACCGTAACCCACCAGCTTCCCATCAATCCCGATTACACGGTGGCAGGGGACTACAATTACAACAGGATTAGCGCCGTTTGCACCTCCAACAGCCCTAAAGGCTTTAATATCTCCCACCCTTCTTGCAAGTTCCAGATAAGAAATGGTTGTTCCGTAAGGAATATTAATGAGTTCGTTCCAAACATTCAACTGGAATGAAGAACCAGAAAGATCCAGATCTATTGAGAAACTGTGTCTTTTCCCCTGGAAGTATTCCTTCAACTGTTCTACGCAGGGTTTCAGGGATGCGGGAACGCGATTGATCCTCACCCTGAAATTAAGAAATTCGATTTTGCTGATTCCTCTTTCCGTACCATTGATTTCCAGGTACCCAAGAGGTGTTTTCAGGAAGGCTCTCTTAATAGGATTCATTTTTTTATAATAATTTCATCCCTTCGGGATTACTAAGGTTTTGAAGATTGTTTTTTCCCTCTTGACCGGTATACAAAACAGAGCATAATTAGCCCAAAAACCAGCATACCCAATCCGCTCCACAGGTTCACGTTGATTCCCAATGAGCGACTGTATAGCGCTTCGTCTGAATTTGTGAACAATCCATATAAAGTCAGAAGTACGCCAAGAATTGTAAACATCAAACCGATTGGGAACTTAATATCTATACCCATATTATTTAATTAAATGGTGAAATGGTGAACTATTGATTCGTATTTTACCTTCATTACTTTGTGACTTTGTGACTTTGTGACTCTGTCACTTTGTGACTTATCTACCAGAATAATATTGTCAAAACAATACCAATTGTCAGTACCAGGATTGCAAGTGTTGAAGACCTTTTAATCCATGCTGTTTTTTCCTCCCTTAATTTAGGAGTAAGTGAATAAACCAACCCTTTTAGTTCTGCCTCGGTCTTTTTTTGTTTGGTAACCAACGACAAACCAACCGTCAACACAGTGCTTGTTGAAAAAGCGAAGATCGCGGTCCAGAAGTTCTGTGCCATTTCCACCGGGTACGAATGCAAGTGAACTATCCAGCCACCTTTTACCAATGTATCTGCACCAACCGGGTAAGTCAATCCATGATGCAACAGTGCGACAAAGAAACCTGCAAGCAAGCCGGTGAAAGCTGCATTTCCAGTAGTTCGTTTCCAGAACATGCCAAGGAAAATGACAGCAAACAGGGGTGCGTTGACCATTGAAAAGATGGTTTGCAGGAAATCCATGATATTGCCAAAAAGACTTGCAAGGTAAGCTGCTGCGATACTCACCAACACACCAAATATGGTTGCCATACGTCCCATGGATAAATAATGCTTATCGTCGGCAGTTTTATTTCCAGTTGCAGGCCGGATATAACTCTGGTAAATATCGTAAGTCCAAACTGTATTGAATGCCGATACATTTCCGGCCATTCCCGACATAAATGATGCTAAAAGTGCAGTGATACCCAGTCCAAGAACCCCGGCCGGAAGATATTGTTTCAGTAACATGATGATCGTATAATCATATATGGGTTGACCTGCTTCATTTAAAGGTAGAGCGAAATCTTTTCCAGGAGTGTTCATCAGCACCAATGCTGCAATTCCCGGTACAATGATGAGGAACGGGATAAACATCTTGGGAAGCGCACCGATCAGGGGGGTATTCCTTGCTGCTGTAGGAGATTCAGCCGACATTGCCCTCTGTACAATCAGGAAATTCGTACACCAGTAACCGAAGGAAAGAACGAAGCCCAAGCCGGCAAAGATACCATACCATTCAACCCCCATGGGGTTCGCATTGGCTGATCCGGTATATTTCCATGTGGTCGTCCAAGTGTCGGCTGCAAAGCCTTTTGCAGACACAATGGGAGCAAGTTGCTCCTGCAAACCCGACCAACCACCAAGATCCTTCAAACTTAAAATCACCATTGGCAATAATCCTATCACAATGATGAAAAACTGCAGTACTTCGTTATAAATCGCTGAAGAAAGACCACCGAGATAAGTATAAGCCAATACGATTGCAGCAGATAAAATGAGGCTGAGGTGGAAGTTCCAGCCTAAAACTTTTTCCATCAGGATCGCAAGCGCATACATCGAAATTCCCGATGCCAGGATGGTCATTACCGCAAATAAGATGGCATTCAATCCACGGGTTTTTTCATTATATCTCAGTTTCAGGTATTCAGGTACGGATCTGGCTTTTGATCCATAATAGAACGGCATCATAAACAGGGCGAGAAATACCATGGCGGGGATAGCTCCAACCCAATAAAAATGGGTGGTAAGCATGCCATATTTGGCTCCCGAGCCTGTCATGCCCATCACTTCGAGGGCGCCCAGGTTGGTTGAAATAAATGCCAGTCCTGCAACCCACGCAGGCATCGAACGACCCGCTTCTAGAAAAGCATTGGCATCTTTCATATATCTTTTCAGCGCCCAGCCGATCCCGAGCACAAACAGGAAGTAAACGATCATGATCGTGTAATCAATCCAACTCAAGGCGAAGCTTGTATTCATAGGTATAAAAGAAATTACATTTCGATTTACAGTAACACTCAACTGTAGCCTTTTGCCATTGACAAATATAAGAGGATATTTTAATGGTTCAGTATAATCTCCTATCTTTTTCCCAGATAGCCTGACAGTCTAATAACCTGTCAGCCTGAACAACCTAAATACTTTATATCTTTACACCCGGAAAAAACCAATTCAATCTGTCTTCCTGACCGTGAAAACATACGCATTTCTCATTTTTCTATCCGTTGTAATTGCAATCTACGGACTAATCAATTTTTATATTTATCAAAGGGCAATACAAGGTATTCCTGCCCAAAATTCATGGAGAATCTGGTTTAGCGTGATCTTCTGGCTTTTTGTTTCTGCCTATATTCTCGCAAGGTTTCTTGAAAAAATTCATCCTTGTAATTTTACGGAAATCGTAACATGGGTCGGTTCAATCTGGCTGGGGATCATGGTTTATACCTTTCTTGCGGTATTGCTAATCGATTTTTTCAGGTTGCTCAATCATTTCTTCCATATTTTTCCTGCAGTTTTTTATACAGATTACCAGAGAACCAAACTGATCGCACTTTTTATTTCGGGTTGCATAATCATTTTAACCGTAACTGCCGGTTTTATCAATGCACGGTTACCCGGGATCACACATCTCGACATTAGGATAAATAAAAAAGTAACAGGTGACAAATCCCTGAAGATCGTTATGGTATCCGACATTCACATGGGAACCCTTATCGCAAAACGGAGGACCAACTACCTTATCAACAAAATAATCAATCTGAAACCCGATGTCATTCTTTTTGCAGGAGATATTGTGGATGAAGATCTTGCACCGGTTATCAGGAGAAATCTTGGTGAAATGCTGAGCCAGCTCAAAGCAAAACACGGTGTCTACGGAATCACAGGGAACCATGAATACATTGGCGGTGTTGAACCCGCTGTAAAGTACCTCACAGCACATGGCATCAAAATACTTAGGGATACAGCCGTGCTGGTTGATAACTATTTTTATTTAGTCGGAAGAGATGATAAAGACAAACCCCGTTTCACAGGAAAGAAACGAAAAACGCTGGAAGAGATCATGTCGCAGGTTGACCGCTCCTACCCAGTTATCCTGATGGATCATCAACCTTTTAAACTCGGGAAGACAGTTGAACAAGGCGTTGACCTGCAGCTTTCCGGACATACACATCACGGCCAGTTATGGCCTTT
>Ga0247841_10011461_pt1 | contig 11788 bp, 12 predicted proteins | sample LaCruzMarch2015__2_FD_192410 | JGI IMG/M metagenome (GOLD analysis project Ga0247841, IMG submission 192410) | Freshwater microbial communities from meromictic Lake La Cruz, Castile-La Mancha, Spain - LaCruzMarch2015_18m | ecosystem: Environmental > Aquatic > Freshwater > Lake | place: Spain...
AGTAACGTTAATCATAATAGAGTTACCTCCGGACATTAAGCCATTTTGTCGCGCGGAAGCACTCAATGTTTCATAAGCCGTAGTAATTAGAATCTTTGCTTTTTTGGCGCACATCAAACGCGCCAAAGCCAATACTCCCAGCACATCCTGCTCTTTGGGCGCAGAATATTCTGCCAACGCTGTATGTGGGTGCGGTAGAAATGGGCCAAAACTAAACATCTCCGCATGCAATGAAGAGGTCAAGCTAATATCATTTACCAGATCCTCTTTACTTGCTCCGGGAAGCCCGATAAGGCTCCCGGTTATAATCAAATAGCCTATTTTATAAGCTGCTTTCAAATGCTCAAGACGCGAATCAAGATTATACCCAGGATGTAGTTTTTTATAAAGTACAGGATTAGAAGTTTCAAAACGCAATAAAAGTCCGCGCGCTCCGGCAGTATATAATTGTTGTAATCCTGAAATACCTACCTCCCCAAAACTAATAAAAACAAGTACCGGGAATTGTTGCTTAATTCGCTTAACGATATGGACCAGCTCATCAAGCGAATAACCACTGCCCTCTCCGGATTGCAAAACTAATGACTTAAAACCAAATTTATTGACCGCTTCACCTACTGCCGCCATTATCTGATCAAAACTCATTCGATAACGCACGGCACTACTAGATGAAGAAATTCCGCAATACGCGCAATTCCTGGCGCAGATGTTAGATATCTCAAGGATTCCGTGCACACAGCAAGAATTGTTGTGATATTGTTGTCGGAGATAATTGGCAGTACGACACACCAGTTGCTGACTCTGCGCATCCTTGAGGCTCAAAATATACATTGCTTCTTCTTTTAAAGGAATAATGCTTTCACGTGTACAATCAAGTATTTTCTGCAGTTTATAATCAGAGCTTATATCATTGCTATTCAACGCTGCTGAAACAGCATCAATCTGTCTCAATTGAAAAAAAACATCTTTCCACGCTTTAAGCGTCTTGCGCGCCTGATGCGGCAGGATTTTCTCCACCACATAACCACCTTGCGCATATACATAATCACCCGGAGTCAGGTGCACAAACTCACAGAAAGCTTCCTTACGTTCACCAAAATAAGAGATCGTGGCGACCCCTTTACGTACATTTTCCACTAAAGCCGGTATGGTATAGCACATAGGTTTTTTCTTAATTTATAGTTATACTCTCAAGCAAAATTTTTTAAAACTTCACGGATCTCTTTGACGGCTGCCTGCATTGACGCTTGCATTCCCGGCGAAAAACTGCCGCAGAACTCCGTAGAACCGGGTTGTATTCCAACAAGAATCGTTTCACAGTGAATAGATTTATACAGGTAATCCCGAAAGATCCCGATGGGAACTCGATGCGTAGAAAAAGACGCCCCGGCTTCTGTACAAATCTCCACTACTCTTAAAGCGCCGATTTTTAGATGGAAATCTACCGCGTCAATCACCAACAAATGCGTCGGTTTAAAATTTTTTATCTGGCCGGTAAGATTTTCCGGAGCAGTTTCTCCTAAAAAAACTTTCAGCAAATTTTTGTTTTGCTTATTTTTAAAATATGTTTTAAGCTCTCTTGCGATAACCAGGCCAGCGGCGTCATCCGCTCTTAACGGAGAACCAATACCCAGCACCGCGATTCTTTGCGCACCTTTTAACCTACTCCTGAGAATTGTCTTTATTTGCGGCATTCAGGATAACCTTCAATTGAGCAGGATCTAACCTGGCAAGTTCAAATTCAGCGGTAATCTCAAGCGCATGCTTCAGGCAAGAATCTACGCATTGGCCGCAATAAATACATTTAGCTAAATTTATCTGGGCTTGAAATTGTTTTTCGCCAAGCTTAATAATCTTAATTGCCCCGCTAGGACAATCACGCATACACATTTTACAGCCAATACACATTGGGGCATTAAACTTTAATTTTCCACGGAACCCTTCCGGCATCCCTGATTGATCAACAGGATAATTTCCGGTTGCCGGTTTTTTAAACAAAGACTGTATCAATAACCTAGCGATATGTCCCGGCCTGCTCATCTTAATAACACCACCTTTAAGATTAAATTAAGTAAAACCTGTAAAAAAGCTAAAGGCGCCAGATATTTCCAGCAGAAATTGATCATCTGATCCAGGCGTAACCGCGCAAAAAGCGTACGCAAAAACGCAATTATGGCGATAATAAATAAAACTTGAACTAGGTAAAATAAAAATACCGCTACCGGGGGCAGATTAAGGCCAAACGGCAAAAATACTGCCGCCAATAATGAAGCCCCCGCCACCATTTCGATATTAAAAGACATGCGGATAAACGCCAGCAGCCGGCCATTATATTCAGTAAAACTCCCGGCGACAATTTCGGTTTCCGCCTCCGGAATATCAAAAGGCACCTTTTCAAGTTTCCCCAAAAGACAGATCAATGCCACGCCAAAGCCGATAATGTTACAAAACCAATACCCCAGGTGATGGCTGTAAAATGTAACCATCTCACTTAAACTCCAGGTATCCGCAAGCAATGCCGAAGCCAGGATGCACAAAAATAAAGGAACTTCATAAGCAAATAACTGCGTTAAAGAACGCACTGCTCCAATCATCGAATAAACGCTTCGGGAGTACCACCCTCCCAAAAAATAAGTAAAGGTGGGAATGGTCAAAAGATAAAGCACCACGATTACATCTCCATTAAAAGAAAATACCGCGCGCGCTCCCCAAATAGGTATATAAAGAATCGCGACAGAAGAAGCCGTCAACGCCAAGATCGGCATTAATTTAAAAACTTTACTGTCCGCTTCCTCAGGAACAATCTCCTCTTTAGCGATCAATTTAATAAAATCCGCTAACGGCTGAAACCAAGGTGGGCCGATCCTATTTTGAAACCGGGCATAAAGTTTTCTATCTACATATTCGGCAAAAAAACCAAAGATAAAAAGAAAGAGCAACCCCGGAAAAATTAAAATATGAAATAATGCTTTAGCCATTTAAAAAGTGCCCCGTATTTTTTAAAAAAGTTTTGTTAATTTTTTATTTAAAGCTGTAAAATCTACCCCGCGGTCTTTGTACCAGGCAATCCCCTTAAGCCTAATAGTTTCCCAGACTACGGTATTTTTCTCATTTTTATGGGTATCCCGAATAGAGATCAACCTATCCGTGCAGGAAAAACACGGGTCAATCGCCGCGATAACGATCGGCATATCCGCCAAGTACCTATCCTCAAGCATTTTAGAAACCGACTGAATATTGGCCAAGGTCGGCGCCCTTACTTTAACCCGATCCGGTTTTTCTGTGCCATTGGCCCGCACATAATGCAGGTCTTCCCCTCTGGGCGCTTCATAGCGGCTGACTGCTTGTCCGGCCGGAATCTTCCGCGGCGCTTTTACTAAAATAGGGCCATCCGGAATTTTACGTATGACTTGACGCACTAAACTAAAAGATTCCATCAATTCCCCAAGACGAACCAGCGTACGCCCATAAACATCACAATTATTCACGCTAATCACTTTAAAATCCAACTCCGCGTAAGAAGCATAAGGGTCATCTTTACGCACATCCCGCGCTATACCTGAAGCACGCCCAGTCGGACCAACCGCATCTAACTTTTTAGCATCTTCGTGCGATAACACTCCTACCCCCTGTAAACGCTTGAGCAAAGTTGTTTCATTCTTAGCCAGCTCAATATAATATTTCGTCCGTTCTTCTAATATATCGATTCCTTTTAAAACATCTTCTTTTTGTTTTAAGCTAATATCCCGCCTTACCCCTCCGATAGTATTGATGCCATAATTTACCCGATTACCGGTCAACGTTGCCAAAAGATCCATGACCACTTCACGATCACGCCAGGTATACATCAATAGCGTATCAAAACCGATCTCATGGCCGGCTACTCCTAACCATAAAAGGTGGCTATGAATACGTTCTAACTCCGCGATTAATGTCCGTAAATATTTAGCGCGGCCCGGAACTAAAATTCCGGCGATCTCCTCTATTGCTTGTACAAAACAAGTAGAGTGAGAATGTGAACAAATACCGCAAATCCGCTCGATAAGATATAACCCTTGAGTATAGGTTCTTTCTTCGCAAGCTTTTTCTATGCCCCGGTGATTATAACCCAACCTCACACTAGAAGCAGTAATTTTCTCTCCACGCAAGCTAATTAAAAAGCTCTCCGGTTCTTTTAATGCCGGGTGCTGAGGCCCAATCGGAATTTTTACATCTCCAGATTCATGCATTTTGTGCCTCCTCATGGTGAGTGTGAGCTTTCCAATCTTTGCGTAATGGATATTCTCCCTTTGGCCAATCATCAGTAAGCGGATACCGGTGCCCTTGCGCCAACCCGCTTACTTTAATCCCCAATAAATCCATAAGCTCTCTTTCGTAGATATCCGCGCTCGGACAATAAGCGATAACAGATTTTACCTGGGGATCTTCTTTGTTTAAACTGACGCATAAATTTAATAATATTTTACCCTCTTGATTAAGATGATAAATAACCTCAAAGTATTCAACCCGATCCGACCCGGTAATCGCCGAAAGCGCTAAAAAATGCATTTGCTTTACCGCGTAAACAAATACTTCTTCAAATTTAGACAAAGGAACCTGCACAAAGATACGGCCCTTTCTCTGAATAGTTACCGCGTCTTTTAGATAAACAAATTTATCTTCCAACTCCTGCTTAATCTTTTCTTCACTCATCGGTGGCCTCTCTATTTTTATTACTTTTAGGTTTTTCTTCTAAACTTTGTAAAAGTTTCACCACTCCATCAATAATCGCTTTAGGGCTAGCCGGACAACCCGGAATATACGCGGAGACCGGCAAAACCGAATCTATCCCGCCGCAGACATTATAACAACCATTAAACACCCCTCCGCTGCAGGCGCAAGTTCCCACCGCGACCACAAACTTAGGCTCAGACATCTGCTCATATATCCGCAATAAACGGCTCTGTATTTGTTTGGTTACCGGCCCGGAACATAAAAGTATATCCGCATGCCGCGGAGTCGCTTTAAGCACCACGCCAAAACGTTCCAAATCATAACGCGGAGTAAGCGCGGCAATAATCTCTATATCACAAGCATTGCAAGCGCCGGTATTAAAATGCAAAACCCAGGGAGATTTACGCCGAGACCAGTTAATTATTTTTGAGATTATGCTCATCGTTATTTTTTTAATAAAATTAAAAGCCCAATGATCGCCGCCGTCACGTAAACTATCGCCATCGCCAATATCTCCATGGTCTCGGGCGGAACGGTAGCAATAACCAAAGCCACCACGTGCAAAATAGTAAAGAAAAAAGCAAAAGGAAAAAACTGGCTATAATCCGGCTGGATAAAATGCCCCTTAAAATCCTCTCCGCAGGCATACGCCTTTTTAGCCTCCGTCTGATCCTTACGCGCGCCCGCGGCGAATAAAGCGCAAACTTTAGCTAAAATAGCCACGCACAAAAATGTAATAATAAAAGTAACTAATGGTGAAAAGATAACTATATTTGACATTTTTTATCCTCTTAAATTACTTAACCTTCTCGGATCGATAGTTTTAGTATATTTAAATGCCCAAAACACCACGCCACCGGCAACCACCATAATCACAATCTCGATAACAATTAAAGTAAGCACAATCGCCTGAGCCAAAGCCACCTGGCCAGAAATATAACCCGCTAAAATAATTAATAAAGTTACCGCTTTGATTAAAATCTCTAAACCGATTAATACGCGAACCAGATTAAAACTGACTAAAATGCAATAAACACCGGTAATAAATATCAAGATGATAAAAATAATAAAATACCTGAACAACTCCATAGTTTCGGGGCTCATTTATTCGTCTCCTTAAAAAAAACCACCACTCCAAAAACTCCGGCAATTAGAATAATTACCTGCCCCAATAAATCCAAATGCCGCAGATGCCAAAGGACTAAGCGCGCATCTGTAACGCTGGCTGCCGAAGGCAGGCTAAATTGCGGAATTCTTAAATATTTTATCAATAACCATCCCGCCACGATAATAATAAAAGGCAGATATAAAAACCTTAATAACCTTTCTCTGCGGCGGATAATAAACCTCTCCTTGCTAATGCGCTGAGTGAAACTTACCGTAGTAATAAAAATAACTGAAATCAACCCGGAACAAACCGAGAGCTCAAAGACCGCAGCCAACGGAGAATTAAGCCGGTAAATAATCACCGCCAGTATCGCGCTGGTTAATGCCAACCCCACCACCGCATGCACTAACCTTACCGTCATTACCGTCCAGATTACAAATAAAAGCAAAATAGATAATAAAATTAAATCCAGTGTGATCATGAACGTAAAAACCCTCTTAAAATTTGGCTGTTTAAAATAAAAGGTAATCCTAATCCCGCCCCCACGATTATCGCGGCCAGCAAAATTTCGCAAAACTTTAAACCAAAAGGAACTCTTTCCTTGTCCTGGCCCGGTTCTTGCGTTTTAATAAAAAATACATTGCGTTCCATATAAAGAAAATAGGCCAAAGTCAATATGCTGGTTAACAAAGCAATCCCGCCATAAACAAATCTATGAGCGGTAAAAAGCGCGATAATAATAATTAACTTGCTCCAAAATCCAATAAACGGCGGGATACCCGCGGTAGAAAGCAACCCCACCAACGAAGTAGCGCTGGTTACAGGCAGTTGATTACCCAGGCCGGTAATGATGGAGATATCCGTGGAACCGAATTTTTTTTCCAATACCGCGGCATTCACAAAAAGAAGTGATTTAGAGATTGCGTGATTAAAAAAATGTAAGACCGCCCCTAAAATTGCCAAAGGGGTAGCGCAACCGATCGCCAGAATAATATAACCTACCTGGCTGATACTGGAATAGGAAAGCATGCGCTTAATATTATTCTGGTTAAACGCTGCCAATGCCGCGAAAACAATCGAAATTACTCCAAAGAGCATAATCACATTCCCAAAATTACCCTTTAAAACAAAAACCGAAATGAACAAACGCATTAATACATAAACACCGGTTATTTTAGTAACCACCCCCGCCAAAAGCACGGACACCGCGGACTGCGCCTCAGAATAAGCATCCGGCACCCAGCCATGAAAAGGCACGATTCCGCATTTAATAAATAAGCCACATAAAAATAACGCGGCGGCAAAATTAAGCAAAATAATATTCGCGCCTGCCAAAAAAGCGTTATGAATCCCGGTAAACGAGGTCTCTCCACAAGCCATAAGAAAAAAAGCTAAAGCCGTTAAAATAAAAATACTGGCAATCATGGAGAGAACTAAATATTTAAAAGTCCCCTCAATGGCAAATCGATTCTTCTCGATGGCCATCAGCACAAATACGGCAACCGCGGTGATTTCCACGAAAACATATAAAGAAAAAATATCCGCGATCAATACCGTAGCATTCATTCCGATGAAAGATACCAAAAGCAGATTGATAAAATTAAAATAGCGTTTTTCTGTAGTCAGCGTGCTTCTGGCCACTAAAAGCGAAATAAACACTACTATTCCAATAGTAAGAAGCATCACCAAGGCCAGCGGATCTAAGACTAAACTAAATTTAAAAAACTGGCCTAAAATAAGCGCCTGGTTACTCCAATGCAACCAGGAATGCACCAGGACCGAGAACACCTGAGTTAAAAACAAAACCGCGCTTAAAAAAGAAGCTACCCGCGCATTTAAAAACTTAAACGGCAGATTTAAAATTAATAATAAAATAAAGGGCAATAAAATAAATAAAATAACCATAAAGACCTTTCTACTAAAATGAATATTACTTTAAAGCAAATGACATTACGGCAAATGCCCCGATCAATGACCAGATAACATAAATTATATAATAACCTGCCTGGGCCTTATGAATCATCCTAGAAAATGCGGAAGTTAAATTAACTACCAATGCTGTATATACCCAGTCTATGCCTCTATCGATATACCAAAAAACTTTTACGATTTTTTTAATTAACTTAATGGCTATTTCATAAGGATCCAAATATTTTTTCTCTGCCCAGCCATAAAAAACCGACAGCCCGAAAGCATAATGGATATGATCCGCGGCTTTAAGCGCGCTTCCCTGCGATTTAACCGCGACAAGATGATGTATCAAGGCTCCTAATAAAACTGCCAAAGTAATAAAAACTAATACTAAATCGCCGGAAGCTCCCGCAAAACTTTGCCCGTTTAACCTTGCCCCAAGAATCGGTTGAATAAAATTATGCAACGGTAAATAATTGAAAACACCAAAAAAAACGCAAATAAAAGCCAAAATTCCCATGGGTACAAGCATCGTTACCGGCGCCTCCTTAACATCTTTATGCTCCGGAAGCAATTTTCCCAAAAATACAGCATGCCCTAATTTTAAAAAAGAAGCCGCGGTAAGGAATGCTCCCGTCACGGCGACAATATAAAACACCATTCCCCTCTCTCTGGCCGCATGATAAACCAACTCTTTAGAGAAAAAACCGTTAAACGGAGGAACTCCAGATATAGAAAGCGCGGCCACAGCAAAAAAAACAAAGGTTAAAGGCATCTTTTTTATTAACCCTCCCAGCTTTTCTAAATCCGTAGTGCCCACCTGTTTTTCTACAGAACCGGCAGTAAGAAAAAGACAGCTTTTATACAAAGCGTGATTAAGCATATGAAATAAACCACCCACGATGCCAATCGGCAGAGCAGTTCCAATTCCCAAGATCATATATCCCACCTGGCTGATCGCGTGATAAGAAAGCAATTTCTTATAATTTTTCTGCACTAAAGCCATCATTACCGCTAGAAAAATAGTTATCGCTCCAATGATCATCAACATTATACTTAACCAGGAATCCGGATTAAGCTTAAACATCTCCAAACAGATCCGGGAAAGAAAATAAATTCCTAGTAATTTCTCCAAAGAAGCCGGCAGGATCGCCATAAACGGCAAGGGCGCGTCTTTAGCCGCATCCGGAATCCAGCTGTGAAAAGGCATTGAACCTGCTTTAGAGACCGCTCCAATAACTAAAAGTATAAAAGCCAAACTGCTTAATGAACCTAAAGGAAGATTTATTTCCGAAATCACCAATGTCCCCGCTAAATGACCCGTCAGAGCAATCCCGGCCATTAGGCAAAGGTCAGAAACAGCCACGATCACCAGAGCTTTAGTTGCGGTTTTAAATGCCATCTTCCCACCCATGGCAATCATTCCGAATAAAGTTAAAAGTAATCCTTCCCAGAAAAAAAGCAACAATATTAAATTGTTAGCCAAAACAGCTCCATTAACTAAAGAAAGCGAAACTAAAAGATACATATAAAACTGGCTTAATTTATCTTTATCCTTAAAAAATTTAAACGAATAAACAACCACCAGTAAGCTGAAAAATGAAGCCGCTAAAATGATAAAACCGCTAAAATGATTCAAGCGCAGTGAAAAATCCATTCCAAATCCCGCCCAGGGGATAGAACAGATCACTTCTTTATTAAATAAAAAAATCGCCATCGAAAAATCCACGATGGCGATTAATAAAACAAAAATACGACGCAGGCTTTTGGGCAGGAAAAAAATCAAAACCCCTGAAATTAGCGGTATTAATATAAATAAAATTAAAATTGTTTGCATTATTTTATACCCATCATCTGTTGAGCCGTGATCTGCGCTAACGCATTAGGAAATCTAATAAAAATACCCCCGAGTAATGATAGTAAAGCAAACGCCGCCACACAAATCAACATTAACACTGAACCTTCCTTTACAATTAACGCAGGATCTTTTCTTTCTCCTAAAAAAACCAAGTTAAAAACCCTAAAAAGATATAATATCGTCAACAGAGCGCCGAATAAAAACATCGCGGCGATGATTAAATGACCTTCCTGAAGTGTTCCAGAGATGATCATATATTTACTAAAAAATCCCCCAAAAGGAGGAATCGCCATTACCGAGAAAGCGCAGAATAAAAAAGAAACCGCCGTAACCGGCATGCATTGAAAAAGGCCTCCCAGCTGAGTAATATCTTTTGTTTTCGTCTTCTGCTCGATTATACCGGCACATAAAAAAAGCCCCGCTTTTGCCAAACCGTGCATAAGAATAAACAGTAATCCGCCGGCAATGCCAATTTCATTGTTCAAAGAAAAACCCAGAAAAATAAAGCCAATCTGGCTAATCGTCGAATAAGCAATTATTCTTTTTAAATCCGTATCTACCAAAGCAGCTCCGGCAGAAATCAACGCGCTGATTCCGGCAATTATTGGTATTATCGTATGCCAAGGTAAACTAATAGAAATAGTTGCGATAAAAATCCTGGCAAACACATACACACCGATTTTAACCAAAACCGCTGCATGCAAGAGTGCTGTAACCGGAGAAGGAGCAACGCCGGCATCCGGAAGCCAAGTATGAAAAGGCAGGGTTGCGGATTTAGAAAATATCCCCGCCAATATTAAGCAAATAGTCAAATTAGAAATGGGATGCATCTTAGCTGCTTCTTTTATCGTAAATAAATCAAATGAGCCTGTTTCTTGATACATCCTAATGAAACCTAAAAGCATAAGCAGCGAACCAAAAACCGTGACTAAAAATGCTTTGTCCGCGCGTAAAACATGCTCCTTCTTTCTGAAAAAACCAATCAACCGCCAGCTAGTAATCGCGGTAATCTCCCAAAAAACATAGAGCAATATCAAATTACCGGAAAAAACCAGGCCCATCATCGCGCCTAAAAACAAAACCACCATCGTATAATATTCATTCTGATTTTCATAGTGCTTTATATAATCAAAAGAATACAATGCGATTAACGCGCTGATAAAGGAAACTACCAGCGCCATACCTACCGCTAAGCTGTCCGCGGTAAGGGTAAAATTAAATCCTAAAGGAAAATCCTTAAAGATGGTGACCGCGGGATTTTTAAGTACCCAGGGCAAGAGCAAGCAAGAAAAAGCAAACACCAAAACAATAGCCCCCAAAGATACCCCGTTCCTAAATGATGCGGAAATCCTGCTAATTAAAGGCAAGACCAACGCCCCAAGAATAGGAATAAAAATAATCAAGAATAAAATTAGTTCTTTTGTCATTTTAATACTAAGTAATGAATCTAACATGTAAAAACAGGTATTTTTGCAAACACCCAGATTTAATATCTTAACATACTTCTATAAAATTGTAAAAAATAACTCCTGCCACAGCCAGCTACAAAACAAAATTAATTAAAACAGCATAAATTTATGGATCATTAAAAGCTCCTTTCGCTTATTTATTATTTTTTAAAATACCCGAATATAACTTCTTTCTTAACTCCTCTAAAAAGAATACCATAATCATAAAAACAAATAATATCAACCACTCTTGCCATCCTAATCCTATCGTATTAAATATTTTCTGAAAAAACGGTAAATAAATCAAAGCACAGGTAAAAATGAAAGATACGGCTACGCTCCAAAAGATACGACAATTACTAAAAAACCCAATTTTAAAAACTGAATATCTTTCACTACGGCAATTAAAAACATTAGCAATCTGCATCACGATGATGCCGGCAAATAAAGCCGTAATGGCTTTTAAGTGAAGCGGATTGGTAAAGGTTGTGTCGGTAAGCTCCAAACTTATCCCTGGCCTCCATCCGCCCCGGAAAAGAATAATATAATACGTGCTCAAGACTGCTATTGAACTAAGGATTCCCAGAAAGATATACCCTCTAAAGAGCACCATTTTATCAATCACTCCATTTTTCTTGGATCTCGGTGGAAGATTCATAATCCCAGGTTCGGGTTTTTCCGCGCCTAAAGCAAGAGAAGGAAAAATCTCCGTGCCAAGGTCAATAGCTAAAATCTGCAAAACGGTAATCG
>Ga0247841_10011463_pt1 | contig 11786 bp, 12 predicted proteins | sample LaCruzMarch2015__2_FD_192410 | JGI IMG/M metagenome (GOLD analysis project Ga0247841, IMG submission 192410) | Freshwater microbial communities from meromictic Lake La Cruz, Castile-La Mancha, Spain - LaCruzMarch2015_18m | ecosystem: Environmental > Aquatic > Freshwater > Lake | place: Spain...
ACAAAGCTGTTCCTGCAAACAAATCTTTATAGGAAGTTGAGACTCCAACAGATCCTTTCATAGCAAAATCAAACACCTTGAAAGTCTCATATGTATCGTAACTTATTCAATGCCCTTGTATACTAATCCTCATGGGACAGTATATTCAGGTATTCGCCGTTACGCTTAAAGAGTATTTCGCCTACCGCCTCAATTTTGTTTTGTGGCGACTCCGTGTAGTGCTTTCAACGCTCGTCACTCTCTTTTTGTGGCTAGGAGTATTTGATTCACGTCTCTCATTTGGATCGTATTCGAAAGAACAAATGGTGTCGTATCTCCTCTTTTCCAGTCTTGTCACGGCCTTTATTTCAAGTTCGCGCGTCTCAAATCTTGCGTATGAAATACAAAGCGGAGGAATAATGAATCTGTTGCTTAAGCCGTTTTCCATCTTTGGCTATTACGCAGCTACTGATGCCGCCGACAAGCTGATAAACTCTTTTTTTGGGGTGATTGAGTTTACTCTTATCGTTTTCTTTTTCAAAATCCATCTGGTGATACCTCAACAAATAGGATGGGTTCTTCTATTCCTTATTTCCGCAGTGTGCATTTCATTTTCTATCAATCTCATGCTTTCATTTGTGGGATTTTGGACTCCGGAGGTATGGGCGCCACGTTTTCTCTTTATGATGCTGGTCACTTTCGTATCCGGCGCATATTTCCCGCTCGATCTTCTCCCCCCCCTAGCCTATCGCATCCTTCTTTTTACCCCTTTTCCCTATCTGTATTTTTTGCCCACAAAGATATTAATCAATGGCATTCAGCCTGCCTATTTCGTGCAACAACTCATCTGTTCGATAGGATGGGCGATTGGACTATTCTATCTTGCTCGATTTATGTGGAAAAAGGGAATAAAAGATTTCTCGTTTTGGGGTCGCTAGTCCCTCCAGTTCGGAAAATCAGTTAAAACCAGTTGAAGTCAGTAGGAAGGAGCAGGTGGCAAAATTGAAGGGGCCCGACACGCGCGGACAAACTGCCTGGCGATTAGCATTAGGCATGTTTGGAGCACTGGCGGGAAGCAATCAATTTTGACGGAATCTGGAAATAAAGTTGAAAAACGACAATTGTGACAGAATTGACGGAATCTGGAATAAGAGTTGGGATAATAAATAAAACTTATGAAGCGTAATATTCAAATTTTTTTACTTTTTGCGAAAAATAGCATGCGGGTTACCACGCAGGGCCGTCTTGGCGTAATCATTTTCACCCTTGGCAAGATTTGCCGCTTTGCATTCATGTTTTTTCTTCTCTTTTTTATCTTTCAACGGACACGAATACTCAAAGGTTATACCTTCCAGGAAGCCGCGCTATTTTATATGATATTTAATCTTATTGACACTATTTCACAGATACTATTCCGGGAGGTTTATCGCTTCCGATCACTTGTTGTCTCTGGATCGCTTGACACCATTCTTCTCAAACCATATCATCCTTTTTTGCGGATTCTTGTTGGGGGAATTGACATTCTTGACATAATATTATTCATCCCCTACTTACTTCTATCTATTTTCATAGCCCTCCAAGGACATATTGTTGTCGCCAATTTCCTTTCATTTTTTATTCTCTTTCTCAATGCCGTATGGATCGCCACTTCATTCCATATTATCGTTCTAGCACTAGGCATTCTCACGACGGATGTAGATCACACCATCCTTATTTATCGCGATATGACAAGTCTTGGCCGATTTCCAATGGCGATATACGGGGAACCGGTCAGAAGTATTTTTACCTTTATTATCCCCGTGGGAATTATGACCTCATTCCCCCCTCAAGCCCTTCTTGGCAAGCTTTCCCTCTTCGGATTTATTGTCTCATTTGTGATATCATCGATACTGTTTTACGGGGCGATGCAGTTGTGGAACTTTGCATTAAAAAAATATCAAAGCTGGGGTGGGTAAAATGAGTGGCTAGTGGTTAGTGATTAGTGACTAGAATGCGGAGTATTCTATGGCTTAACGAAGACAAGGACTGTTTAGCCCCGCCATGGGCGGGCCGGGTTTCCTTGGCTGAGAAAAGACATAAAATACGGGGCAGCCAGTTGAAATCGGTTGGAATCAGAAAGAAGATATAAAAAAATAGAGCAAAAACATGATCCGCGAAGTTTATTGTTTTTAAGGTGACATCGAACCTCAGTACAAAAGGTTCGCAGGCACCGAAAAATAATAAACGGAGCGGGAAAATGCAAAGGAATAAACACTATGATTACTGTTAAAAATTTAACAAAAACATACAAATCTCACATTCGTCAGAAGAATATTCTGAAGGATATCTTTTTCCGCCAATTTAAAGAACATGTCGCGATAAAAGACATATCTTTACGCATAGATAGTAATGAACTTGTCGGTTTTATCGGCCCCAACGGCGCCGGCAAAACAACCACGCTCAAAATATTGGCAGGTATTCTTTATCCCACTTCTGGTTCAGTTTCAGTACTTGGATATACGCCGTTTGATAAAAAAAGCGCATTTTTAAAACAGATTGCTTTCATTATGGGACAAAGAAACCAACTCATTTGGGATCTGCCCGCATATGATAGTTTTGAGCTCCAGCGTGCGGTGTATGAACTGGATAAATCGGAGTATAAAAAAACGCTTAACAATCTCCTTACTATTCTTGACTGTGCACCCCTTATGGAAAAACCGGTTAAAACTCTCTCACTCGGCGAACGGATGAAAATGGAGCTTATTGCTGGTCTCCTTCATAAACCAAAACTTGTGTTTTTGGATGAACCGACAATAGGGTTGGATATTTTTTCTCAGGAAGCTATCCGTATTTTCATCAAAGAATATCAACATACCTATAAGGCAACGGTCATTCTCACCAGCCACTATCTCGAGGATGTAAAAAAACTTGCAAAACGACTTATTATTATTCATAAAGGCATGATTGTATACGACGGCTCTCTCAGAAACATCATTGAACAATATTCGACGGAAAAAATCATCAAAATCACGCTGGAAGAAAAGGTGCCCGTATCCAAAATACAGTCAATAGGGACGCCTCTTTCCTACATCCATCCTCAGCTCCTCTTCTCGGTAAAAAGAACCGAAATACCGGAGAAAATAAAGCAGATTTCGCTTACCCTTCCTTTTTCCGACCTCACCGTTGAGGATGCGAGTATCGAGGAAGTAATACGGACATTCTTCACGGAGCAGAAAAAGTAGAAATGCAACGGGTGGCAAAATTGAAGTAGGATGAAGTATTTTGTGTCATGACGAATCCCAAGAACTGTTTGAGTCTCAATGTGCGTATGTTCGAGTTTTCTTGGGTGGGGAGGGACACAAAATATGAAATGAGATTATTGCAAGTGATAGAATTTGGAAGACTAATAGAAATTTAATTATGTAAAATGTAAGTATGTCAAAAAAATTTATCCCCTATTTTTTTCTCGCCTTTCTTCTGGCTATTCTTCTCTTTATTTTAGGCGTTCGCTATGGCCAACGGGTTGAACAGGTGAATAAAACCGTTTCCTATTTCATCAGCATCCCCCCGTCCCCTTCTGTCGCTCCAACTCTTCCTCCTCTTGGTTTTTCCTCTTATACTCACACAGACTGTGGCGTATCATTTCTTATCCCAAACCTTATAGAAAAAACAAAGGAAAGTTCCGTTTCTGCTCTCTTTTCAACACAGCAAAAAAAACTCGCCCTCGCCCTTTCCTGTGAAAAAAAACTCTTTGCTCAGAACAAAGAAGAGAAGGGAGTGACAATAAATACTCTTCGTGCTTTTGAAACAATCACAAAAGATGCAACCTCATACCGCCTTTTAAATCCCAATAACAATCTAATTCTTACCGTCACAGCCTCAAAAGAATACCTCCCCCTCCTCCAAAAATCCCTCACACTCACTAAATAATAATCACATTCGTCATTCTGAGTGACTCAAATTACATACGAAGAATCTTATTACGCTTCGCTACCTGCCTGCCGGCAGGCAGGGATCCTTCCCCACCAGAGGTGGGTCAGGATGACGTAAGGAACAGGTGACAAAATTGAAGTAGGATGAAGTATTTTGTGTCATGACGAATCCCAAGAACTGTTTAGCCCCGCCATGGGCGGGGCGAGTTTTCTTGGGTGAGGAGGGACACAAAATATGAAATGAGATCATTGCGAGTGACAGAATCTGGAGATAGTTTCGGGAAGCAACAAAATCACTATCCAGTATAATTAACACTAATGAAAAAAATAAATATTGCTTTTTTTGGAGCGCCCAACTTTGCCGCCCACCTCCTCCAACAAATTATCGAAGACGCCGATTTGCCTGTTTCCCTTAAATTTGTCGTAACCCAACCGGACCGACCGGCAGGACGAAAACAAATCCTCACCCCCACCCCCGTAAAACTCATGGCACAAAAAAACAATGTTCCCGTCATTGACAACTTTCAGCTTTCAACTTTGAGCTCTCAGCTAAAAAAGGTCGACCTCGCTCTTCTCTATGCATATGGCGAACTTATCTCCCCCGAAATACTTAAAATACCCCGTTGGGGCTTCTGGAACATCCATCCTTCTCTCCTTCCTTTGTATCGCGGCCCCTCTCCCATTACCTACCCACTCCTCTTAGGCGACGCAAAGACAGGAACTAGCCTCATACAGATGGATGAGCTCTTGGATCATGGACCAATCATCGATCAAGAACACTATTCCATCCAACAGACTGATACACAAGAAACACTCAGAAAAAGACTCTCCAGCATAGGCTATAAGCTATTCAAAAAAAATGTACAATTATTACTAGATGGAACACTACAAAAGAATGAACAAATTCATTCACAAGCCACATTTACACGACTATTGACTAAGAAAGATGGATTCATCCCATTCCCTATTGTTCAAAAGATTTATAGAGGCGAGGGCTTCACAAAAGACAATCTCCCCCCCATAATTCAAGAATATTGTAATAAATATAACCAACTAACCACCAACCACTATTCACTAGCCACTTACTACTCTCTCTTTCGCGCCCTTTCTCCCTGGCCTGGCCTTTGGACCATACTTCCTGGAGAAAAACGACTGAAGATAACCGGGATGGAATTAAAAAAAGAATCGCCGACAATCACACGGGTTCAGCTGGAAGGGAAAAAGGAGACGGATATTTCAACTTTTCAAACCGCTTACGGTGTATTTTGAATTTTTTCCCGAATTTTCTCCATGAGGCGCTCCATGATAAATAAATTATGATAGGAAAGGAGTGTGTACCCTAAGAGTTCACGTTGTTTGAACAGATGATGAATATATGCCTTGCTATAGTTCACACAAGTTGAACAGCTGCATTTTTCGTCAAGGGGAGATAAATCGGTTTTATAAATCATTTTGTTAAGATCAGTTTCGTAAGAAGAATAGCGCCCTTCAAGATGAGCAAGCACAGCCTCCATTTGATAAGCAGTTCCCATGCGAGCAACTCTTGTAGGTTCCACGCAATCGAATGTGTCTATTCCTTGTTCCACCAAATCCACAATATCGTCTACATGACCTACGCCCAATAAATGTACTGGCCTGTCTTTCGGTAAATAGGAAGCAACCCATTTCACTTGATCACGCATTTCCTTTTTTGTTTCACCCACTGATACGCCTCCGATTGCGATGCCAGGCGTATTTTGTGCCACAACAAACTCGGCAGACTTTTTCCGCAGATCCTCAAACGCCCCTCCCTGTATTATTCCGTAAAGATATTGATGATGGTTTTTTGTCATCCCGAGCGAAGTCGAGGGATCTCTTTTATTGAGATTTCTCGACTTCCCCTCCGAATTGGAGTGTTCGCTCGAAATGACACTGTTCAACTCTTGGTTTTTATTTATTAAATGTATTTGAGATTCATCACTTAAGTTACGAGTATCTTGTTTCAAGTTTCTATGTTTTACACAACGCCCCAACCACTCATGCGTTCTCTTCATCGCCTTTTCCGTATATTCATGAGTCGCGGGATAATACGTGCATTCATCAAATGCCATATTAATATCTGCCCCGATTACTTTTTGGAAATCCATCGATGTTTCGGGAGTAAAAATAATCTGTTGCCCGTCATACACGGAGCGGAATACCACCCCATTCTCGTCAATCTTTTCAACAAGAGGTTCTTCTTCCCCCCGTACCTTCGCTCTCCGCTGTTCCTTTTGTCTTTGTGCAAGAGAAAATACCTGAAAGCCTCCCGAATCAGACATAAGGGGAATATTGTATTTTGCAAACGCATGAATCCCTCCGGCTTTTTGGAGCACCTCAACACCCGGATGGGTTACTAGATGATAGGTGTTAACAAACGATATTTGAATTTTAAGCTCCTTAATCTGTTCTTGAGTGAGTCCTTTTATCGTTCCTTTTGTCCCAGCCGGCATAAATGCAGGAGTCTGTACCACCCCATGGTCCGTTGTTATTATTCCTGTCCGCGCCCTTGATTTTGAGGATTGATGGGTAACGGTAAAAAATGACATATGGCGATAATTTTAGCAAATGAGAAAATAACCATGTATGCGGAGTATTTTATGACTTAACGAAGACAAGGACTGTTTGAGCACTCGAATTATCCTTGTGCGAGTTTCCTTGGCTGAGAAAAGACATAAAATACGGAGCATCCTCAAGATGTTTGAAACACTTTTGAGGAGCGACAATCGTGCCAGAATTGACAGAACTCAGCTATTATTTATACTTATTCTTTACTTGGAACAAGATATAAAGACCGATAAGCCCTCCAATTACTGCGCTCATAAGATTCCCTTGTAATATCGAGGTTACAAATGAAACCAATGCCGAGTAGTACATGAGTCTCCATGCACCCATCGATCGCTTGAAAAGTCCATTGATTGCAAGCGCATTAAGCACCGCTGAAATAATAAGTCCTACGATGCCGACATAATAGAGAATGCCGTAGGATGCCAAATACGATGCGCCCATAAAAGCCGTAAAAGGTCCCATCATTGCGCCAATTCCTAGAATCGCAAGGATTGCAGGAAGAGAAATAACGATACCGATAATCGCAATGTAAGGAGCAAAAGAGACGAGGGTATCTTTGATATTTTCAGGCATTGCGGGAGCTTTTTTGCCGAGATATTCATCAAGCATTACTTCTAACTGATTAAATGTTGCCTTTCCACTTGGGGCTTTTGTATCGCTCATATGAATAAAGTGAAATTAATAAATAAGTAATTCACTATCCTGATAGTACCCCACTATTCAGTAAAATTCAAGGACAAATGGTGGTTGATATAGTAAACACTATATGATACAATTTATCCTCATCTATGGCACATTCTATGCACGAATTAATTCATTCTCCAGGCACGTTTTATGCGCAAAATGGTGGTGGAGGTGGTGGAGATATAACACAGCCTCGCTTTAAAGCCATTGAGCAGGAAATTACTTCTTCGGGACCTAATCGGAATCTTCTTCTTTCGCTTATATCTATTGTTTCTTCTCCACAACAGGGTCCTCAAGCAGAAGAGGTGATAGATCGATGTTACCGTCAGTTGGATCCATATATGGTCGTAAAATTGAGAGTCGCTCAAGCGGAGCGATCAATATACGAGAGTCCCCAGGAAAATAATAAAACCCCAATCGCCACAAATCTGTTCGATCAAATAATGAATATTGCTATTAGAATACCATCTAATAGTCCCCTTGTTGATGTGAAAACGAGACAGATTTTATTTATAAACCGATTTATTGTCCCGCCTGCAGAACTTATTGAGGCGATGCACCAAATGGGGATTAAAGGACGGGAAGATGAGGTAAGGGAGCCTTTTCAAAACGGATTTCTCAACTCTTTCGGAACTCTCCCCAAGCCGTTAAGGGAATATATTGTCTCTAATATTTTTGGGTTTGGTGATCATTCCGATTTATTTTATAAATGGATGTGTGCTACCGAGAAAAAAGTAAATCCGTTCCTAGCAGCTGATGCGGCGGGCTCTCCTTTAGTTATGTTGAAAGAATTAATGGTGAATGGAGTTAAAAGCACCAAAGATTCTCTAGATGAAGAAGATTTAACCCATGTGCAAAATATGATTGCACAACTTTGTCAGAATGGACAGTATACTTTGCTTCCTCGTGAAAACGGTGTTGTCATGCGGCTCATTTTCCGAAATAACATTGACGGGACAGCAGCAACGGCAGCTGAAAAATTGGCCAGAATAGAGGATCTTCTTCCTATTGATTATGGGCATGATGTTCAAGGAGAAGAGCTTACGAGCCATCAATTACTTTTTAAAAAGCTCACAAATGCATTAAATAGAATCACAAAAGAAGGAATCAATACAAATTCAGAGATGATACTCTATAACGGCATAATGAAAGGAATGGAACACTTCAGAGATTATATTCTACACTGTCAACAGTAACAGTATTAAGTATAAGATTATTGTTTTCAAAGTACGAGCATTGCATCCCCAAACGAGTAGAAACGAAATTCATTTTTTATCGCATATTCATAGAGTTCAACTATTCGCTTCTGTGACTTTTTATGCGTCAAAAAAGCGTCCACTAACATCATAAGTGAAGATCCAGGAAGATGAAAATTCGTGATAAGCGCATCGACGATTTTAAACTCAAAGGGGGGCTGAATAAACAATTCAGTATTTCCTGAATGTTTTTTTCCCAATATTCCTTGCTGCGCATAAGACTCCAAGGTTCGTACTACTGTCGTTCCTACGGCGCAAATTCGTTTATTTTGATTTTTAATATTTGCAATTTGATTTGCTGTCTCTTTCGATACTTCATACCATTCATGATGAAGAGTTTTTGTACGTATATCTTCGCTCGTGAGAGGAGCAAATGTGCCCAATCCCACATGAAGTGTAATATATTGTTTTTGTATCCCTTTATTTTTAAGACTTTTAAATACTTTGGGAGTGAAGTGGAGAGAAGCGGTAGGAGCCGCACTCGATCCGATTTTTTTCGCAAAAATAGTCTGATATTTTTCCAAAAGTTCGCTCCGGGACAAGGGAGAATGCTTGATGTAGGGGGGAATGGGCATCGTGCCAAAAGAATCAAGTTTCTGAAGAAAATGTTCAACTGAATCATTCCAGGAGACAAAAAAAAGCCCCTCCTTTTGGCTTTGGACTGTCACAAAGCTCTTATCAACAAAATAAAGCCTGTCCCCCACTTTTGCTTTCCGGTCAAAGAAACAGGGAATAGGCCCATCTGGCACAATTATCCATTCGTTTACCAGAAATAAAACAACAATTTTCCCTCCTGTTTCTTTAGTAAGGGTTACTCGTGCAGGTACCACTTTCGCGTCGTTTAAGGTAAGAGTGGTAGAAGGGGTGAGATAGGTCGCCAAATTGAAGAATGTATCAATAATTATCTCATTTGTCTGTGTGTTATAAATCAATAATTTACTCGAATCGCGAGGATGTGCAGGTTCCTGTGCAATTAACTTTTCCGGAAGTGTGTACCAGTACTGATCCTTCATCTCTCCAAATCCAAAAATGTGTAGGCGAGGCCCTCTGGTGTTTTTTTGTCTTCCTTCCCTATTACTTTTGTAAAATTCGAATAATCAGGAAAATACGTATCTCCTTCAAACTGTGCGTGGACTAGGGTAAGGTGGAGCCTGTCGGCTCTGTCGATTGTTTGTTCAAAAATGGACGCTCCTCCAGAGACAAAAATTTCCCCTGCTCCCCTATTACACTCATTTTCTTTTTCTGCGGCAATTTTTAACGCATTCTCAACCGAATGGACAACGAAACATCCAGGAATATCTATGTGATATTGAGCGTCACGGCTCACGATAATATGCGTTCTGTCGGGCAACTGTTTTCCGCTTTTTTTGTAATATCCCATTAAAGATTCAAACGTTGTTCTTCCCATGATGACTGTATGATGAAGCGTCATTTGTTTAAAGTGGAGTAAATCGTCTTTAATATGCCATGGAATTTTATTTCTATTCCCTATCACCCTGTTTTCCGCCAGTGCCGCAATGAGGGAGATAATCATTTTTTCTGAAAATATCCACCAGATACCGATAATGCAGCTTTTATGGGTGGATGAAATTGATAATTATTCAACTGTATATACTCCGTTTTGAATTTTTCCACTGTATTAAACGGATGGATAAATGAAATTGTAGGAAATGGAAGTGGTTTTCGTTTTAGCTGTTCTTTTACCTGCTCAAGATGGGTTTCATAAATATGTACATCACCGAATGTGTGCACAAATTCTCCCGGTTGATAACCCGTTATTTCTGCCAATATAAGCGTGAGTAATGCGTAAGAAGCGATGTTAAACGGCACGCCGAGAAATACATCTGCACTCCGCTGATAAAGGTGCAAAGAGAGCTTCCCGTCAATAATATTCACTTGATACATGTTGTGACAGATGGGAAACCGGGACGCGTCTTTCTTTAATGCCATCGTATATAAATACTCCGGATTCCACGAATTAACAATAAGATTGTGGGCATTTGGATCATCTTTTATTTCCTTAATTATCCACGCAACCTGGTCGATAGTCCTGGTGGGTTTACCCGCCGTAGCTTTAGCGGAGGTGGGCCATCTTCTCCACATTTCTCCATAAATTTTTGGCAGATTCCCCCATTTTTTTGCAAATTTTTTATCAACTAAAATCTTTTCAATAAATTCCTCCTTTGTCATTGGCTTTCGACTTTCGGCTTTCGGCTTTCGATTCTTTTCAAGATAAATTTTATAGGGATAATCGTCCCAAATATGTACATTATTGTCCACTAAGTATTTAATATTAGATTGCCCTGAAAGGAACCAAAAAAGCTCATGAAGCACTCCTTTCCAATACACTTTTTTAGTCGTCAGAAGGGGAAATCCTTCGCTCAAATCAAATCGTATTTGTCGCCCAAATACACTGTAAGATGCGTCTCCCGTTCCCCGATCGACCTTTCGAAACCCATTATCTAAAATATCTTGAAGGAGGTTGAGATATTGGTATTCTGAGTGTGTTTTCATATAAAAATTATGAAATACTAATTGCCTTTACTGTATATCTCACATAATAAATAGTCAAGCAGAAATTTACTTCTTCCAATCTCCTTCGTTAAAACGATTCCTTGCATGAAAATGCCAATCGTGAGGATTTGATTTTTGTATTTCCTTCCACATTTTTTTCGCAGATTGCGTGTATAAATTGTCATATGTATATTTACGCATATCTTCCCAGTATTTTTTCAACGTCTCCCCTTTTACTTCTTGTTCTCGCAGCTCAAAATCAACATCTAGGCTATCTGCATCCTTTACAATTTGAGCTTCTTTTGTTTGCTTTGCTTCATATTCTTCCCACAACTCAAGCATTTCCCCTTCCAAAGAAGTGCCGTATAATACGTCTTCCACGGCTTTTTTTTCATCACGAGTCGTATACTGACGAGAAACATAATGAACATCCCCACTTCTGCTTTCTCCGACGTCGTGGACAAGTGCCATTTGTATTATTTTACCCACATTTTGTGCTTTTTCATGTTTCGCTAAAACAAGAGCAATCCACATAACACGAAACGTATGTTCTGTTTCATTTGAAAAATCAGCATTTAAAAACTGTCGCCAATTCCGTTGCAAAAAACGCATACACCCCACCTCGTAAAGAAGTTCTAAATCCCGAGATTTATTTGTTTTCATAATTCTGATTTATTGTATAAAAATAAAAGATTACTAATCGCCCATTATGTTCTGCTTTTCCTATATTTGTTTTTCCCGCTTCTTTGTCGTAACTCTCCCCCCTTGCCACTGCCCTTTATACTGTGTTCCTCCTCCATCCACCCATTCAAATTGCGCATGAACAAAACGCGCTCCCAATTCCATTGTTACGGTG
>Ga0247841_10011465_pt1 | contig 11784 bp, 9 predicted proteins | sample LaCruzMarch2015__2_FD_192410 | JGI IMG/M metagenome (GOLD analysis project Ga0247841, IMG submission 192410) | Freshwater microbial communities from meromictic Lake La Cruz, Castile-La Mancha, Spain - LaCruzMarch2015_18m | ecosystem: Environmental > Aquatic > Freshwater > Lake | place: Spain...
AGTTGGACGAGGAGCAGGCCGAGCAGCTCGGCATCAACGTCGAGCGCACCAAGATCATCATCCTGGTGGCGGCCACGCTGACCACAGCCGCAGCAGTGTGCTTCTGCGGCGCCATCGGTTTCGTGGGCATCATCATCCCCCACGCCGTGAGGATGATTTGCGGACCTGACTACCGCCTGCTGCTGCCCATGTCCCTGCTGGGCGGCGCAGCGTTCCTCATTTTAGCCGACACGGCCGCCAGGACCATCATGGCCCCCTCCGAGATACCGGTGGGCATCATCACCGCCATCATCGGAGCGCCCTTCTTCCTCTACCTGCTAAATCAGAAAAAAAAGGCGGTATTCTGATGCCGGTTATATCACTTGTTGATGCAAGCTTCAGATACGGACATAGGGTGGTGTTACACGGCATCACGCTGGATACGCGGCCCGGAGAATTTTTAACAGTGATAGGTCCCAACGGATCAGGCAAGAGCACGCTGCTGAAGGGCATGTGCGGACTGATCAGGCCGTTCAGCGGCTCTGTCCGGCTGGACAGCCAGCCCATGGGCAACAGCAGCCGTACATCTATAGCCCGGAAGATAGCGCTGGTGCCGCAGGGCGCCGTCCTGCCCGAGCTTTTCACGGCCATGGAGATCGTGCTGATGGGACGCACCCCTCACCTGGGATTGCTCAGGTACGAGGGCGGCAGCGATATCCTAGCGGCAGCACACGCCATGGAAGCCACGGAGACCGGTCAACTGGCCGGCCGGCGCATCAACCAGCTGTCCGGCGGCGAGCGGCAGCGGGTGCTGATGGCCCGCGCTCTGGCGCAGGAGGCCGCTGTATTGCTACTGGACGAGCCCACGGCCAACCTGGATATAAATTACCAGGCCGGCATACTGGATTTTTTAAAAAAGCTCTGCCGGGAAAAGAGGCTGAGCATCGTGTCGGCCCTTCACGACGTCAACCTGGCCTCGCAGTATGGTGACCGGATTGTCGTGCTGAAAGACGGCGTCATGTATAAAGAGGGCAGGCCACAGGACGTTATAGACTCACACACTCTAAGGGAAGTCTTCGGCATCGATGTCACGGTCTACGCCCACCCGGTCAATAGGCTGCCGACGACACTGGTCACATCTGCGGCAAAGTTGGAGGATAAATAGTCTTGGAACTGTCCGGGCTGTATATACTGTGCGGAGCGCTGCTGCTGGACGCGCTGATCGGCGAGGCTCCCAACTCCTTTCATCCCGTGGCCTGGCTGGGCAAGCTCATCTCCCGGGAGCTCAAATTCGAGCCGGCAGCGGGGCCGCGACGGCAATTCCTTTACGGGACCGCCATGGTCATTTTGACCTGCGCTGCCGTGACCGTCCCGCTCTGGTTCGGCCTTACGTACCTGCTTGGCCTCAACCCGGTCGTCTACATGATAATATCGGCATATCTGCTGAAGAATACCTTCGCCTTGAGAGGGCTCTGGCAGGCCGTGGAAGAGGTAAAAATGTGCCTTCGCTGCGGAGATCCGGAGGGCGCCAGGCTGAAGGCCCGGGCACTGGTCAGCCGCGACACCTCCGATTTAACGGGGGAGCAGCTGATGTCGGCCGCCGTCGAGTCCTGCGCGGAAAACCTCTGCGACAGCTTCATCGCCCCGCTCTTTTATTTCGCCATCCTTGGTTTGCCGGGTGCCATAGTGTACCGCACCGTAAATACCTTCGATGCCATGATCGGTTATCGCGGCCGCTGGGAATACACGGGCAAGTTCGCCGCCCGCCTGGACGACGCTCTCAATTTCATCCCCTCCCGGCTGAGCGCTCTGCTGATCGTAGCAGCATCGGGCCTTTGCCGGGCAGACGCCGCCGGAAGCTGGCGGACTTTGCTGGCACAGCACGGAAGGACGCAAAGCCCCAACGCGGGCTGGACCATGTGCGCCATGGCCGGTTCTCTGGGCATCGAACTGGAAAAAAGCGGCGTATATACACTGACCGGAGGCAGCGCCAGACTATGTATTGACGCTGTAGCGCAATCTCAGGTCGTGATGCTTACGTCCGCGGGTATGTGGGGGATAATCATCGCTGGAGTGGAGGTGCTGGTTGGCCTTGCGCGTTAATCCTCATATCGAGAGACTGATCCCCGCAGTACACGGGGGAGCGGGCTATGCCGGGCTGAAGGGCGCCGGCAGTGCTCTGGACTTCAGCACCTGCTGCAATCCCTACGGACCGCCCGCCGAGGTACGACGTGCCCTGCGCAAGACGGATATCGAGACCTATCCCGACCATCGCTCAAGTGAACTGGTGAGATCCCTGGCGCAAAAACTGGGTGTCAACGCCGAAACTGTGATAGCGGGCAGCGGCTCGACCGAGATCATCAGGCTGGCCGCCCTGGCCTTCCTGACGTCGGGCGATACCGTCGTCATCCCATCGCCAACTTACGCGGAATATGAGATCGCCGCCCGCCTGGCCGGGGCCATTATTGTTAAATATAACCTGCTCGAAGACCGGGACTTTCAAATTCTCCCTGATAGACTTATTTCCTTCGCACGCAGACACAATCCGAAGGCCGTCTTCCTGTGCAATCCCAATAACCCCACCGGACAACTGCTCCCGCGTGAGGACGTGCGCAGGCTGGTGAAAGGCTTCCCGGATACGCTGGTAGCACTGGACGAGGCCTACATGTCGTTCACCGGGGAAAGCGGCGACGCTCCAGCGCTGATAGAAGAGCCGAACGTTTTGGTCATCCGCTCCATGACCAAGGACTACGCTTTAGCCGGCCTGCGCCTGGGCTACGGTCTGGCCTGCCGGGAGATAATCAATAGTCTGGAAAAGGTGCGGCCGCCCTGGAACGTGAACTCTCCGGCCCAGCAGGCGGGCATAGCAGCGGCAGGCTGCAGCGGCTATATCCTGCAGTGCAACACCCTGATGCAGAGATGCAGGACATACCTGATACGCAGACTACTAAAGATGGGATATAGTATTATCCCCTCGGATACCCATTTCTTCCTGATGAAGGTCGGAGACGCGGCGGTTTTCAAAAGAGACCTGCTCGACAGGGGGTTCCTGGTACGGGACTGCTCCTCCTTCGGGCTGCCCGCCTACGTGCGCATCTCGCCGCGCAGAATGGGAGACTGCAGGAAGCTGGTCAAGGCCATCTCGGAGTTTAAAAAGAAGGCAGGCTGATGCCCATGCTGTACAATATTATTTGCGGAGGAATATATGTCGGAACAGGGTTTTAAAGGGCTGGTACAGGTTTACACTGGCGACGGCAAGGGCAAGACCACCGCCGCGCTGGGGCAGGCGCTGCGGGCCTCCGCGCAGGGTTTGAGGGTGATCTTCATCCAGTTTCTCAAGGCCCAGCCCGGGGGAGAGCATTTCTTCGCGGATAAATACAAGCCCTTCGAGATCATCCAGTTCGGCAAGGGCGACCTTTTCAAGAAGAGTGAAGAACAACTGGTGAATGAGACGCGGCAGGCCTACGATTACGCGGTAAACGCCCTGACCGGGGTAAAATACGACATGGTAGTGCTGGACGAGATATTCATCTCCCACTGGCGGGGCCTGATCAGCCTGCCGCAGTTGCTGGAGCTGATAAAAATGAAGCCGGATAACGTCGAGCTCATACTCACGGGACGCAAGGCCCCGCAGGAGGTGGTGCGGCTCGCCGACCTGGTGACCGAGATGCTCATGATCAAGCACCCCTTTTCAGAAGGAATACACCAGCGCAGGGGGATCGAATATTGAGCACAGGTATCGATATGGACCCCATGCAAAAATTAGGACGACTGATCAGCCGGGTGGGCCCTCCTGACGCCGCGTACCATGATGCTGCCAGGCGCAGATTAAATAGCCTGACCAAGCCGCGCGGCAGCCTGGGCGCGCTGGAGGACCTGGCGGCTCAAATCGCCGGCATACGCGGAGAGGTCATCCCGCGCATGAAGGATAAGGCGATTATTATCATGGCAGCCGATCACGGTGTAACCGCCCGCGGCGTCAGCCTCTACCCGCAGGAGGTTACCCGCCAGATGGCGCTCAACTTCGCGGCGGGGGGCGCCGCCATCAACGTCCTGGCCCGCATGGCCGGGGCGCGTGTGGTCATCGTGGACATGGGGGTAAAGGGTGGGCTGCCGTCTTACGAAGGCATCGTCTGTAAAATGATCGAGTTCGGCACCGGCGACATGAGCGCCGGTCCGGCCATGAGCCGCGCGCAGGCCATCAACAGCCTGCTGGCGGGCGCCGAGATCATTGAAAACGAGTTGAAGGCGGGCCTTGACATCGTAGGCACCGGCGACATGGGCATAGGCAACACCACCTCGGCCAGCGCCATCACAGCGGCCATAACAGGCAAAACAGCGCGAGAGGTAACGGGCCGCGGCACCGGCATCGGCGACGAGCAATTGGAACACAAGATCAAGATCATCGAACAGTCCCTGGCAGTCAACAGGCCGGATCCCACAGATGCCATCGGAGTGCTGGAAAAAGTGGGAGGATTCGAGATCGGCGGGCTGGCCGGGGCTATGATAGCGGGAGCGGCCAACCGCATTCCTGTGGTCATCGACGGCTTTATCTCGGGCGCGGCAGCACTGATAGCGGCGGGCATCTGCCCGCCGATTAAAAATCACCTGATCGCCGCCCACCTGTCGGCGGAGAGGGGACACGCCTCCTGCTTGAAACACCTGGGGTTGAGGCCGCTGCTCGAGCTCGACCTGCGCCTGGGCGAAGGCACCGGGGCGGCGCTGGGCATATTTTTAGCGGAGTGTTCGATCAACCTCATGCGGGACATGGCCACCTTCCAAGGGGCAGGCGTGTCCGATATCCCCGGGGAGGACACGGCTTGAGCTTTTGGGCCGTCCTCAGGTTCCTGACTATACTGCCGGCGCCGGCGTCAGAAAACGGCATTACCGGTGGCCATACCCGGCTGGCAGCGCCGGCCACCGAGCAGCATACCGAACACACTTCGACCGATATGAAGACCGTGCTCATCCTGCCTGCGGGGTCCGCCGGAGACGAGGCGATGCAACTGACCGGACGTTCCACACTATATTTCCCCCTGGTTGGTCTGGTCATCGGGCTGCTGCTCGCCCTGCTTTACATCATATTCCGCACTCTACTACCTTCAACGGTGACCGGCGTACTGCTGGTAGCTGCGCTGACTATTATAACGGGAGCTCACCACATCGACGGGCTGATGGATAGCTGCGATGCTCTGGTGGCAGGCAAGACCAGGGGACAGCGGCTGGAAATCATGGCAGACATGCGGGTAGGGGCCTTCGGCATCACGGCCGCCTGCCTGCTGCTCCTCACCAAGTACGTCTGTCTTTCAGCGTCTTTGAACCTGTCAGCTCTGCTGACCTTTCCACTCCTCAGCCGCTGGGCCATCACGGGCCTGATTCTGCTCTTCCCGGCCGCCAAAGAGAGCGGCTCGTTCTTCGCCCTCAAGAGTGGGGCCAACTGGAGGGGATTTATAGGGGCAACTGTCATAGCCCTCGCCGCCGCCGTCCTGCTCAACGGGCTGAACATCGGCCCGCTGATGATGGCCGGGCTTTTCATCCTGCTATACTGCCTGGGATTGCTCTTCAGGCGCATCTTCGGCGGTCTGACGGGCGACTGCTGCGGCGCACTCATCGAGGCGGGCGAGGTGATCGTCCTGATTTTAATTATGGCTTCTATGCGACTGCTGCCCTATATTTCCGGCTATAATCTATTCAAGATACCCTTTCCGTTCTGATTGAATATGACCGGCGATAAAAAAATCGTACTGATCCTGGGAGGGGCGCGGAGCGGTAAAAGCTCATACGCCCAGCAGGTGGCTGCGGACAGGGGCGGCAGGGTGCTCTTCTGCGCAACGGCCCAGCCGCTGGACGAGGAGATGCGGGAGCGAATTCGTGCGCACAGGCAGTCCCGTCCTCCCGGCTGGGATACCCTGGAGATCAAAGACGGCCTGGCAGCAGCTCTCCAGAATCAAGCCGGCGGATACGACTCTGTTATCATAGACTGCATAACGCTACTGGCCGCCAACTGCATGGGTGAGGCTATTGATTACAAGGCCGCAGAAAAAGCTGTTGACGCCGAGGTGGACGACCTTATCGACCTGATGCGGCGGTCGGGATGCACCTTCATACTGGTCTCCAACGAGGTCGGCAATGGTATCGTGCCGGACAACAGGTTAGCGCGGGTATACCGCGACACACTGGGCAAAGCCAACCAGCGGCTGGCCGGGGCCGCCGACGAAGTTATACTCATGACAGCCGGCCTATCGATGAAGGTCAAATAGCCCGCGGCTTAATAATCCCTTAACAATCGTAATCCATAATCATTTGTAGTGTCCTCTTTCACGACAGCGTACGCGATGAAATCGACAACGATATGAATTGCCATTATAATACAGGTATAATCGTCCCCGGCCATACGGATTAAGATCGAGTGAACAGCTACAGGCAGGCACTTACCGCTACTCTCAGGTGGCTGGCCGCATCCCTTGTTTTGATCTGCCTTTTTATCGGCATATCTTACGGCAGGGCGGATGCGGCGGCGCCCGTAATCTCGGGCTCGCCCCCCAGCGGGCAGGTGGGCTCAGGCTACAGCACCAGCTTTTCAGCCACCTGCAACGGCACGACATGCATTGGTGCTGTGTGGTCCATATCCGGCACACCCCCAGGATTAACAGCCTCCGGCAGGACCATCACAGGAATACCCACAGTGGCCAATACCTACTACGTAGACGTTAGTGTCACCGATGCCACCTGGGGCACCTCTGAAGAGACTTTCACCATCATCATCACCACACCCGCCCTGACCTTCTCCACCACCAGTATATCCACAGCTGCAGTGGGGCAAGCCTATTCGGCCAACATCGTGGCTACGGGAGGCATAGGCACTATAACCTACGCGCTTACCAACGGCGCCCTGCCCTCCGGGCTCAGCTTTAACAACGGCCAGATATCCGGCACTCCGGCCCGCGGGACGGCTGGCAGCTACTCCTTCACCGTCACGGCAACGGCAGGAACTACCACGGCGCAGCAGAACCTCTACCTGACCGTGGATAAGGGAAGCTACGATGTGACGGTGAGCATATCCTCGGGGCTGGCCGAGGGCCAGACCCGCGTCTACGTGGACAACGTCCCCCGCGCCACGCTGCGTGGAGGTGAATCATACAAGGTGACCAAGCTCGATCCCGAGTTATCATCGACAGTATCGGTGGACAATATAGTTACGCCATCCGGACGAACGGATATCCAGTACAAAGCGGAATCCAGCTCGGCTACTGTCAGCGCGGGTATAAATCAGCTACAGTTCACTTACTACCCCGAATACGATATCGTTATCAGGAGCGATCCTTCCGGTATAACATCCGTGACCGGCTCCGGCTGGTACCGCGAGGGTAGACCGCTCAACATCAGCGCGCCACAGGAAGTATCCCGGGACGCCGAATCTCAGTACAAATTCGCCTACTGGCTGATACCGACAGGTGAAAAGATGAGCTCGCCCACGCTCAACACGATGGTTAGCTCATCCGGCAAGTACATAGCCACTTACGACCTGTATTACCGGCTGACCGTGGACTCCAAATACGGCAACACTGCGGGAGGAGGATGGCAGAAGGTGGGAACCATCGCCAAATGGAGTGTAGCCCCGGAAGAGGTGGCTATGCCCGGCATCGCCGGCTTCTTCGGCGGGAAATTCAAGGCGCTGCTTACCTCGGGCTCCGAGCTTATCGAAGGGCCAAGGACCGTTTCCGTTCAGTGGGACCCCGACTACTCAACGCCGGCAGTTACCATACCTATCACCGTATTGGTGATCGCAGGATTGATCTACGGCATCTATGCCCTGACCCGTCGCGGCCGTATCCCACAACCAGCCAGCCCCTACGCCACGCAGGTCCAGCCACCAATGCAACCCCCACCTCCAGTCTATTACCCGCCTTATCCCACCATGCCCCCACCGCTGATGCAGCCACCACCGCCCGCCATACCTCCGCAGACCACGGTAGTCATGATCGGAGAGGGGCTAAAGAAATCGCCGCAGAATACGCGTGAGCAGCTGATGGAGAAATTCGGCGAGTTGCTGCAGAAATACGAGGAGGAGCTGTCCCAGGGCCGTGAGCTGCCGCCTATGCAAGAACTGCCCGAGATGGCCACGATGATCGATAAGAAGGAGCTGCCCGCCCCCGATTACAGCGGCGCCGTTGACTCAACGGCAGAGAGAGCCCCGGCCGCGGAGGAGTGCGGCTCAACCTCCAAGAAGCTGTTGCGCACGGTGGTTACACAATGGAAGAACACAGCCATCAAGCCGATCACGGTGACGCCAGGCGACAAGAAGAGCGCCGCGCTGGCGGGTGGGCGAACGGTCACCTGGACGCGCGAATCATACAACGAGTGGGAGCTGCACATCTGCAAACTGCCTCTGGGACACAAGGGCACCCATAAGGGCGCCACCGAGATCGTCTACAGCGTCCTCGATACCATCAGCGAGGATCGCAACTACGGACCCAAACAGCCGCTGAAACCACCGGTCCCGCATTACACCGACGGAATGCCCGAGATCAATATACCTGCTTCACAGATCATACCCCCCGACCAGTTGCCGGCCTGAGCCGGCATAAACTGCGCAACCGGCTGAAACGTTCTATAATCATTCGTATGGCAGCATTATATTCCAGCAAAAGCCGCAAATGGCCACCGTTTGCTGCTCTAACACTGGCTGTGGCGCTGGCCATCTGTCTCTCACCCTGGCCCGTGCAGGCCGGCCGTATGATCTGGAGCACGGTGGATACGCCCGGCAGCCAATTCCAAACACTGACCAGCCCGTGCGAGATCGACTTCCTGGCCGTGTCCAGAGACGGCCGGACTTTTTACACTTCGGATACATCACAAAGCAGGTTATACCGTTCTGAGGACTCGGGGACAAGCTGGCTGGAGATCAGCGGCAATTTGATCTCCTCCGGGGCCGAGCTGCCGGCCTGGAATTTAGCTATTGCTCCCGATAACTCAAAGTTTATCGCAGCGGTAACCAGCGCGGGCAACCGGCCGCGGCAGGTTTACATCTCGGTGGACGGGGGTCAGACCTGGAACGATACAGCCTTCCCCGCTGCATCCGACATCAGCGCGCTGGCCATCTCTCCTCAATACGGAGCATATGATATTGCGGCCGGCACCCGTTCCGGAGGCACAGGCGACGTTTACATATATAAAACGGGCGGAGCAGGAAACACCTGGGCTGCGCAGGGGCTGGCCGGCGACGTACTCTCCATATGTTTTCCCCTCTCTTACAGGTCGGACCCTTCCATAGCCGTGCTATTCTCCACGGCAGCGGGCACATATTTCAATGCCGGTATTCACGATCTCAACGCCAATACCACCAACTGGGGATTGACCTACAGCGGCAGCCCGCCCGAGATAACCGCGGGTGGAGCCGGAAGCTCACCCAGGGCCGGCCAGGTCGTGAGCGGGTGCCTTCAACTCACGGCCGACTACTCGGGACAAGCGCCGGCGATGTGCGGGGCCTACCTTAGCATCGATGCCCCGGGCAGCAACGCCGGTGTATTCAGGTTGGATGGCACCATCGTCTATCAGCTCATGATCTCTCAGCCCAACCGGCGCATCTCGAGCATCGCCTATTTCGGCACCTACGCCAGCGGCAAATTGCTGGCCGGCTCAGTCACCGGCGACTCCGCACTGGGTTCAGTGCTGACATGGTTCACCGACGCCCCCATGGCCTGTCCCACCACATGCTGGTACCAGGCCGATAAGCCACCCACCGGAGCCGGCACATCCGGCTACGGCAACGCAATAATAATGTGGTCCCCCGACGGCAGCCGCGCCTACTGCGGCACCGGCTCGGCCCAGCTCACCGGCCCTGCATCCTGGCCGGGAGCTTACCTCGCAGGCACGCCCCTGGACGAATCGGCTTTATCACTGAGCAGGGACAACGGGAGGACGTGGAACCAGTACAGCCTGATAGATACACAGATAAGCCTGATGTCGGACGTAGTTGTTGCGGCAGACTCCGGCACGATCTACCTGGCCTCCATCAACAATAGCGGGGCCGGCCTGGACAGCATCTGGCGTTCGGGCGGGACGGCCTCAGGCAAATCGTGGGAACGCGTGCTCTGCCTGCCCTCAGCCGCTAACGATATCATACTGCGCATGAGCAACTACGGGAACGATGGTGCCGTCTTCATGTCCTCGCGAGGCACGGACGACCTGCGACAGTCGCAGGATGGAGGCCAGACATGGAAGGCTCAACTGCCGGGCATGATCGTGACCGACTTCTCGGTCACCAATGTCAATAATACGCGCTACCTGTACGCGCTCTCGGGTTCCTATATACGCAGGGCAAACGTCTCATCGCCGGTGCCCCAGTGGTCGCAGCAGGTGGCCACCACTCTGTCCGCCGGGCATACTATATTTGCCGCGCCCTCGGGCCTGGTGGTCGTGGGAGGAGACAGTGCCGATAACCGGGTAGCAGTAGCCGCCGGAGGCGGGCCTTTTACGGCAACAGCGGCTTTCCCGTCCACAGGCCGCATACACGCTATCGTGGATTACAGGTTCAGCAACGCCGCGCTGATCTACGCCGCCGGTGACAGTGCGGACAGCGATATCTACTACTGGCTTATCGGAGCCAGCCATGCCTGGGACATCATGGGCGCGCCCTCTTCGAGCTTCTGGGGACTGGCTCAAATGGGCACGCTCTATGGCGCCTTTTCCATGGCCAGCACATCCGCCGTCGACAGGACACTGTACCCGGAATCGCTGGGCCCGCCTGCTATAGAATGGGACTCGCTGACAACGGGGTTGCCGGCAGGCGTAGCTTTCACCAGGGAACCCCTGTCACTCAAGCTGTCATCGGGCGTCAATCTGTGGGCTATAGATAACAGGCCGTACGATTACGCGACAAACACAGGACGGCTGTGGACCTTCTGCGACTGCCTATCCCCCACTCCCCACTACACGTTGCCGCAGCCACCTTCTTCATATAAAGAGGTTTCGCCTGAACCGTCCTCGGTCGAACAGCCTGAGGTTCTCCAACCTATTTCGCCGGTCCCATCAGAAAACGCGTCCGCGCCACCGGTATCCCTGCCTGGGGCGCCCGGCGCCCAGACGCTGCCCGCTCCATCAGATAACGATACTTTGACCCTGGCCAAGCTTTTTGCCAACGATATCTACCTCTGGATATGTATCCTAGTAGTCTTTCTGGTGATCGTACTGATCATAGTGTTAATAGCGACCTCGATCTCGCGCAGGCACATCTGACGCCGTCGATTTCACCGCTGGCAACAGTTTTGTGATGCAGTTCAGATCATGAATGAGGCTGCCGCAGTGCCTTACGTTTGGCCACAACTTCCCGCGCCGCTTCACGCCCGCGCTTGAGTGCCGCAAAATACAGTGACCTGAGGATTTCCGACTTGAGCTTCTCGCCGTTGGCGCACCACTGATAGATGGCCTGGCCCACGGTATAGGTGCCTGCATAGGCCACGGCGATCTTGGGAACAACACCGAATGCGGGTATAAGCCCTACCAGGAGCCTTGCCACCTGCCTCCAGAGGAAGGCGCTGCCTACCACGGCGGTCATCTTCGGAACAGTCTCCTTCCAATCCGCTGTCAACCCCATGGCCAGCGATATCTTGTAGGCCATAAGGGCCTGGTTCTTGGTCAGGATCACGATGTCAGCTATATTGAGCGGCAGGTCGAGGAACAGGTTGATCTCGGCCAGCCCCGTAGTAAGGCTGTAGGTGCTGTTGACCATGCATGTATCGTCGATCAGCTTGCGGCAGACAGCTTCGCGCAGCATGGGGAGGTTACGCGCAAGCAGGACTTCCC
>Ga0247841_10011466_pt1 | contig 11784 bp, 8 predicted proteins | sample LaCruzMarch2015__2_FD_192410 | JGI IMG/M metagenome (GOLD analysis project Ga0247841, IMG submission 192410) | Freshwater microbial communities from meromictic Lake La Cruz, Castile-La Mancha, Spain - LaCruzMarch2015_18m | ecosystem: Environmental > Aquatic > Freshwater > Lake | place: Spain...
CGGCTCTTTAAGCGGAACATCACCAATATCCTATAACAGCTCTACTGGTGCAATTTCAATTTCCGCTGCTTCAGGCTCAACCAATGGTTATCTTTCCTCAACTGATTGGACTACATTTAATAATAAACAAGCATCACAATGGACAAATGTTACTGGAGGCATTAATTATGCTTCTGGTAATGTTGGTGTAGGGAGCGCATCTCCTACGGCTAAACTTGACGTTAGTGGTAATACAATATTAAGAGGGACCGTCAATCAGTATGGAGGTTCGTATACAGCTTATTCTGAAACTCGTTGGACGCCCGTATTTGCAATGCAATCTTATGGAAATTGGGCAGATGCTGGATATTCTATGTTGACCAAAGCAAGAGGAACGATTGCAAGCCCGCTGCCCGTTCTGTCAGGAGATGTTTTAGGAACCTTTCTTTTTAGAGGTTATGCTAATGGAGCGATTCAGAATTCTGCTCAATTATATGCGACTGTTGATGGTTCTCCGAGTGGAAATAATATCCCATCAGCTATAAATATGGCTGTCTCTGATGCGTCAGGACAATTAAACAAGACGGTGTTTACTGCTTATAGTTCCGGGATTGTGTCATTAATGGGCGGCAACGTCGGCATAGGAACAGCCAGCCCAGCTTCAAAATTAGAGGTTAGTGGCACTGTAACGGCTACCCAATTCGTTGGTGGTGGTGCTGGATTAACAGGCATTACCTACGCTAATGGTGCTGGCGATGCCAATACAGTTGATGGTATCCATGTCGCTAATGCTGGCACTGCTGGTCTATGGTGCAGTACAAATGGGTCAACTATTAATTGTAATAATTCTGCCCCTCTAACCTCCTATACTGAATCAGATCCCCAAGTTACCACTCTAACTAACGGCCGTTGGTGTACATCTAATGGCTCTGCGGTTGTTTGTGATACCACCGCTCCAGTATTATCTGAGTCCGACCCAAATATTTCTGCCTGGGCAAGAGCCACCTCTAAACCAGCTTATAATTTTACAGAAATAGCTGGTTCAGTTACTGATGCCCAGGTTCCGGATACTATTACTGCTGGTAACGCCGACACAGTTGACTATGTGCACATATCTGGCCTAACTAATGGTGGTTGGTGTACTTATAGCACCTCCCCCAATAATCATATAAATTGCGATGCTTCCGCTCCGGTCGATAATGATACTCAAGATTTGGGCACCTCAGGAAATACTATTACTCTAGTTAACGGTGGTGCGATTACTGTTCCTTATGCTACCACTGCTAACTCTGCCAACTCCGCAAATACTGCTGTTTGGGCTGATGATGCTGATTATGCTAATGGAGCCGGTTCCGCTACTACTGCTGGCTATGCAACGACTGCTGGTTCTTTAAATGCTACCCCAACTACTTGTAGCGTCGGGTATGCCCCAATTGGTGTTTTAGCGAATGGTAATGCGACTGGTTGCCAGGCCGTTGGCGGGTCTCAGTGGACAACAAATGGAAGTAATATCTACTATAGTGGTGGCAACATTGGTATTGGAATATCAAGTCCGGTTTCAATTGTTCATTCTTTTGCATTAAATGGGCCAAATTATATATCTGAGCGTATAAGTACTGATTCTACTGGTCCTCAATTTCTTTATAAAAAATCAAGAGGATCTATTGGTGCCCAATCGCCCGTTGTTAGTGGTGATGTAATATTGCATATCGCTGGTATGGGCTGGGATACTAGTGGCTATCAAACGGCCGCAACCTTTAGAGCCTTTGCCAATGAAACATGGTCTACGGGTGCGCGTGGAGCTTATCTTTCTTTTCATACAACTACTAATGGCACAGTAACTCTTAGTGAAAGAATGCGGATTGCAGCTGACGGTAACGTCGGTATCGGGACTACTATCCCGTATCGTAGATTAGACTTAGGCTTAGGTTATGGTTCGAGCTGGACGGATGCTGCATCAAAAAAATTATCTTTATTTAGCGATGCCACTAACTTTTGGGGAATGGGTGTTTCTGCTGGTCTTCTTGAATTTCACGCGGAAAGCACAAATACAGAAGCTCCAGGCATGATTTTGACGAGTGGTGGCCGAGTCGGTATTGGCACATCTGCTCCCGGCTATAAGCTGGAAGTCGCTGGCGACGTTGGTGCAACCGCCTTTACCTATACTTCCGATCGAAGTATGAAGAAAAATATTAAAACTTTAAATAGTGATACTTTAGATAAAGTAATAAAGTTGCGTGGTGTTTCCTTTAATTGGAAGGACACCAGCGAACCTGGCATTGGTTTAATCGCTCAAGAGGTTGAGCAGGTTTTCCCCGAGCTTGTTTCAAGTAGTAACGGCATTAAAGGTGTTCAGTACGGAAACTTAGTTGCCCCACTTGTTGAAGCCGTTAAAGCACAGCAGCAAGAAATAGAAGCGCAAAAATTAACTATTAAAGAGCAGCAAGCGAATATTAAAGCGATTAACGCTCGACTTCGCGCCTTGGAAATTAAGAAATAAAATTTATGGAAAAAGAAAAAGACTTAAAGGTGAAAAAAGTTTGTTTTAAAAAAAAGTATATTTTTCTGTTCGTGATATTTTTTCTTATTATCCCTGCGATTATTTTGGCGGCCTGGGTTTATTTACCATCTTATAGATCTTTCGGCGGTCAAACAATTCCAATCAAAAATATTTATAATCAAGAAAGAAATATAGTTAATGAAACGGGCACTGATTATTTAGTTCCTAATAATACAACTGCTGAGTGGGATGCTTTTAGAACACATCTTCCCAGCGGCGTTTTTATTACCTGTCCTGACGGCTATAGCACGTGCACCTCTGGTGATTGTTGCAATTTAGTAACTGGTTGTAACCAGCCAGCCGGCACACTAATTGGCACCTGCGCGCGCTGTACTGGAAGTTCACCAAATTCTGTAAATCAAATGGTTGACGACCTTAGTCATGTCTATGCCACTACTCTAATTGGCACTCAATGTTGGTTAGCTGAAGATTATAAGAGAGTGTCTTATGTGGCTGGAGGAGCCATCCCCCAATGGATGGTGAATACTTCAGGCCAAGGATCGACAAACAAATATACTTGTGCGGCCGATAATAATAATTGTTCCAATGGGACTGACGATCGCTTTTTTCAAAGATATGCGGCTGTACCGACTGGCGGTTACTTATCGCCTAACGCAACAACATTGCGTGGTATTTGTCCGACAGGTTGGCATCTCCCCTCCGAAACAGAATTAACCGTTCTTAAAAATTATGTTATGCCCTATGGATGTTCCAATACAATTGAATCTTCATTCAATGGGACTTGCTTAAATACATACTTTAATTTTGGGCTTACTTTTAATGGTATGAGGCGGCCGGATTCAGGCATCCGTAATTATGCTGGTGCGGCTACTTTTATATATACTTCTAATTGGTGGGATCCTGGTTCGTATCCCTATAATGTTGCACGAAAAGCTACTTTTTGTGCGAATATGATTAGTGGTTGTACGCCAGGTGGCGTAAGTAACGAAAATTCTGCTGGCTTTAGTGTTCGTTGTATTAAAGATGTCGGCGGAGGAAATGAAGATGATTAGAAAATATCTTAATATATAAAATACAATTAAAAAAGACGATCGTAAGAAGATCGTCTTTTGGTTTTTTGGGTAAGTTAGTCTTTGACTAAACGAATTGAGAACCCAGCAAATTTGTAAGAGCTTTGATCATTGAAAAACGAGCTAGAGTCAAAGCAAATAAATTTCACCCAAGCATTACCATCTGGAGAAGTGGTCGCTGACCAAAAATAGGCAACTTCTTTAATCGCTCCGAATATTCCCCTAGGACCGCTTGGCCCAGTAGCCCCTCTAAATCCTCCGGGAAGAGCAGTAAAATTAGTGGCATTAGTTGCCCCTAAATTTGGTTGCAACCAATGAGTATACCCGGTTTCTTTGAGCTTGCCGCCGACGTTGCCACTATTACCTCCGAGGTAGGCCTTTAAAGTAGTGAACTCTTCGTCAGTCGGCACATGCCAACCCTCAATCGCGAGCCCTCTTGGATCAGTTGCAGCGTAAAAATTATACAGACCGCCGTAAACCGTTCCGAAAGTAGAATAATTGTTATTGTACCAGCACATGGCTCCAGTCGTGAGTTCTCCCCAAGCAGTTCCGTCGGTAACATTAGCAATTTCGTCGCCGTTACGATAGTGAGTCGTTTTTAAATTTTCCATTAACCAAGTTTGTCCGCCGATGACGAGAGCGTGATAAACATTACCGTCGATATCGGTAACTAAGAGGGGTAATAAAAAAGTGGTATCGCTACTGTAAGTCGTACCAAGAACGTTAACCGCCTTAACACGGAAATGATAAGTTGTGATTAATTCCAGATTGGAAATAATGGTGTTAATGATTGTATCATTATTTCTTCCTCCGGGAATTGTTCCGACCACAATTTCATTGCCGTAAGCGGCTGTCAGTCCGTATTGGAAGCTAACTACCGTTTCTAAAAGATTGGAGTTAACTAAGGCGTTCAGTTTCGCGTCGTTATTCGAGTTGCCGGCTGACATACCGCGATTTTCCGCATTGGGTTTAGCCCCCAGCGTGGTAAATGATTTTTCCGAACCATAAATAGTTTTCGTTGAATTTACGGCCTTAAGACGGAAATAATATTTAACTCCCGGATTTAAATTGGAAACGACGACTGATACAGGCACGTTATTGCTGCCGTTTATTATGTTTGGCGTAGCTGCGACTGTATTTTCGTAGGCACTAGTTAATCCGTATTCAAAGAAAACAGAGGTCTCTAAGTTATTGGGATCAACTATGCCATTTAAGGTAGCGCTGAAAATCGCAATGGTAGTGGCGTCGAGCGTGATATAGGAACCAACGGTTTGTTTTGTCTGCAAATAAATCGACGATCCATAAGTCGTGCCGTATTTGTTTGTGGCGTAAGCACGAACATAATAGGTTTCCCCGGAAATTAAATCAGCCAGATGGCTAGAAAATTTTCCGTTAACTAAATTGTCAACGGTTTTGTTTCCCTTTATAGTCGGTTCAGTAATTGTGTCCCAGCAAATGCCGCAGGCAATCGCCGGTTCAGATTTCGCTGTCACCGAGCCTCCGCCATCAGCTGTAGTTTCAGTAACAATTATAACTACGTCTGTTGTGACTGTTAAACCGGTTTCGGGTTCAATCGGCTCAGGAGTTGGTTCTTTGCTGCAAGAAGCGGCGCAGACGATCATCATGATGATCAGAACTGCATAATACAATAGTTTTTTCATGGTTTATCTATTTTTTTTGGGTTTTTAATGAACGAAAATATATGTTATTTTGATATTAGTATTATACTACTTTTTATACCTTTTGTCAAGGAATAATTTTGAAGAAAAAGCTTGATTGAAGCGTTATAAAAGTGAGAGAAATAGTGCTTCAATTTTTAAAATATTTTCTTGACCCCCTTTTTAAAAATTGCTATAATTAAAATAAGTTTTTAAAATTAAGTCTAAAATGAGTCGGCATTAAGCCTCTCGTTCGGACAAAATATTTTTATATGCAAAAATCTTTTATCGGTCCTTTAATCACCGTCATCGCTCTGGTATTAATTGGATCCATGTTCGTTTATTTTTACGTTAGTTTAAATCGAATGGAAGAAAAAGTAATGGCGGTGCAAACTGCGATTGCCGAAGATTCTAGTAAGATAACGGCAATTGTTAATTTTTTTAACGCTAATACAAATACCAATGCCCAAACTAATCAATAAATTAAATAAAATAAATAATAATAATAAAACTATGAAAAGAGAATTTGTTTTTCCCTTGGTAGTGGGATTAATCTTGGGTGGCTTATTAATGATTTTTTGGCAATTCAACGCCCGTTTAAATAATGTTGGCGTTGCCGTCAGTAACTTACAACAAGCAACTGCGCAAAACACAAAAACTGTAAATGACATTGTTGCTTTCATTAACCAAGCAACCGCTGCTAATAAGCAGGCCGGTACTCCAGGTGCTCCAACCCCAACCCCAGCTCAATAATTATCTTATTTTCTTGAAAAAAGCCCTGCCACAAGCAGGGCTTTTGTGTTATAATATTAGGGTATAATATAGATAAATATGACAAAAAAAGAAGCGAAAAATCGTCTTGATAAACTTAAAGCGGAAATCGATTTTCATCGCTATAATTTTAGCGTTCTCGATAAAGAAACGATTACTCCAGCGGCTTTAGATAGTTTAAAAATGGAATTATTTCGTCTGGAAAATGACTGGCCAGAACTGATTACGCCGGACTCGCCGACGCAGCGTGTGTCGGGTAAACCGCTCGCGAAATTTAAAAAATCAATTCATTCTCAACCCATGATTTCTTTGTTCGACGCTTTTAGCGAAGCAGATATGCTTGCCTGGGAAGAAAGAAACGATAATTATTTAAAGCGAAAATTAAAAGCGGAATATTATTGTGAGTTAAAATTAGATGGCTTAGCCATAAATTTAAAATATGAGAATGGCCTTTTAGTTAATGGTGCGACGCGAGGGGATGGTAAGGTGGGGGAAGAAGTTACGGGAAATATTAAAACTATAAATAGTATTCCTTTAAAATTACGAGTACCGAGCGAAAAAGAATTAAGGGCGCTTGGTTTTTCTGGAGAAGAAATAAAAAAAACTCTCGAATTAGTAAACAAGGGAATTATTGAAATTCGCGGCGAATCGATCATGAGTAAATATGTTTTTGCCGAACTCAATAAAAAATATACTAAAGAAGGGAAGGCCGTACTGGCTAATACGCGTAATGCAGTGGCGGGTTCAATTCGCCAGTTAGATTCAAAAATAAGCGCGGAAAGAAAATTAGAATTTTATGCTTATGATTTATTATTGTCCGAATCCGGTACAGGCGTTACTAATAAATCATACGCTCGCGGAGAAATAATTTTCCGTCGCGATCAAGCCGATAAACTTGCAAATTTACTCGGGCTAAAAACTTTGCACTATAATCGCATTTGTAAAAACATGGAGGAAGTTTTTTTATTCTACCGGGAAATTGAGAAGAAGCGCGAGTCACTGCCTTTTGAAATCGACGGCACGGTTGTCAAAATTAATGATTTAAAAATGTGGCCAGTACTAGGAATCGTCGGGAAAGCACCGCGCTATATGATGGCCTATAAATTTTCCGCTGAGCAAGCAACTACGAAAATTAATAATATTATTTGGCAGGTCGGACGGACCGGCGCTTTGACGCCAACCGCTTTGCTCGAACCAGTTAAAGTCGGTGGAGCGACGATTAGCCGCTCAACCTTACATAATTTTGATGAAATTAAGCGCTTGGATTTGCGACTGGGTGATACTGTAATTATTGAGCGCTCAGGTGACGTTATTCCGAAAGTAATTTCCGTCTTAAAAAAATTACGAAGCGGTAAAGAAAAAAAGATAGACGCGCCAAGGGAGTGCCCGATGTGCGGCGGACGAGTAGAAAAAAATGGCGCTGAAGTCGCGTATCGTTGTAGAAATAAAAAATGCTATGCTGTTAATTTGCGCCAAATAATTCATTTCGTCTCTAAAGGAGCGGCTGATTTGGAGGGGCTAGGACCAAAATTAATTGAGCAGTTTTTAACTGAGGGGTTGATTAAAGAAGCGGCTGATTTATATTCTCTAAAAAAAGATGAACTAATAAGCTTAGAAAGATTTGCCGAAAAAAAAGCGGATAATGTTATCGCCATGATTAACTCTCGACGCGTCTTAAGTTTAGAGAGATTTATTTATGGCCTAGGAATACGCCATGTCGGCGAAGAAACAGCGCAACTTTTAGCGAGTAAATTAACGCCCGAATTAATTAAATCAAGTTCGGAGCTAGTTAAAGCAAAGTCAGAGTTAGTTAAATCAAGTTCGGATCTAAATAAATTAAACAGTTCAAAAAAAATAAGTGAGCACAATGATATTTCTATTTCTGCGCTAATCACCGCTTTTCAAAAATTAGATTTAACGGCTTTAGAAAAATTGGAAGATGTCGGACCGATTGTCGCGCGCAGTATTCATGAATTTTGGAGTAATTCTCATAATATCGAGGGATTAAATAAATTTATGGCGAGCGGTGTAACTTTGAGCGTCGCTAAATTCAGTAGTTCGGAAATGAAAAACACGAAATTAGCCGGCCAAAGTTTTGTTTTAACTGGAACGATGGCGAGTTTGACACGCGACGCCGCGAAAGATAGAATTAAATCATTGGGCGGAAAAATTAAGGAAAGTATCACGCGCGAAACTAACTATTTAGTCGTCGGTGAGACTCCCGGTTCAAAATACGAAAAAGCTAAGAAATTAGGCATTAAAATATTAGAAGAAGAAGAGTTCTTGGAGATGGTTAAATAAAAACCCCCGCTGAGCGGAGGATTTTATTATCTTACAGGTTGCACTTTATTTGACTAGCTTTAACAACAAAATTATTATAACAAAAAAATTATTTGGGGTCAAATGTGACCAGCCTCTGTGGACCCGCGGAGAATCGAACTCCGAAGACTGGGTTGTTAAAGCCTGTCACGCGACCTGCCGGGCCCACAGCCGGTTTATTATAACAAATAGAGAATAAAGAAAATTTAAACAAAATCTAAAAATTTAACAAAGATTGAGAAAAATATGTCCATAAGCCATGAAGATATAAAACACATCGCTGAGTTATCAAGAATTAAATTGACAACGGCAGAAGAAAATAAATTCGGGGAGCAACTTGGATCAATTTTAAAATATATCGAGCATCTTGATGAAGTGGACACAAAAAATATCGAGCCAACGGCGCAGGTAAGTGGTTTAGTAGATGTTTTGCGCAGTGATGAAATAAATGACTGGAATAAAAATGAAGTCACGGCCGCACTCGCGCAAGGCGAAATCGAATCCGGGCAAGTTAAAGTAAAAAGAGTTTTATAAACGAAAAAATCCCCCATGAGGGAGATTCTTCTAGTTCCGTTGCGTTTCCGAACCAAACTTGACACTTGTACTTCTAGTATAGCAGATTTATCATAAAAGTCAGTAATAATCTTATAAGTGTGGACCCACGGGAATCCGCCAGCTGGCGGAGAACCCCGGGAACCAAGTGTCAAGTTTGGATCCGGAGGCCGCTCCTGGGCCCACGCTAAAAAATATTTTAGCAAAGTGACAATAAAGAAAATCTAAACAAAATCTAAAAATTCAATAAAGATTGAAAATAAAAGTGTATAAGTGTTATTTTTCTATGAATTTAAACGAACTAACAATTAAAGAAGCGCGCCTTAAATTAGACGCCGGAAAAATTTCCGCTTTAGAATTAACCGAAGCATGTCTCGCGCAAATAAAAAAACTTAATCCCGAGATTAATGCCGTTTTAACGATTTGTGAAGACTCAGCCCGCGCCGAAGCAATCGCCGCTGACGCAAGAATCAAAAAAGGAGAGAGCAATTACTTACTGGGCATTCCGTATTTGTGCAAAGACAATATTATGACGAAGGGAATAAGAACGACGGCCGCCTCAAAAATTTTAGAAAATTATATTGCGCCTTATGACGCGACGGTAATAAAAAAACTAAAAGAAGCTGGTGCAATCTTACTTGGAAAAACTAATTTAGATGAATTCGCTCACGGCGCCTCAACGGAGAATTCTGCTTATGGCACAACAAAAAATCCGCTCGACTTAAAACGTGTGCCGGGTGGTTCCTCGGGTGGTTCAGCCGCCGGAGTTGTCTCCAATATGTGTCTATTCGCCCTTGGATCAGATACGGGTGGTTCTATTCGTCAACCCGCAAGTTTCTGTGGCATATATGGTCTAAAACCGAGCTATGGGCGCGTTTCGCGCTTTGGTTTGCTGTCCATGACTTCTTCGACTGATGTTATCGGCCCCCTTGCTAAGACCGTTTATGATGCAGCGCTCGTTCTTAAAACGATAGCCGGTCGTGATACTTTAGATGCAACTAGTGCGCCCGAAGCGATTGAAGCTTATGAAAAAATGATTGAAAATAGCCATTCGCTCAAAGGAACAAAATCACTTAAGGGAATTAAGGTCGGTTTGCCGAAAGAATATTTCTTAAAAGAAATGAAAAAAGAAATTGCCCTTTGTCTAAAAGATGTAGTTTTGAAATTAGAAGCAGCTGGCGCGGAAATAGTTGAAGTAAGTTTGCCCTATACCGAGTATGGCATTCCGGTATACTATATTATTACGCCTTCAGAAATTAGTTCAAATTTAGCGCGCTTCGACGGTATTGGCTGGGGGCTCGCGAAAAATGAAGCCGATAATTTGCAAAATTTTTATAGGGCTAATCGCGGTTCAGGTTTTGGTCCAGAAGTGAAGCGTCGGGTGATGCTCGGCACTTATGCCTTAAGTGCTGGCTACTATGATGCTTACTATAAAAAAGCGCAGGCCGTGCGCACTTTAATTATTGAAGATTTTAATAAAGTTTTTAAGTCGGTTGATATTTTGTTAACGCCAACTTCGCCGCACCCTGCTTTCAAAATCGGCGAGCAAGTTGATGATCCTTTAGCGATGTATCTGGAAGATATTTTTGTAACCGGCGCTTCTTTGGCAGGATTGCCAGCCATTTCCGTTCCGGCGGGGACAATTGAGACAAGCGATGGGAATCAGATGCCTGTTGGCGCTCAGTTTATCGCCCCGCGTTTAGAAGAGGGAAAATTATTTAAAGTAGTTAGTGTTTTGGAAAAATAAAAACCTCCGTTTACGGAGGAATTTATTTTCTTACAGATAGCATTGATATTTAATAGGTATCGACAATAATTAATATAGCAAAAAATAGATTGATAGTCAAATATACTTGTTCTTATGTGTAAATTTAGCTAGCGACTGTGGACCCACGGAGATCCGCCAGCTGGCGGAGAACTCCGAAGAATGGGTTGTCGATACCTATCTTGCAACCTGCCGGGCCCACAGTCAAATAATTATAACAAATCCACCCTTATAGATACTTAAATAAAAAATAAAATATTTATAAAATATTATGAAAAAAAGTGAAAAAAATCTTAAATATCTAATCGCGCTCGTTGTAGTTTTATTAATCATTTTTTTAATTATGCTCGTTTGCCGAGCCCGAAAAAATGATTCTCCTTCAGAAGCAAGCAAATTGTTAGAAAATTTACCCGTGACGGATGCGAAAGCTCAAACTTATGTGGCTGATAAAATTCCGAGCCTTAATTCTGACGACAAAATATTTGGTTCCAAAGATGCGCCCATAAAAATATTTGTTTACGAGGATGGATCAAATTTATATAGCGCGAGGCTCGCAGATACTTTAGATAAACTTTATGCCGAAACGCCTTCCCAGTTAGCAATTATTGTTCGTCCTTTTATCTCTAAAGAATCAGTATTAGCCAAGGAGGCCGCTTTGGCGGTTGAATGTGCCGGTGATGAGAATAAATGGATCCAAATGCGCGCCCTCTTATTTGCCAAAACAAAAAATACAAGTCTAGCGGTTACCGATTTTGGAAAATATGCCGAGCAAGTTGGTTTAGATAAAAATGTATTTTTAAGCTGCTTGACTAATCAAACAAAATCAGCAAAAATAGAGAAGTTAAACAGCGAAGCAGAAGGATATAGCGTCATAGGTGCCCCGACTATTTTTATAGATGATGAGATGATCCCCGGTGCTCGTCCTTATGAAGATTACGTTGATTCTAACGGCGATAGTATTGAAGGTTTGAAAACACTAATTGCTAAAAAATTAAAATAAATAAATATTTAAGGCTCATTTTTTAAGTGAGTCTTAGAGGAGAGGTCGCATAGTGGTCGATTGCGCGCGCTTGGAAAGCGCGTATACCGCAAGGTATCGAGGGTTCAAATCCCTCTCTCTCCGCAGTACGGGACGAAGTAGGCTTAAAA
>Ga0247841_10011467_pt1 | contig 11783 bp, 12 predicted proteins | sample LaCruzMarch2015__2_FD_192410 | JGI IMG/M metagenome (GOLD analysis project Ga0247841, IMG submission 192410) | Freshwater microbial communities from meromictic Lake La Cruz, Castile-La Mancha, Spain - LaCruzMarch2015_18m | ecosystem: Environmental > Aquatic > Freshwater > Lake | place: Spain...
CACTTTTTCTGATTGAATTAGGTGCATGCAGTTCAAATTCTGAGGCTCGTCGTTTGATCGAACAGGGAGCGCTGAAAATTGATGGAACAAAAATTACTGATCCAAAATCGGAAATTGCGACTCATCCAGGCATGATTGTTCAGGTGGGAAAACTCAAGATTTATAAAGTTAAATAGTAATACAGATCGCGAATAAAACGAATAAAAGCGAACAGAGAACATCATTAAATCTTAGTTTAAATTAGTTATATTAGCTATCTGTATGAATTTGCAATGAAGGAATTGGTTAAAGAAATAGTTATTGATGCGACGAAAAAAGCGGGATATGCTATTCCGCATGATTTTAGTATAGAAACTCCTCCGAAATCCGAGATGGGGGACTTTGCTACAAATATAGCCATGATTATTGCGGGGAGAGATAAAGCAAACCCAAGAGAAATTGCTGAAAAAATCTTATCAAATATTTCCAAAGCGAAAGAGATTGATAAAGTGGAAATGGCTGGTCCCGGTTTTATTAATATTTTTCTAATCCAAAATATTTTTGCAAAAGAATTTAAAGAGATTCTAGAACAAAAAGAAAATTATGGTCGCGGCAGTGAAAAAAGAATAAAAGTTAATGTTGAATATGTATCTGCTAATCCAACAGGTCCGCTTCATGTCGGTAATGCTCGTGGCGGTCCGATTGGTGAAGCTGTGGCTAATTTACTTGGTTTTCTTGGTTATCATGTCGATCGGGAGTTTTATGTAAACGATATGGGTTTGCAAATCGAGCGTTTTGGTAGATCTCTTTATTATTGGTATGCGAAGAAGACTGATCCAAGACTTGAATTTCCAACTGATGGATATCCAGCTCCATATATTAAAGATATTTCGGAATTAATCCAAAAAGAGAAAAAAGAAGAGCTTAAAAAAAACAAAGACGAATCAGAACTAATCGAATTTTTTATTAAAGAAGGTCTATATTATACTGTTAAGTCAATGAGAGAAGACTGTGAATTAATCGGTATTAAATTTGATACATGGTTTTATGAAAGCGATCTTATTCATAGCGGCAAGACAAAACAAGCTATTTCTAAGCTTAAACAAGATGGCTATACAGTAAATAAAGAAGGTGCTTTGTGGTTTAAGAATCCCAATGATCCTGATATGCAGGACAAAGAGTCAGTTCTCGTTAAAAGCGATGGAAATACTTTGACTTATTTTTCTGATGACATTGCCTATCATGTCGATAAATTTGAAAGAGGTTATGGTTTGTTGATAAATGTTTGGGGTGCAAATCATCATGGGCATTTGCCAAGGTTTAGCGCCGCCATGAGGGCGCTGGGGCACTCTGAAGATAAAGTAAAAATAATGTTCTATCAATATATCCGTCTTAAAAAAGCGGGCAAGGCCTTTAGCATGGGTAAGAGGCTTGGTAATTTTGTTACTTTAAGGCAGGTTATTGAGAGTGGGGTAGAACCTGATGCTTTTAAATATTTTATTTTGGCGCAGAATTCCAATACACCTTTTGATTTTGATTTAGAATTGGCTGCCGATACTTCTGAGAAAAATCCGGTTTTCTATATTAAATATGCTCATGCTCGTATTTGTTCGATTTTAGCTAAAGCTAATATCTCCTCTGTCATCCCGAGCGAAGTCGAGGGATCTTTTAATAGTGATAGGGGAAAGCCAGCCGCTGATTTGAAAAATGCTGATTTTAATTTGCTTTCTAATCCAAAAGAACAAGCCTTAATTAAGGAACTAGTGAAATTTCCTGAGCTTTTAATTGAAGTGTCCAACAATTTTCAAATTCAGGCTCTCCCCCATTATGCGCATAAAATTGCAGGATTATTTCATGATTTTTATGCCAATTGTCAGGTACTAACCGAAGATAAAAAACTAACTGCTTCTCGCCTATCTCTTGTTGTAGCGACCAAATATGTTTTGGCTAATTGTTTAAATATTTGTGGTATCAAAGCACCGGAAAAAATGTGACGCGAAGCGTCATCCTGAGCGTAGTCGAAGGATCTTTTAAACAACAGATTACAAATTAGACGAATAATACAGATCGCAAATAGTCTAGTTTCTCTCCTTTATGAGGATAGGCTAGGTGAGGTGAAATAACCGAAGGCCTAAGAATTTAAAAATCGCCCCCATGGACAATTGCTGGCGATTTTTAAATTAAAATATTGGATATATTTTTATAGGTCTATAGTGAAAATTTTTCCGCCTGACATCATCCAAAGTTTTTGAAGTTTGCCATTGACTGCGAAATCGTCAATATTCATGCTGTTCAATGCATACTGACTAACAAATTCTCCGGATTTATTAAAGCGGATGATGCGATTTAAACTTTGATCAAGAACGAAAATGTAATTAGTGTCTTCATCACTATAAATTTTTATTGGTTGTTCGATCTTGCTGTTGGGTTCGGGAATATTTTTTAGCGAGAACGTTTGATCGAGAGCGCCCCTACTAAATTTAGAGACATTGCCATCTGACAAGAGCATATATATATTGCCGTCAACTGTCATATCGATAGCATTTTTTATATTGGCACTTTTGTTATTGGTATAAGCTGTTCCTTTTCCGTATGTGTCATCACTAAGGGTGTGTTTCCAAATTTGTCCCGATTCCGAATCTAAAAGGTAAATATTGGTTGAGAAATTTGCTATTGCCTTGGCCTTTTCCCAACTGCCATCAGAATTTTTTAATTCTCCTTGAGTTTTTGAGTTCAGATCAAAAGAAATCAATTTGTCGTTTTGGGAATATACGAAGATTTTATTGCCTTGACTTGAATACGTAAGAGAGGTTGGCTCGCCGTTCTCTTTCCCGATAGAAGCAACCAAATGAGCTTCTTTATCTTGTGTGTTGGCTGAATAGACTTTGCCATCGGAATCAAACCCATAAATGTCTGATCCAACTAAAATAATCTTTTTAACTGAATCATTAAATGAAATGTTTGTTTCTGAGCCGTATAAGCGCTTGGTTTTTGTCATTTCATCAAGCGATTTTTGGATTTCTTTTCTTAGTTCGGTGGCTTTATCTTTAGTGGTGTCTAAGTCTTCTGCTTTTTTAGCCAGCTCTAAAGCTTCACTAAACTTACTTAAGTCACTTGTTCTTCCCAAAGCAGCATCTTCTTTGGCTTTGTCGAATATCTCTTTGGCTTTGTCATAAGAGAGAACGATTTGCTGTCGCTCTTTCTCTTCGGCAACTAAAGAATTATTTGCTTTTATCTTTAAGTATCCAACAAATATAAAAAGTATTATAAGGGCTCCATAAAGAAACTTTCGGTTCTTTTTTAGAATTAGAAATTTTATAGCGGAAATAATAGAAGAAATTACGAGTGATATAACTTTCGTGATCTTTTCGATCGGTTCATTTGAGCTGCCTTTTCTTTCAAACGTTTTTATTTTAATTTTTTTATATCCTTCGCTATTTTTTATTTTTTCCAGTTGAGGTTTCAGAGAGCCTTTAGCCTGACTTAAAGTGCTTCCGGCATACTGACTGCTTTTACCAAACAATTCTTTAGTTTTGGGGCCGTATTTTTCTTTAACGCTTTTAGAAGCTTTTTGGTAAAGATCCTTTCCATTTTTTTTGAGAAAATGGAAAGTTTTAATTCCGGTTTTTTTTGATTTTTCCAAATAGGACTTAGCAATAGGCGAGTAGCGTTTCTTTAAAACAGTTGCAAAATTTTCCTCTGAATCTGCAAGAGAAAGTGCTTCTGGAAGATCTGATTGGGGGTTAGTATTGATCTTGTCGACTGATTCTGTTTCAACAAGAATAGCATTTACGTCAAAAACCTTGCTTCGTTTTAGATTCCGGAAAAGTTCCTGCAATGCTTCTTTTACCGGTAATTCTTCAACGGTTCTTCTGATCCTGTCCAGAGAAAGATGATTGTAAAGTTCAATATTTCCTAAAACAATTCTATCTTCAGGAATCAATTTGCCCGAAGTAATATCGGAGAATGTCTTTAAGGGATGCAATTCTTCTTTTATATGCGAATTTTCTGTCAGAGAAGATATTTTTCCTTTACGGAAGATGTATCCTGAAATTTTTCCTGTTTGAGCAATGCTTATCTCGTTATTTGAAAATGTACCAATAATTCCATTTAAATTACCAATCCAGCTTCCTTCGCCTTTTTTTGCCAGAGAATTTAGTGATTCGTTGACACGTTGTAATATTTTTTCAAATTGTTCTTCATGATCTATGTTTTCAGAAAAGTTTTTTTCTAAGGCATCGCAAATGCTTTTTTTAACTCTGACTGAAGCTGTCCATGGAGAGCGTATTTCAAACAAATAAAAAAGAGAGGTTTTGGGATTTTCTTCATTCAGTAGTTTACCAGAAAATAAAAACCTGTCAGGTAGCTTTTCGTTGGTGGTTAGAAATGCGTAACGAATCAAAATGTCGTTTTTGGCCATAATTTACCTAACTCCTGTTTTTTTAATTTTAACAAACTTTTATAGGCAGATGCAAACTTAAGTTTTGGTAGGCGCTTCATTGCGTCGTCATTGCGAGGAGGTACGACGAAGCAATCTGTTAAAAGAATAGATTGCTGCTTCACTTCGTGATATCGCAATGACAGCGAGTGGTTTCGAATTTTGGAGTTGAAAATTATCTTCAAATTGATATGATAAAAATGGTTCCGTCGGTACTTTAAATTGGGCTATTATTTTTCAAATATGGGATCCCGACGTCACGTCGGGACGCCCCGATCCGCCGGCTGGCGGATGGGGTTGGGCTTATATCTACTTGCACCGTGGTGCAGGTTTGCGGCCACCCACTTAGCATTTTGGACCAATTTATCTTCATCGGCGGAGCCAAAATAGTACTTAGAATTTAGAGCTTAGAACTTAGGATATGAAAAAATCAGGGTATGGCTTAGTTGGTAAAGCGCCGGGCTGGGGGTCCGGAGATCGTCGGTTCAAGTCCGACTACCCTGACCAAAAAGATCTTTGGCAAGGTCTTTTTTTATTAGGTTGCCAAATCATCACATTTGTTGTAGAATAATTAAATATGACTAAGCGCGTATCATTTCTTTTAAATAGAATAAAGTCAAAGGAGACGAAAGCTGTCTATTATCTTTTGACTTTTTTAATTGATTTTCCGATCAGTTTAATTTTTGTGACTTATTCCGCTTGAATTACTTACCTTAGGCTAGATTTAAAGTAGAATAGAAATATGAAAAAATATTGGACTTATTTTATTACGACTCTTAAACTGAATACTGCCTACAAGGCGGACTTTCTTCTTAGTTTATTTATCGACACAATTTTCTTCTTCATTTCATTTGCTCTCTGGAAGGTGATTTACAAAGAGGGCAGCATTGATATGATTAGCTCATATTCTTTGAGAGACACGATTACCTATTTTTTTGTAACCTCAATACTTTTTCGTTTAGAGGTTTCAGGATCTATTTATCTTGGCTGGCAGATTTGGAGTGGCTATTTTACTAACGACCTGATTAAGCCTTGGAGCATTACAGTCATCAGCATTCTTGATACCATTGGTGAAAAGTTTTTTGTTTTCTCTCTTTATATCCCAGTTTCAGTTGTGATTTATATCTCCGCTCATGATTATATAAGTCTTCCGCAGCTGCCAAACTTTTTAATGTTCGTTATTACTGTGATGCTGGCTTTCTTTATGTTAATCGCTTTTAATCTAATTTTTCATGCCATGACCTTTAGATTTGGCGATCAAGATGCGAACATTGAACTTTTTAATTACACGGCTCTTTTTCTTGCCGGCTCCTTTTTTCCACTAGCTTTTTTACCTGGTAATTTAGGAGTAATTTTCCGCTTATTGCCATTCAAAAATATTTTCTTTGTACCAATCGAGATTTTCTTGGGTAAAATGAACCCTGATCAAATTTATCGGAGTTGGTTTGAAATAATTGTTTGGACAATAATTTTTTATTGCATTTACCGAATTGTTTACAAAAAAGGTATCCGATTATATACAGGAACAGGAAGATGATTAAGACAATTAAAAAATTTTTCCGAATAAACAACATTCTTTTTAAGAATGCCTACATCCGCGATTCAAAAATTCCCGGTTTTGTATTCACAAGCGTAATTAATCAACTTTTGGATATTTCCATTTCTCTGATTTTCTTCGATATAATTTTTGCTAATACCAAAACTTTGGCTGGCTGGAATTTTTATCAGGTTCTTTTTCTTTACTCTTTCACTAAATTTATTGCATCTTTCCACAGTGCCTGGACTAAAAAAGGTATCAATTCAGTAGCAAGGGAATATATCCGTCTTGGCGACTACGATTTCTATGCCACAAAACCTTTTGATTCGATGACATTAACCTCTATCAGCAAGCCACGGTTGTATTCCTTTATTGCTCTTATCTTTGAAATCGGCCTAATGATTTATTCAGCCGTCAGGTCGGGGATAAATATAGGATTTATAAATATTTTTTGGTTTATTTTTCTTTTGATTTTTAGCCTCATCCTTTTCTATTTTTTAAGCATAATCACTATTATTCCGGCTTTTTGGGTGACAAAGCTTACGGCTATAACTGATTTTATGAATCGGATGATTCAATTTGCAAAATATCCCAGTAGAGTTTTTCCAATATTCCTTCGGATCTCGCTCTCAACGATTTTCCCAATTATCGTTGTCGCCTATTTTCCAGTTGAAACCCTGTTCTATCCGCCTAAAGTTGGTTATATTGTATATATGGTCTTAGTAACTTTTTTCTTTGGTTGGATTGCTAGATTCTTATGGCGTCTTGGCGAGAAAAATTATAGCAGCGCTTCAAGCTAAAATGAACATAATCACGGCAAAAAATATAAGCAAAAGTTTTGTTAAATCAAGTTTCAACTGGAGAAGATTTTGCTTTGACAAAGTAAAAACAGACGCGGTGAAAGAGTTGAATTTGGAGATAGAGGAGGGTGAGTTTGTGGGTTTTCTGGGTCCGAATGGTGCAGGCAAAACAACTTTTTTAAAAATGCTTTCCGGTATAGTTTATCCGACTGAAGGAGAGGCTAAGGTTCTTGGTTTTACTCCATGGGAGAGAAAGAACGAATACTTACATCAAATCGCGATTGTCATGGGACAAAAAAATCAACTTTGGTGGGATCTGCCTGCAATTGATTCATATAAAATGCTGAAAGAGGTTTATGAGATTGACGATCAAAGATTTAAAAAGAATCTTGACTTTATGGTTGACGCTCTAAATATGAGAGGTTTATTAACCAAGCGTCTTCGAAATATGTCTCTAGGCGAACGGATGAAGTGCGAACTAGTCGCTTGTTTTTTACATGACCCAAAAGTTATCTTTTTAGATGAGCCAACGATCGGTTTGGATGTGGTTTCTTCTCAAGCGATTAGGAAATTTTTGGAAGATATTAATAGTGAGAGAAAGTGTACTATTATTTTAACAAGCCACTATATTGCCGATATTGAGGAACTTTGTAAGAGGGTGATCATTATTAACAAGGGCGTTAAGGTCTATGACGGGGAGCTGGAGAAATTAAAGGACCGCTATGCTCCTGAAAAAGTTATTGAGGTATTTTTATCATCTCTGGAAGATCGGGAAAAATTTGCTCACTTGCCAACTAGGGATAAAAAAATCTCCGAGGGGAAGGGAATTATTACAACTTCTAAAAAGGGTCTTGGCAGTATTGTTAATCAAGTATTTGATACTTTTCCTGCAGAAAATGTTACTATTACGGATACCGAAACAGAAGATATTATTCGGAGAATATTTAACGAATAATATTTGCTATAATCAGCCTTTGTTATTACAATATAAAGATAATAGTATTTAAATTAGGAGGTTCTAATGTTTTCTAGAAAAAACTCCGAACATTCGTTCTATGGAGTGGCTATTGGGTTAATCGTTTTGGGAATAATTATCTTTGTTTACGGATCTGTGGCATGGTTGTTTAATATTTACAGCACAGACGCAGGTTTTTATTTTCCTTCATTCAAGGTAATTGGCGGAGCTATAATTATGGCTTTGGGTTACATTCAATTAGAGCTTGAACTTTTGAGACAAAAATAACCCACAATCGTTTTATTGCAAAAAAGCCCTTTGGAAAACATTAGGGCTTTTTGTTTTTAAATACACGATTAAGTGTTAGCAGTGAAAAAAAGGCAAAGGCGATTAGTTCAAGTAAACTTAAGAAATCAGGACCGATTAAGGATTGGGGCGGTGGGTATAATGTACTTGTATTATTAGCTTTGGCTTGTAAGTTATTTTGATTTAGAATCTTTGCGTTTGCTAGAGCGATAGAATCGCTTGTTTCTGCTGCCGCAACAGAGGTATCTAAAGTTGTTTCTTGCGCGTAAGTTCTGTTGCCATCAAACGTAAAAGAAAGATACATGCAGACAAGCATTATTAGTAAAATATATTTATTATTTATGCAAAAATGTTTCAGCTTATTTCCTGATTTGCTTATTTAATTGATATTTACAAAGTATTCCTAAAAAGTTATTAATAAAATCAGTTTTTTTACAATAATAAAACACATTTTTTGTGAAAATTTACAAAACTAAACAGATTATTAAAACGAATGGCTTTAATTCTGAAACGTCTTATCGCGGTTTAACAATAAGACGTTTCTTTCTTTATTTATAATGTTTGTCGTCATCTTTTCGTCGTTCCCATTTTTCTTCTTTATACTCATGTGCCATGCTTGGGCCATAAGCACGTTTTTCTCTTACTTCTGTTTCTTCGTATTCCATCGCGCTCATAATAGCCAAAACAATAATTGAGCCAATTATTTCCCAAATTAAACCAGCTCCGTTGAAGAATCCGATTGAAGTTTTTGCCACTCCAAATCCCAAGACATCAATGAAAAACCAGTATCCGGTTATTGCACCAATAATTCCGCTGATGATTCCATGCCAAGTGCCTATTCTTTTGCCCATTGCCCATCTGAACAAAAGACCCATAATAGCCCCAATTATAAGTGTGATTAGCCAACTCATTTTTTATTACCTCCTTTCAGGATTAATTAGAATCAATTATTATTTTGACACTTTCGCAACTAAATTCATTGTAATTTTTTGCAAAAGAGTTGACATTGAATTACTAGTTTATGATTTTTGATTTAAACATCAAAAAAGAGCCGTTACCTCTAATTGGCGAGTTTGCTGCTAGAATCAATCTTTAAATTTCGTCATCGCCGGTATAGTTAATGTTTTTCTTTTCGACGGTCTCATGGTTTACGTAGTCTATTACCACTCCTGCAAGGTTTTGATCTAGATATTCAGATGCTTCTCTTTCGTCTCCAATAATTTCTTCGCATAATTCTGCAGTTTGTTCGTCTTTGCACTCTTCCGCGGCTGTCAGGATCGCCTTATAGGTGGCTTTTTGAATATATTCTGTTCCGTACTCAATAATTGTATCCTTGATTATTTTTCCTCTTTCAAATCCTATTGGATATTCTTCCATGTTTTTAATTATGTTTGCCAAACCTGTTTTGGCAGTACTTACTTCATCGCCAAGTTCCTCAACTCTTTGTTTCGTTTTCTCGGCCTGAAAACTAACGCTCTCCATTTTTTCTTCGAGTCTTAATTTAATATCAGTGTCTTCTGTATCGGAGGCATGTTGCTCAAGGATCTCAATAATCGCTTCCTCCATGGCATAGGCATCTTTTAATAAATTGATTATTATTTTTGTACATTCCATAACGTTTCTTCGCATTTAGTTTTATTACAAGATATATTAGTTAGATACTATCGAATAATATTAAAATTGATATAGTCATGGTTCCATTTGTTTGTTTCTATGATGCAATATTCCGTATTTTTGAAATATTATAAAGTATGATTTTTAAAAACAGACAAGAAGCTGGTGTTTTGCTTGCTGAAAAATTAATGAAATATAGGGGAACCGATTCAATGGTTTATGCTTTACCTCGTGGCGGAGTGGTAGTGGGGGCTGAAATCGCGAAATTGTTAGCTATTCCGTTGGATGTGGCTGTTGTGAAAAAAATTGGACATCCATATAATCCTGAATATGCTATTTGTGCAGTCTCTGAAAATAGCGATCTAGTGTGCAACGAAGAGGAGAAGCAATTTGTTAGCGAAGATTGGCTCAACAACGCTATCGCCCGCGGAAAGGAAGACGCGATTTTAAAAAGACAGTCTTATCTGAAAATCAAAAAAGCTCTATCGGCTAAAGGGAAAATAGCAATAGTGGTAGATGATGGTGTTGCGACTGGTCTTACAATGAAGGCAGCAATCAAATGGATTAAGAGCTGTAAACCTAAAAAAATAGTAGTTGCAGTAACGGTTATTCCAAAAGAAACAGCGAACGAATTAGAAAAAGAAGTCGACGAACTGATTTCTTTAGATATACCTGAATATTTTCTTGGCGCTGTTGGCTCCTATTATCTAAATTTTTCTCAAGTCAATGATGACGAGGTAGAAAGGATATTGTCGGAAAAGTATGAATAAGTATGAAGCAATAAATCAATCGGTTGAGATTCCAGTTGGACAGGTTGTCCTCGAAGGAATTCTAAATGTTCCCAAAGATGCTTCGGGCATTGTAATCTTCGTGCATGGCAGTGGAAGCAGTCGATTCAGTCCTAGAAATTCTTTTGTTGCGGAATATTTACAGGAAAATGGATTTGCCACACTACTTTTTGATCTTTTAACATCCAAAGAAGATGAAATTTATGAGAATCGTTTTGATATTGATTTAATTTCTGAGAGGTTAAAAATTGTCACGGAGTGGGTAGTAAAACAAAAAAATACTAGCGATCTTAAAATTGGATATTTCGGTGCGAGTACAGGTAGTGCTGCTGCGATTAAAGTTGCGGTGGATTTAGAGAAAAAAATATCGGCCATAGTATCAAGGGGCGGTAGACCTGATCTGGCGGCAACAGAAGTATCTGATTTAAACACTCCTATTTTACTGATTGTTGGAGGGAATGATAAGATAGTTATAGAATTAAATAGCATGATTTTTGACAAAATTAGAACAAATAAAAAGATGGAAATAATTCCAGGTGCGACACATCTTTTTGAAGAACCTGGAGCTCTTGAAGAAGTAGCATGTTTGGCAGCAGAATGGTTTGAAAAATACTTGGTTTAGCAAGATTGGTATTAATTGATGAGTTATAACTCAAAATATATTCTTATGATATAATATTGTAGTAAAGCTAAGGACTCTTAATTAAAAAAGGAGAAAAATGGACACCAGTAGTTTGTTCCCTGTCGGAGATATGTCTCTTTTTGGAGACATGAATGGTGCGCTAGTGATGATTCTAATAATCTGGTCTCTGATCTGGAAAGGTCTTGCACTTTGGCGAGCAGCCAGAAGGGGCGAAAAAGTCTGGTATGTCGCTCTTTTGATCTTGAATACAATAGGTATTCTGGAGATTATTTACTACTTCCTTATCGCTAAGACGGATAAGGTTGAAAAAAAATAACTGGCCAACATATTAACATAGAGACTGAATAAATTTTGATCTATTATCTAATGAGTAGATTGACATGTTTGTTGTGCAGATTGAAAAATGTGTTCTAGGTAGATAGAATTAACGCATAAGACAAAATGTTTTAGGATTAATTAGGAAATATTTAAAGGATATTGAAAGATGGAAGAAAAACAAGATCATCCATGGGTTGGAATTGACGCTATCATTTTAAATAATGATGGGGAATTATTGCTTGTAAAAAGAAGCTTAAATTCAAAAGTATATCCTGGTTTGTGGAGTTTAGTTTCGGGGAAAGTTGAGTGGGGGGAAGAAGTCGCAGAGGCCGTTATTCGCGAAGCGAAAGAGGAGACTAGCTTAGATGTTGAGGTAATAAAATTTACTGGAAAATATTATGATAA